>Ga0307510_10000568_pt1 | contig 37247 bp, 35 predicted proteins | sample 12_EM_MG_FD_207224 | JGI IMG/M metagenome (GOLD analysis project Ga0307510, IMG submission 207224) | Populus trichocarpa ectomycorrhiza microbial communities from riparian zone in the Pacific Northwest, United States - 12_EM | ecosystem: Host-associated > Plants > Roots > Unclassified | place...
GCATCTACGCCGGCACGCCGGCCAGGCTGATCCGCTTCCGCATGCCCGAGAAGGTGCGCGAGCTGCTGCTCGAACTCGCGTGGTGGGACCAGCCGATGTCGTGGATCAAGGCCAACGCCGACCGCTTCGCGATGGACCTGACCGAAGACGTGGGCCGCTCGTGCGAGATGCTGACCGAGCTCAAGCGTTCGCAGCACCGGCAGCCGCTGCGGGCGGCGGCATAGCCATGAACCAGGCCATGTCTCAAGCCACATCCCACACCGCCGTCGTCGACTGCCGGCGCCGCGCCTACGACGCGCTGCGCGCGGGCCAGCCCGATGCCGCCTTCGCCGCACTGGAAGACGCCCTCGCCAGCGACGCGACCGATCCCGAAGTGCTCTGCGACCTGGCCACGCTCGCGCTCACGCATGGCGAGCCGGCGTCGGCGATCGACTTCGCCCGCCACGCACTGACGCTGGACGCGACGCACGCGGCCAGCCGCGCCGCGCTCGCACTGGCCCTCGCTGCCCACGGCGCGCACGCCGAGGCACTGCCGGTGCTGGCCGCGCTGCGCACGTCGACGGCGCTGCCCGCCGGCCTGCGCGACGCGCTCGCGCGCGTCACTGCCAGCGCCTGAACCCGCACGCCATGCAAGACACGCCGCCCAAGCTCTACGCCCGCCTCGACCACGGATCGGGCAACGACCACCTGCTGGTCTGCTTCAACAGCTATGGCAGCCCGGCGCGCGGCATCGACACGCCGCTGGAAAACTTCGGCTGGCTGACCAAGCTAGGCGTGTCCACGCTGTGGTTCGCCGAAGCCGGCCCGCGCGGCTGGTACACCGGCTTCGACCGCGAGATCAACGCGTGGATCGTGCATGCCGTCGAGCAGCACGGCCTGAAGCGCGTCACGCTGCTCGGCTCCAGCTGCGGCGCGTACGCGAGCATCCGCCATGCGCAACTGCTCACCGGCACGCTGGCACCGAGCAACGGCCCGCTCGACGTGCGTGCGATCGCGATCAACCCGCAGACCAGCTTCGACGACGAGGTGCTGGTCGGCATCCGCGCCGCACTGCAGTACGCCGGCTGGTCCGCCGACGAGCTCGGCACCAACCCCGTGCTGCCGAATGCGCAAGACCTTTGTGCGCCGAGCGATTCGATCCCGATCGCCGACCTGCGCCGACTCGGCGAAGCGATGGGCACGCGCGCCGAAGCGCCTGCGATCGCGATCCTGTTCGATGCGCGCAACCCGATCGACCTCGGCTTCGCCACCCACCTGGCCGACCTGCCCGGCGTGACGCTGCATCCGGAGCCGCTGGGCCTGCACCACGCCGATGGCGCGCGCTGGTTCTGGAAGAGCGCCTCGTTTCGGGAGCAGGTCGAGCAGCGCACCGCGCCGCGCAACCTTGCCGCAGAACTTGGCGACGCACTCAACGCGGAACGCGCACGCTGGCTGCAGCAGTTCGCCGCATCGCGCTGGGCCTGAAACCGGCTCGCGCGGATCAGGCGTAGACCGCGTCGCGCAAGGCCGCGACGAAGCGGCCCGACATCCCCTCGTAGGTGGTGTTCGTCAACGCGACCAGGCTGATGCCGGCCGCACGGTCCATCGACCACGCATGGCCATACGCACCACCCCAGCTCCAGGTGCCTGGCGATTCCGGCGAGCCCGCCGTGCGCGGATCGCGCAACACCGCACTGGCCAGGCCGAAGCCGTGGCCCGGCGCGCCGGTCGGATGCAGTGTGCCGATCTGGTGGCGGCCCATCTCGTCGACAACGCCTGCGGGCAGCACGGGCGCACCGCCTGCGCGCAGGATCTCGAGAAAGCGCAGAAAGTCTCCTGCCGTGCCCACCATGCCGGCGCCGCCGGACGGGTACTGCGCCGCGTCGGTCGCACGCGCGGGCTCGAAGCAGATGCCGGTCGCGGCCGGATCGTGCGTGAAGGTCTCGCGCACGCCGAGCCGGCGCGGCACCGGGCCGTCGTTGACGTAGGGCACGCAGAGTCGGCGCGGTTCGCGGGCGGTCAAGCCGGTGTCGTGCATCGCGGCCGGTTCGGTCACGAGCATCCGCACCGCATCCGCGAGCGGCATCGCAGCCGCAGCCTCGATCACCGCGCCGAGCACATCGGTCGCGAGCGAATAGCCCCAGGCCGCGCCCGGTTCGTACCACAGCGGCACGCCGGCGAGGCGGCGCAGGTTCTGTTCGAGCGTGAGGTCCGAACGTTCCATGCCGTCGCAGATGCCGGCGCGCGCGTAGGGCCCGTGCGCATCGGCTTCGAGAAAGCGGTAGCTCAGGCCCGCGGTGTGCGTCATCAGATGGCGCACCGTGATGCGTGCGGCGCTGCCGTCGGGGTTCAGCGGCGTGAAGTACGGCAGCCAGCGCTCGACCGCATCGCCAAGCGCGAGCCCCCCTTGCGCGACCAGCGCCATCGCGGCGGTCGACACGATGGGCTTGGACAGCGACGCGATCCGGAACAGCGTGTCCTGCCGCATCGGCCGGCCGGATTCGCGATCGGCCCAGCCCGCAGCCCGCCGATACACCGGTTCGCCACGGCGCACCACCATCACGACCGCGCCGACCAGGCGCGACTCGCGCAGCGCGGCATCGATCACCGCATCGATGCGCGAGGCGAGCCGCGTGGCGACAACGGCGGACATGGTGTGCGTGAGCGCAGCGCCGCAGCGCTCAGCGGCGCTGCAGCAGATCCTGCAGAAGACTCGCCGCGCGCACCGGCTCGGGCGCGTAGCGCTTGGTGCCCGCGGCGATCTCGGCCTCGACCTGCGCGATGAAGGTCTCGGGGTCGCGGTAGTCGCAGCGCTTGAGCACCGAGACATCGAACTCCCACCAGCGCGTCGCCAGCAAGCGCTCGACGATGTGCGGCGCAAAGCGCATGCGGATCACGCGCGCCGGCACGCCACCGACGATGGCATACGGCGGCACGTCGTGCGTCACCACCGCGCCGGCCGCGACCACCGCGCCGGTGCCGATGTGGATGCCGCGCGCGAGCTGCACCGACTGGCCGATCCACACGTCGTGGCCGATCGTGGGCAGCGGATCGACGCGACGCGGCGGCGGCGTGGCCTCGAACGTGCCGCCGTTGAAGTCGGCATGTGCGGCGACGAACGCGCGGTAACCGCCGGCGTCTGCGAAGTCGTAGGTCACCGACGAGGTCGTGGCCCATTCGAGCGGGTGCCGATCGCGCAGCACCTGCATGTCCATCGCGATCGAGCAGTAGCGGCCCACGTGCATGCCCAGCGGCAGCTCGCTCTCGGCGTACGAGAACGCACCGACCGAGTTCAGGTTGGTGCCGACCGGGATGCTGGCATAGGGTTCCAGATGCGCATCGGCGGCCAGCGTCAGGATCTGATCCGGCCTGAGGCGGCCGTGCTCGCGGCCGAAGAAGACGCGGCGCGCCTCCAGCGCGGCGACGACACGTGCCGTCGCCTTGATCTTCAGCTCGTGGCCGTCATAGCTCACCAGCTCGGGCAGTGCACGCACCTGCGCGCAGGTCAGCGTGGTGGTTTCGAGTGCATGTTCGACCTTGCCGACGCCGTCGAGCACGAAGCGGCCGAGCAGGCGAAACCCGTCGTCGGTGCGCTCCACGCGATCGAAGCGGGTCGCGACACGGCCGTCGGCTGCGAGCAGCACCAGGCCTTCTTCGTCGATGCCCCAGCCGGCTTCGTTCTCGTGCGAATGGCCATCGAGGCTGCCGTCTTCGCACAGCCGCATCGACTGCACGACCACGGTCGCGCCGCTGATGACCATGCGCCAGTGGTTGTTCAGCACATCCTGCAGGCTGAAGGGTTCGGCGGCGAAGAGCGTGGCTTCCTGCCAGGTCTGGGGAGCGGATTTCTCGGGCACGGCGCGACGCGCGGGCATCGCAGCCCGGCGTTCCAGGAGTTCAACCGACATTCTCAGCGCCCGTCGACCAGCGACGATGCATCCGCACCGGCCAGCAGGCCCTGCAGACGGGCGAGCTCGCTCGTGGCCATGTCGACCAGGCCCGGCGCTTCGGCGCGCAGCTGCTCGGCCGCGCCGACTTGCGTCACCGCCTGCAGGTGCCGGGCGGCTTCATCGTGCTGGCCCGAAGCCGACAGGCACATCGCCAGCGTGAACAGGCTGATCGCGTGGCCCGGACGCGCGGCGAGCGCACGGCGGGCGTACGGGATGGCCATCGAATGGTTGCCCTGCTGGAAGGCCAGCGCGGCCAGGTCGCTCAGCACTTCGGCATCGACCGGGTTCGCGAACAAGGCCTTCTGCAGCAGCGCGCGGCCGTCGTCGATGCGGCCTTCGGCGAGTGCCGCGAAGGCGCGCTGGCGGATGTCGGCCACGCTCGCGCGGCTGGGCGGCACCACGTCGCGCGCCGCCGGGGCGGCCACGGCCGCGACCTGCGGCTTCTTCACCGCGTCGAACTTGACGAAGGGCTCGCCGAACAGGTGCAGCCAGATGCGCTCGAAGATGTAGCCGTAGTTCAGGTCGGCGCGCGACAGCAGTTCCATCTTGACCAGATGCTGGCGCGATTCGGCCAGCAGCTTGGCGACCAGCGTGCCGCGCACCGCGAAGATCGCGCCGTACGAGAACACGCCGATGTCGGATTCGAGCGCGCGTTGCGCGATGTCGTCGAAGCCGCAGAAGTCGAAGAAGTGTGCCGCCACGTTCACGCCGTTGGGCAGCATGTGCTTCTGGCGGTAGGTGTTGCCGATGCCCCAGGCGCCTTCGTCGAAGAACGCGACCGGCGCCCAGGTCTTCAGGCTGAAGTGTTCGGCGCGCACGGCGAGCGAGCCGATCCAGTCGGAGCGCTCGGCTTCGAGCACCGGCAGCGGAGGCACCTTCTTGTCGGCCAGCCACAGCAGCGACAGCGGCTGGATGTCGCGCCACTTGTCGGAGACCTTCACGAGTTCGAGGAAGTCGGGTGCGTGCTCGAACGGTTCACCCTGCGTGAACACGACGAAGTCCGACTCGCCCGGCTTGTAGTCGTTCAGCATGTAGTGCAGATAGGTGCCGGTCTCGCGGCCGGCGTTCTTCAGCTGCGTCAGATGAACCGGCCGCGTGATGGCGCCGGGTTCGATCTCCGGGCCCTTGTTGTACAGATAGATCTGGGCATCGGCCGGCAGATCGTTGATCCAGCGGATGTCTTCCTTGTAGCGTGCGATGACGTAGGTGATCATGAATCAGTCTCCTTCGGTTCAATTCGTGGCGGTGGGCGCGTGGGCGTCGGCGGCGGGCAATTGCGCAGGCGGCAGGCCCTGCTGCCAGCGATCGGCCATGCGGCCGAACAGATCGCCGAGTTCGCGCGTGAAGCGGGTGCTGTCGAACAGCGGCAACGCCATGCGCTGTTCCTCGAGGTGGGTGCGGATGTCGCTCTGGATCTGCGCGTCGTTGGCCAGCATCACGGCCATGTCCTCGTAGCGCTCGGCACTCTCGGCCGCGAGTTCGGGCAGGCCGACGGCCGAGAGCAGGCTCGCGGCCACACGTGCCGAGAAGCTGCGGCCGACGCGCGTGAGCACCGGCAGGCCCATCCACAGCGCATCGCTGCAGGTGGTGTGGGCGCCGTACGGGAAGGTGTCGAGGAACAGGTCTGCGCGCGGCAGCCGCGCGAGGTGGCGCTCCGGGTTCACGAAGTCGGCGAACAGGATGCGGGCCGGGTCGATGCCGCGCTTTTCGGCTTCGGCGCGCAGCTTGGTGCGCACGTTGGCCTGCGGCACCAGCAGCCACAGCACGCTGGCGGGCACGCGCTGCAGGATGCGGCACCAGCCGTCGAACGTGGGCTCGGTGATCTTGTACGACTGGTTGAAGCAGGCGAACACGAAGCCGTCTTCCGGCAGGCCGCATTCGGCACGCGTCAGCGGCGCCGGGTGCATGCGCTCGCGGTCGGTGGGCTCGTAGCAGACCGGCAGTTGCGCGATCTGCTCGCTGAAGTCGGCCTGGTGCTCCAGCGGCGTCAGCACCGGGTCGCCGACGATGTAGTCGACGAAGTCGGAGCCGGTCGTGCTCGGGTAGGCCAGCCACAGCACCTGGATGGGCGCGGGGCGCAGCGCCATCACGCCCAGGCGCGTGTTCTGGGTGTAGCCGCTCAGGTCGATCAGGATGGAGACGCCGTCGGCGCGGATGCGCTCGGCTTCCTCCACGCTGGTCATCTCGGCGCACTCGATGAACTGGTCGGCCGCGGCGCGCACGCGCCTGGACAGCGGGGTCTTGTCGTCGGGGCCGTGCGAATAGAGCAGCACTTCGAAGCGGTCACGGTCCAGCAGCTCGAGTGCCTGCACCAGGAGGATGCTGGTCGCATGGGTGCGGAAGTCCGACGACACGAAGCCGATGCGGCAGCGCGGCTGCGCGGCGGCGATCGGGTAGGCCTGCGGGCCGAGCGTCGGCGCCTTCCAGCCGTCGACCATCGCGCGCATCTCGCGGGCGATGCGGCCGGCTTCCAGGCTCGCGGCACGCCGGTGCATCGCGGCATCGTCATTCAGCGAGAGCACGCAGAACGGGCTGAACGCCGGCGCGGTGTCGCTGCCGGCGAAGAGTTCGATGGACTTCGCCAGGCGCGCTTCGTCGGCGGCCTGGGTCGCCCAGTCGCAGGCCCAGGCGTTGTAGTGGGCACCGTAGATGGCCGCGCCGAGTTCTTCGGGCTTGAGCGTGACGATGGTGCGGAAGCACTCCGACGCTTCGGCATGCTGGCGCAGGTTCGCGAGCGCGAAGCCGAGCTGCATGTAGGCATCGATGTGTGCCGGCTTGAGCGCCAGCACCTGCAGGAAAGTCACGGCCGCGTCCTGCCATTGCCCCAGGCTCATCAGCAGCGCGCCTTCGAGCACGAGGTGCTGGACGTCGCGCGTGACCTCGGGGTGCAGCTGGCGCGCCACCTCGAGCGCCTGCGTCGGCCGGCTCTGGCCCCGCAGCAGTTCGACGAGCAGCTGGCAGGCCAGGATGTTGCGGCGGTCCATCTCGAACGCGCGGCGCGCGCAGCGCACGGCGTCGTCGATCTGGTTCTGACGGCGGCGCACGCTGGCCAGGTTCAACCAATAGAGAGAGGTGCCGGGCGCCAGCTTGATGGCGCGTTCGAACGCCGTGGCGGCCTGCTCCAGGCGGCCATCGCGCGCCAGGCCGACGCCATCGTTCCAGTGCTTTTGCGCCATCGGGTTGGGCGCGGCGTCGGCGCGCTTGGCCGTGCCGATGCGCAAGCCGGAGACCGAGCCGGCCATCGGCGGCTTGGGCAGCGGCACTGGAGTTTTGGACGAGGCCAGAGACATGAAACGCCTTTCGGTTCGTGCCGACGCTCGTGCGCCGGCGGACAGACAACTCGGCTGAAGTCTAGAAGTGAGCAAGGTTTGGCGATCCGATGAGAAGGCGGTCTATTGCCGGGCACTTCGGTGCCGACAACCCACTGTCTGTGGTGCGCGCCCGCACGCACCGCACGCGTCACGCGACGCGTATCGCACGGCGCCGAAAAAGTAAAAGCCGGAAATAGATGGTGTTTCGGGCTCAAGTCCTGAAATCGGCGTCCGATACAGCATTCATCACCAACCCGTTACCTGTTCTGGAGACCCGCTATGAGCATGTCAGTCAACACCAACATCGGTTCGCTCAATGCGCAGCGCAACCTGAACAAGTCGCAGTCCTCGCTGTCGACCTCGATGCAACGCCTGTCCTCGGGCCTGCGCGTCAACTCCGCCAAGGACGACGCCGCCGGTCTGGCGATCGCCGAGCGCATGAACGCGCAAGTCAAGGGCATGGACGTCGCCGTGCGCAATGCCAACGACGGCATCTCGCTGGCGCAAACCGCTGAAGGCGCCCTGGCGACCGTCGGCGACGCGCTGCAACGCATGCGTGAACTCGCCGTGCAGTCGAGCAACTCCACCAACAGCAACTCCGACAAGGACTCGCTGGACAAGGAATTCGGCGAACTGTCCAAGGAAATCCAGCGCGTGCTGGGCGGCACGACCTTCAACGGCAAGGCCATCCTCGGCACCGACGCCGGCAGCCTGACCTTCCAGGTGGGCGCCAACACGACGACGAACGACAGCATCAGCATCACGACCAGCAACATGACCTCGCTGGCCTCGATCACCACGATCGCCGGTACCGACAACGCCGGCACCGGCCGCGCCGTGATCGACAGCACCGCCAGCTCGACCACGATCGCCACGGTCATCGACAACATCGACACCGCGATCGACGCCGTCAACTCCGAGCGCGCCACGATGGGTGCTTCGCAGAACCGCTTCGACTCGGTGATCAGCAACCTGCAATCGTCGATCGAGAACCAGTCGGCCGCCCGCAGCCGCATCATGGACGCGGACTTCGCTTCGGAAACCGCCAACATGTCGCGCGCTCAGATCCTGCAGCAAGCCGGCACCGCGATGGTCGCCCAGGCGAACCAGCTGCCGCAGCAAGTGCTCAAGCTGCTCTCGTAATCAGCGCTCAGCGCCTGCGGCGATCACTCGCCGCTCAGGGCCCCGATCTGGCAATACCGGACGGGGCCTTTCTCTTGGGTCACGTCATCTTGAGCGGATCGAGCGAAATGACACGCTTCAGGCTCGCAATTCAACTTGCTGCCACGCGCTTTTTCTGTTTGCACTCAAGTTCCCCAGACCAGCTCCGATAAGAGTTTCAACGCCCCGGTTGAATCGGGAACGTGGTCCGGCCAGCCAGCCGACGCTTCAAGCCCTCAACACTTATGGGGCGGGTTGCAGAGGCTGATGGCGTCGGGCGATGCCAGACCCGCAGTACGAGGAATGGCCACAGCGAGGACACCGCAGCAAGCCCTGACAAGGGTTTGCAGCGGGGCCTTCGATGATCGCGCCGGCGATGGTGCCGGGAGTCTTGATTCATTTGGAGAAACTTCATGAGCATGTCAGTCAATACGAACATCGGTTCGCTCAACGCCCAGCGCAACCTGAACAAGTCGCAGTCTTCGCTGTCGACCTCGATGCAACGCCTGTCCTCGGGCCTGCGCGTCAACTCCGCCAAGGACGACGCCGCCGGTCTGGCGATCGCCGAGCGCATGAACGCGCAAGTCAAGGGCATGAACGTCGCCGTGCGCAATGCCAACGACGGCATCTCGCTGGCGCAAACCGCTGAAGGCGCTCTGGCGACCGTCGGCGACGCGCTGCAACGCATGCGTGAACTCGCTGTGCAGTCGAGCAATTCCACCAACAGCAACTCCGACAAGGACTCGCTGGACAAGGAATTCGGCGAACTGTCCAAGGAAATCCAGCGCGTGCTGGGTGGCACCACCTTCAACGGCAAGGCCATCCTCGGCACCGACGCCGGCAGCCTGACCTTCCAGGTGGGCGCCAACACGACCACGAACGACAGCATCAGCATCACGACCAGCAACATGACCTCGCTGGCCTCGATCACGACGCTGGCAGGCACCGACAACGCCGGCACCGGCCGGGCTGTCATCGACAGCACCGCCAGCGCCACGACGATCGCCACGGTGATCAACAACATCGACACCGCGATCGACGCCGTCAACTCCGAGCGCGCCACGATGGGTGCTTCGCAGAACCGCTTCGACGCCGTGATCAGCAACCTGCAGTCGTCGGTGGAAAACCAGTCGGCCGCTCGCAGCCGCATCATGGACGCGGACTTCGCTTCGGAAACCGCCAACATGTCGCGCGCTCAGATCCTGCAGCAAGCCGGCACCGCGATGGTCGCCCAGGCCAACCAGCTGCCGCAGCAAGTGCTCAAGCTGCTGTCGTAATCAGCGCTCAATGCCTGCGGCGATCGCTCGCCGCACGCCCAAGCCCCGCTCAGGCTCACCGCCTGGCGGGGCTTTCTCTTTTAGCGCCGGCACATCGGAAATAGCCGGATTCACCGTCTCATTTCCGCAGATCGACCCGTTCATGTCGTTGGAACAATGGGCTTCATCAAGTCACCCAGCGGGTCTTCCCGTCGGGCGATATGTCCGCCACACCGGCACGTTGCCGGAAGTCTCTGATTCTTGTAGGAGCACCCGACATGCCAATGACGATCAACACCAACATCGTTTCGCTGAACGCTCAGCGCAACCTGAACAAATCCCAGTCCTCGCTGGCAGTCTCGATGCAACGCCTGTCCTCAGGCATGCGCGTCAACTCCGCCAAGGACGATGCCGCCGGTCTGGCGATCGCCGAGCGCATGAACGCGCAGGTCAAGGGCATGAACGTCGCGGCGCGCAACGCCAACGACGGCATCTCGCTGGCGCAGACGGCTGAAGGCGCACTCGGCGCTGTCGGCGACGCGCTGCAACGCATGCGTGAACTCGCGGTCCAGGCGCGCAACTCGACCAACAGCGATTCCGACAAGGACTCGCTGGACAAGGAATTCGGCGAACTCGCGAAGGAAATCCAGCGCGTGCTCGGCGGCACCACCTTCAACGGCAAGGCCATCCTCGGCGCGCAGGCCGCGACGCTGACCTTCCAGGTCGGCGCCAACACCACCAGCGACGACAGCATCAGCATCGCCACCAGCGACATGACGACGCTGACCTCGATCACGACGCTGGCCGGCACCGACAACGCCGGCACCGGCCGCGCGACGATCGACAGCACCGCCAGCGCCGCCACGATCGCCACGGTGATCGCCGACATCGACACCGCACTCGACCTCGTCAACTCCGAGCGCGCCACGATGGGTGCATCGCAGAACCGTTTCGAGGCCGTGATCAGCAACCTGCAGACCTCGGTGGAAAACCAGTCCGCCGCCCGCAGCCGCATCATGGACGCCGACTTCGCCGCGGAAACCGCGAGCATGTCGCGCGCCCAGATCCTGCAGCAGGCCGGCACCGCGATGGTCGCGCAGGCGAACCAGCTGCCGCAGCAGGTGCTCAAGCTGTTGCAAGGCTGAGTTCGGCGAGGCGTGCAGCGCGCCTCGTCTTTCGTTGCGAATCGTGCGAACAGGGTTCAAGAAAAAGGGCTCAAGTTCGGTCGGGCACGGTCGATACCGGGATACCAGGGCCTCCATCGGCCACGGGTGTCCCGTTTTCATTTGTTGAGTTTCGCCACCAGTCACAGCAGGGGCCATCGCCATGAGCACAAGCATCAGTACCACCGGATCGGTCAGCTCGGCCGGTGTGGGCAGCGGGCTGGATGTCGAGTCCATCGTCACCAAGCTGATGGAGGTCGAGAAGGCGCCGCTGACCGCGCTGCAGACCAAGGCGACCGGCATCCAGACCAAGGTCTCGGCCTTCGCCGCGCTGAAGTCGGCGATCTCCACCTTCCGCGATGCGGCGCGCGCACTCACCACGCCCAGCACCTGGGCCGCGACCACCGGCACGTCGGGTGACGCAAGCACCGTGACCGCGTCCAGCACCGGCACGGCGGCCGCCGGCAGCTACGCGATCACGGTTCAGAGCCTGGCCTCGGGGCAATCGGTGGCGAGCGGCACGTTCGCCGCGTCGACCGCGCTGGTCGGCGAAGGCACGATGCACATCGACACCGGCAGCTGGACCGCGGGCGCGTTCACCGCCCAATCGGGCAGCACCGGCATCGACATCACGGTGGCCGCGACCGACACGCTGGCCAACGTGCGCGACAAGATCAACTCGGCCAAGGGCGGCGTGACCGCCTCCATCGTCACCGACACCACCGGCTCGCGCCTGGTGATGAGCTCGACGACCACCGGCGCGGCCAACGCGTTCCGCGTCACCACCGCCGACACCGACGGCAACAACACCGATGCGAGCGGCCTCTCCGCACTCGCCTACGACCCGGCCGGCGGCACGACCGCGACCAGCCTGACGCAGACCGCGGCCAACGCCAAGGCGACCGTGAACGGCCTGAGCGTGACCTCGGCCACCAACGCGCTGAGCGGCGCGGTGGAAGGCATGACGCTGAACCTGGTCAAGGTGAACGCGACGCCGGTGCTGGTCACCGTCGCGCCCGACACCACCAGCATCAGCGCCGCGATCACCAGCTTCGCGACCGCCTACAGTTCGCTCGCCACGCTGCTCACCACCGACACCAAGTACGACGCCGCGACCTCCACTGCCGGCCCGCTGCAGGCCGACACCACCGCGGTGTCGATCCAGAGCCAGCTGCGCAGCGTGCTCGGCGCGTCGTCGACCGCATCGAGCATGTTCTCGACGCTGTCGCAGGCCGGGCTGGAGATCCAGTCCGACGGCACGCTCAAGGTCAACAGCAGCAAGCTCACGACCTCGCTCGGCAACCTGAGCCAGCTCAAGAGCCTGTTCGCGAACGTCGACAGCACCGGCGCCACGCAGGACGGCTTCGCGCAGCGAATGCGCTCGCTCGCCGATGCGATGCTCAGCACCGATGGCCTGCTCACCAACCGCACCACCGGCCTGGCGACCAGCATCGCCGACAACACCAAGCGCCAGACCGAGGTGCAGGCGCGCCTGGCGCGCACCGAGTCGCGGCTGCGCGCGCAGTACACCGCGCTCGACACCAAGATGGCCTCGCTGACGACGCTGAGCACCTATGTGACGCAGCAGATCGCCAGCTGGAACAAGAGCACCGGCTGAGTTTCGTAACACCCACCGAGCCGACTCAAGACGCACCAGGGTGGGCCGATAACTACTCATCCCACACACGTCCCGAGACTGCCGCCATGTTTGCATCCGCAGCCAACTCCTCGATGTTCCAACGCCAGGCCGGTGCCTACAAGCAGGTGCACCTGAACACCGGTGTCGACGGCGCTTCGCCGCACGGCCTGGTCGTGATGCTGTTCGAAGGCCTCAGCGACGCGCTCGCCCAGGCCCGCGGCGCGATGCGCAGCGGCAACATCGAGCAGAAGGGCCGCGCGATCGGCCGTGCCGTCGGCATCGTCACCGAAGGCCTGCGCGGCCGCCTGAACCTGCAGGAAGGTGGCAAGCTGGCTGCCGATCTGGACGAGCTCTACGCCTACATCACGATCCGCCTGATCCACGCCAACCTGCGCAACGACGAGAGCGCGCTCGACGAATGCAATCGTCTGCTCGAACCGGTGCGCATGGCCTGGTCGCAGATCGCCGACAAGCAGCCCGTCGCTGCTTCCTGAGGACCGCCCGTGCGACGCCGCCAAGCCCAAGCCACCGCGCCCAACCTGCTCACAGACGCCATGACTTCCGCCCTCCTGCAGTATTACCAGGCCATCGAAGAAGCCAGCCAGAACATGCTCGAGGCCGCGCGCCAGGGCAACTGGGACCAGGTGCTCAAGCTCGAAGGCGCCTGCGCGTTGCTGATCACGCAGCTCAAGCACCAGGCCGCCGCCAAGCCGCTGGGCTCGGACGAAGCGCAGTTCAAGTCGCGCATCATGCAGCGCATCCTCGTCAACGACGCCGAGATCCGCCAGCTGGCCGAACCCTGGCTCGACGACCTCGACGACCTGCTCGCGGCCAGGCCGAAAACCATTCACTGAGCCGGGGTCCGCGGTGGAAACATTGCCAATGCCTCTGGACGCGCTGGGCGGTTCGCCCGGCAGCCTCGACGAGTTCCGCATCAGCGGCCCGCGCGAGGTGCTCGCCATGCTGCGCCAGCTGATGGACGGCAGCGTCGAGCTCTATCTGAACGCCGCCAACGGCAACGTCGTGCACGCGACGATCTGGACGCTGGACGCCGATCGCGGCAACCTCGGCCTGAGCGTGGACGCCAACGACACCAACCTGCAGGCCATGCTCGAATCGCAGGAGGTGGTCGTGGTCGGCTACCTCGACAGCGTCAAGCTGCAGTTCGACGCCAACAACCTCGTGCTGGTGCGCGGCGAGCGCTCCAGCGTGCTGAGCTGCGCGCTGCCGCGCGAGCTGTTCCGCTTCCAGCGCCGCAGCGCCTACCGGGTGCGGCCGGTGATGCGCAGCTCGCCGATGGCGCGCGTTCGCCACACCGAGATCGCCGACATGCAGCTCGCGCTGCGCGTGCTCGATGTCAGCATCGGCGGCTGCGCCCTCTTCCTGCCCGACGACGTGCCGCCCATGCAGCCCGGCGTCGTGCTCAACCAGGTCCAGATCGAACTCGATGCCGACACGCGCTTCCACGTCAACCTGCGGCTGCAGCATGTGACTTCGCTGAACAGCGATTCACGCGGCGTTCGGCTGGGGTGCGAGTTCGTGCGGGCCGATTCCAACGCGCTGCGTTCGTTGCAGCGATTCATCGATCAGACCCAGAAACGCGGCCGTCTTCTATCGATCGGTTGAGCGCCGTTGGGCTGAAAATCAATTTGTAAATTTCCGCGCACGGACCCTCAAGTCCCGCGTGGCGCTGCCGATACCCTGCTGACAGGGCGTGGATTGCCCTGCGCAAGGAGTCTTCCATGAGCATCAGCAGCATCAACGGCGTGGCGCGTGTCGCACCGACATCGCCAGATGGTCGCGCACCGGGCAACGACCCCCAGACCGCACGTTCCGACGTGGCGCTCGTCACGCCGGTACTCGACACCATCACCAACCAGCCCGTGCCGCCACGATTCCCGTGGCTGAGCCGGCTGTCGGCCCAGCTTGAGCCTACTGCCACGCAAAAGCCCGCGTTCCCCAGCGCCCCGCAACTGGGCGACAACCTCGACCAGGCTGTCTGAAGCGAGCCCCCGGCTGCGGCGTACCGCAGCCACCCCCCGCGGGGGCGCGCAGGCCGCTTGGGAGCGGCCCGGCGCTGGCCTGCGACATCTGGTCTACGTGGACGGGTATGCTGCGTCTCGCTGCAACCCCTTCCCGGAGACCCGCATGAAGTTCAAGACCGCTCTGACCGCCTGCGCCGTTGCGCTCGGCGCGTCGTTCGCCGCGCCCGGCTTCGCTCAGGACAACAAGCTGCGCCTGATCACCTGGGCCGACTACGTGCCCGCGGACGTGGTGGCGCAGTTCAAGAAAGAGACCGGCATCGACGTCGAGATCACGCTCTCCAACAACGAGGAGATGATCTCCAAGCTGCGCGCCACCGGCGGCGCCGGCTTCGACCTGGCCCAGCCCTCGCAGGACCGCATCACCGGCCCGCAGCAGGAGTTCGGCATCTACAAGCCGATGGACCTCGCCAAGCTCAAGACCGAGCTGTTCATCCCGGCGATGCTCGAGGCCACCAAGAAGAACACCACGCTGGACGGCAAGGTCTACGGCCTGCCGCACATCTGGGGCACCGACGGCCTGGTCGTGAACACCAAGGTCGCCAAGATCGCCGACTACCCCGACCTCTGCAAGGCCGACGTGAAAGGCAAGACCGCCGTGCGGCTGAAGCGCCCGACGCTGCTCGCGTTCGCGTTCGCCAGCGGCAAGGACCCGTTCGCGCTGTACGGCGACCCCAAGGCCTACACCGCGCTGATGGACGACGTGGGCAAGCAGCTCGCCGCGTGCAAGCCCAACCTGAAGTTCTTCTGGGACAACAAGGACCAGCTGCTCAACGGCATGCGCGCCGGCGAGGTGGTCGGCGCAATGATGTGGGACACCGGCGGCTGGAAGCTGAACCGCGACAACGCCGACATCCAGTTCGTCGCGCCCAAGTCCGGCGCGATGGGCTGGATAGACACCTTCGCGCTGCCCGCCAAGGGCCGCAACGATGCGGCCGCGTATGCGTGGATCAACTTCAACATGCGGCCCGAGATCGCCGCCAAGGTCGCGACCTCGGCCGGCAACTTCACCGCCTCAAAAGGCGCCGACCAGTTCATGGACGCGAAGCTGAAGTCGCAGTTCGCGGCGAGCTTCCCCGACGCGGCGATCAAGAGCATCCGCTGGTATCCGGCGGTGCCGGCCGGCATCGAGGAGATCGAGGGGCGCGTGCTGGATCGGGTCAAGGCCGCGAACTGAGGTCGTGGCGCAACCTGATCTGGAGGCGCTGAAGGTCGCGAAGCGCTTCGGCGCCTTCACGGCCGTTGCCGACTTGTCGTTCAGCGTCGAGCGCGGCAGCTTCTTCTCCATCCTCGGCCCGTCGGGCTGCGGCAAGACGACGCTGTTGCGCATGATCGCCGGCTTCCAGCAGCCCGACAGCGGCGAGATCCGCATCGGCGGCGCGGCGATGACCGGCGTGCCGCCGAACCGGCGGCCGGTCAACATGGTGTTCCAGCACCTCGCGCTGTTCCCGATGATGAGCGTCGGCGAGAACGTGGGCTACGGCCTCACGCGCCGCGGCCTGCCGCGCGCAGACATCGCGCGGCGCGTCGGCGAGATGCTCGAGCGCGTCAGCCTCGCGGGCTCGCAGCACAAGCGCGTCGACCAGCTCTCGGGCGGCCAGAAGCAGCGCGTCGCGATCGCGCGCAGCCTGGTGCTCGAGCCGACGCTGCTGCTGCTCGACGAGCCGCTGGGCGCGCTCGACCTGAAGCTGCGCGAGCACATGAAGATCGAGCTGAAGCAGCTGCAGGCGGCGTTCGGCACGACCTTCGTCTACATCACGCACGACCAGTCCGAGGCGCTGGTGCTGTCGGACCAGGTCGCGGTGATGAACGCCGGGCGCTTCGAGCAGCTCGGTTCGCCGCAGTCGCTCTACTACGAACCGCAAACGCCGTTCGTCGCCGGCTTTGTCGGTGCGAACAACCGCGTGAAGGGGCGCGCGGTGAGCGTGTCTGCCGACATCGTCGAACTCGTCACGCCCGAGGGCCTGACGCTGCACGCGCGGCGCAGCGGCGCGGTGAATGCAGGCGATGCGGTCGAGGCCTTCGTGCGGCCCGAGGTCGCGAGCCTGGCGCGCGATGCTGGCGAATTGCCCGCCGGCCAGCCGGCACATGCGGCGGTCGTCGAGAGTCTCCTGTTCGACGGCGCGAACTCGGCCGTGCTGCTGCGCGAGGCGCGCACGCAGATCGAGATCCGCATCGCGCTGCCGCAGACCGGGCAGTTCAAGGACTTGCGCGCCGGCGAGGCCGTGGCCTTCGGCTTCGACCCGCAGCGCGCGGTGTGCTTCCAGGCCGATGGCGCCCGCTGACGTTCCTGCGGCGACCGCGCGCGCCGAGATCGAGCACCTGCTCCAGCGCGGCCAGGCGCAGCAGGCACTGGCACGCTGCGGCGAACTGCTGGGCTCGGGCGAGCTGCCGGTGGCCGAGGCCGCCGACCTGTGCAACCTCGCCGGCGCGGCCGCGCACGCGCTGGGCCATGCGGAGATGGCCGAGACTTTGTGGAAGCAGGCGCTCGCGCATGCCGACGGCACGGACGCTGTCGGCCCGCTGATCAACCTCGGCGTTCTCTACGCCGGTCAGCGGCGCGGCGAGGATGCCGAAGCGGCCTACCACCGCGCGCTCGCGCTCGACCCCGAGAACGCGACCGCGCTGACCCACCTCGGCGTGCTGCTCGCCGACATGGACCAGCCCACCGACGCCGAAGCCTTTCATCGCCACGCGCTCGACATCGATCCCGACCACGCCGCGGCGCACACCAACCTCGGCCTGCTGCTGCTCGCGCAGCGGCGCATCGACGAGGCCGAAGCCTGCCAGCGGCGCGCGGTGGCGCTCGCACCCGAGTCGCCGCAGGTGCACACCAACCTGGGCAATTTGCTGGCCGCGCACGGCGCAGCACAGGACGCCGAGGCGCATCTGCGGCGCGCGCTCGCGCTCGATCCGGCATCGGCCAGCGCGTGCCTGAACCTCGGTGTGTTCTGCGCCGCACAGGGTCGGGATCTCGACGCCGAGGTGCTGTTCCGCGAGGCGCTCGCGGCGCGGCCCGCGTATCCGCTGGCGGCGCTCAACCTGAGCAAGCTGCTGCTCGCGCAAGGGCGTTTCGCAGAAGGCTGGCGCCTGCACGAAGCGCGGCACGATCCGGCGTTGGCGGACAACGGCATTCCCCCGCCGCGACTGCCGCCGCCCAACGCGGCGCTGCCACCGTGGCGCGGCGAGTCGCTCGCTGGCCGCGCGCTGTTGATCTGGCCCGAGCAGGGCCTGGGTGACCAGATCCAGTTCAGCCGCTATGTTCCGTGGCTCAAGCAGCAGGGCGCGGCACGCGTCGCGCTGGTCTGCCAGCGGCCGCTCGCCGCGCTGTTCGCGAGCCTGCCGGGTGTCGACGCGGTGCTCGCCGCCGATGTGGTCGACAACGCGTTCACGCTGCGCGATGCCGACATCGGCGCGCACGATTTCTGGACCTTCCCGCTCAGCCTGCCGCGCTACGCCGGCACCGACCTGAACACGCTGCCCGGCGCGCCGATTCCGTATCTGCGCGCCACACCGGCGCTGAGCGCTGCGTGGTCTGCGCGCTGGCAGCTCGCCGAGGCCGCCGATGCGCAGCGCGTGGAGTCGACCAATGCGCCGCGCGCATTGCGCGTCGGCCTGGTGTGGCGCGGCAACCCCAAGCACGACAACGATGCCGACCGCTCGCTGCCGGGCCTGGACACGCTCGCGCCGCTGTGGTCGGTGCCCGGCGTGCGCTTCGCGAATCTGCAGGCCGGACGTGCGTGCAACGACCAGCTCACGCTGCTCCGTGCATCCGACGACCAGCTCACGCTGCTCCGTGCGTCCAACGACCAGCTCACGCTGCTCGATTGGGGCCCCGAACTGCGCGACTTCGCCGACACCGCCGCCGCCGTCAACGCGCTCGACCTGCTGATCTGCGTCGACACCTCCATCGCCCACCTCGCCGGCGCGATGGGCCGCCCGTGCTGGGTGATGCTGCCGCACTACCGCACCGACTGGCGCTGGCTGCGCGAACGCGACGACTCGCCGTGGTATCCGATGGGCATGCGGCTGTTCCGCCAGCCGGCGCGCGGCGCGTGGACGAGCGTCGTCGAGCAGGTGCGCGTGGCGCTGCTGCAGCGCGTGGCCGAGCGCGGCGCGGGCGCGGGAGCGGCCGCCGCATGAACGCGCAGAGAAACGCCGCGCGCCTCGCGCTGGGCCTGCTGCTGGCGCCGGCGCTGCTGTGGCTGGTCGGGCTGATCGTGCTGCCGCATGTCGAGCTGGCCGTGCTGTCGCTGCGCGCGCGCGTCGCACCGCGCGTGTACGAGGCCAGCATCGCGCAGTACCGCACGTTCTTCGAGGAGCCGCTGTACTGGCACACCTTCGTGCGCACCGCGGTGATGTCGGTGATTGCGACCGCCTGCACGCTGCTGCTCGCGTTCCCGATCGCGTGGACGATCGCGAAGGTCGCGCGCGGCCACGCACGCTCGCTGCTGTTCGTGCTGTGCCTGATCCCGTTCTGGGTCAGCGAGACGGTGCGCACGCTGGGCTGGATGATTCTGCTGCGCGAGTCGGGCGTGCTGCCGGCGCTGCTCGTCTCGCTCGGCCTGGCCGATGTGCCGCCCGAACTGCTCTACCACGACGCCACGCTGCTGGTCGGCCTGGTCTACACCTCGCTGCTGTTCATGGTCGTGCCGCTGATCGGCGCGCTCGACACGCTCGACGATTCGCTGATCGAGGCCGCCTACGACCTCGGCGGCAGCGGCATCGACATCCTGCGCCGCATCGTCATCCCGCACGCCGCGCCCGGCATCACCGCGGGCTGCATCGTCGTGTTCATGCTGACGCTGGGCAACTACCTGACGCCCACGCTGCTGGGCGGCAAGAACTCGCTGTGGTTCACCGAGCAGATCTACACCCAGTTCATCACGCGCTTCAACTGGGAACAGGGCGCGGCCTTCGGCTTTTTGCTGCTGGTGCTGTCGACCGCGATCGTGTGGCTGGGCCTGAAGCTCGCGGGGCAACGCTTCGGCGACGTGATGAGGCGCACCTGATGATCCCGTCGCTGCCCCGTTCGCGCTGGTGGCGCGCGGCACCGTGGCTCTATGCCGTGGCATTCTTCACCTTCCTGTTCCTGCCGCTCGCGGTGGTCGCGGTGTTCGCGTTCAACGACGCGCCCTACCCCGCGCCGCCGTGGCGCGGCTTCACGCTGATGTGGTTCGGAAAGCTCGCCGCCGACGGCCCGCTGCTGCACAGTCTGTGGACCAGCACGCTGGTGGCCGTCTGGGTCACCGCGCTGTCGGTCGCGGTGGGCACGGCCAACGCCTTCCTGATCGAGCGCACGCGCTTTGTGGGCAAGTCGGCGCTGTCGCTGTTGATGCTGGCGCCGCTGGTGATCCCGGGCGTGATTCTGGGTATCTCCATCCTCGCGTTCGCGAGCCGCATCGCGCAGTTCGCCGACGACGTGTTCGGCTGGGAATGGGATTTTCTGCGCCCCGGATTGCCGCTGGTCGTGCTCGGCCAGTTCTCGTACGTCGTCGCGATCGCCACGCTGACAATCAGCGCGCGCCTGAAGCGCTTCGACCTCACGCTCGAGGAAGCCGCCTACAACCTCGGCGCCTCGCGCGCCGCGGTGCTGTGGACGATCACGCTGCCCTACCTGAAGCCCTCGCTGATCGGCGCCGCGGTGATCTCGTTCCTGATGTCGTTCGAGAACTTCAACACGACGCTGATGCTCGTCGGCTCCGACGCCCCGCTCACCGTGCTGATGTACGGCCGCATGCGCGAAGGCGCCAGCCCGGTGCTGAACGCGGTGAGTCTGTTCCTGATGGTGGCGTCGGCGCTGCTGGCGCTGGCGTTGATGCGGGCGCAACGCAAGCCGAGGTAAAGGCGCGCGGTGCGGCCTTAGACGCGTAGGCGAGCCAGGTTCGGCGGCAACGGTGCGCCCATTCCCATGCCATGCTCAGAGACAACGAGTCCCACACCGAAGCCCACGACAGTATTGTTGGAGAAGTAGTTTGTGCCGATGCGAATGCCGCTCGCATCGATGATGCACTCTGGCAACTTCAACTTGACGCCACGAAGTGTCTTGCTGCTTGCGTCAAACGTATACAGCGGAACGTGATTGTCAAGAATCTCGACCGCGCCACCGCTAAGGGGACGGAACTCGATATCCGCAGCCGGTTGATCCCCCAGGATCTCAAGCTTAGCTTCGCTGCCTTCCAGATTGATGATCGAAAGTCGGTCCGCCTTGTCTGAGACCACGGCACGCGTTCCCCATAGCAACGGAATGTCCACATCGGAAAAATACTGACCACCCATTCGAAGATTCATACTATTCCCCTAAGCGCGCGCAGACGTTCCGCATAATCATCATTGGTCTTGGCTTCGATTGGTCCCTCGAACTGGACCGTCACGTCCTTCAAGATGGCCTTGGCAATCCTGGCGTCTGCTAAAGCCAGATCGTAGAGACGTTCATCGTAGTCGTTCTGGGCGATAGACGCCTGCGCCGTCAACAGTTTTCCATCGTCGAGTTTGACGCCGAAACGGAAGGTTGCGACCTTGATCGCCGTCGTACTTCTGATGTAGGTTGGGTCCGCAATCGTGTGGACCGCAAAGACTTTCGGTAGCGCCACCCCTGCGCCTATGATTTTGTCCCACGCCTTCGCTAGGAATAGCTTTGCAAGCTGGCCGGCCGCCGTCTCTGCGCCCAGCATGCCGAGCGCTTCATCGAAATCAGATGCGCGGAGCAGGCCGCATGCCTCCGCCTCTTCTCGGCCAAGTTTCCCACTGTGCACGACATCGCGACTCAGAAGCAGCGCACCTCCTCGTTCTCTTGCGAGACGGCAAGCAACCGACCATATCACCAGGTCACGCATCTCGTCCGATTGCTCTTCGTCGCTCGATTGACTCGAGGACTTGCGGGGCGGAGACGGAGGAAGATGCTTGGCCGCCCGCATCTCGGCATCTCGGAAGTCGTCCAACGTGGGGAGTTCAACTTCGACATGCAGACCCTGCGCCGAGAACGCGTGGACGACATCAGCAACCTTGATTTGATCAGCGGCCTGGCGGACCTTGAGTGTGCTGTCGTATCTGGTGAGCAACTTCCGAGCATCGTCAATTCGTCGGATCTCCAGGTCGTAGAGCTCCTTCTGCCGCAGCTCGATTTCGTACAGCGACGTTCTGGGAAATGCCAAGGTAGCTCCCACGTTCTTGCAGCCCTCTGCGAAGCTGCGCCAGTTCTTATGCATCTCCGTATGCATGAATGCGTTCGTGTAGAGGACGTCCGAGTTAACTACGATCAGCATTGCGCCCTCCGCCGGCCAGCGCCGGATCAAGCAGAGTAAGTTCCCTGCACGGAAAGCATCCTATCTTCGATACCAGCGCATGACATCACCAATAGCGGTGCACTCGAAACTCGCGCGTCGCGCCGTCGGACGAGCCCGGAGTCTGTGCACGTTCCGTTTCTGTGACTTGATCGGGTTGAACGCGGGCTGTCGTGTCGACCCGGCTCAGCGCAGTGAAACGCGGCCACCGTTGACTGGACGACTGCCAATCAACAGTCCTACTGAGCGACATCCATCCCGCGCGCGATTTGCTTTCGTAGCGGGTATGGCTGAACAGCTACACCTGCATCTGCATGATCTCGGAATACGCCTGAACCATCTTGTTGCGCACCTGCAGCGTCGCCTGAAAGCCGATCTGCGCCTTCTGCATCGCGACCATGGTCTGCTCGATGCTCACGGTCGGGTTGTCGAGCTGGACCTCGCGCTGCAGCGCGGTCGCGTCGTTCTGTGACTTGCTCACGGCGCCGAGCGCGTTGGTGAGCGCCTGCTGAAAGCCCGCACCCTCCACCGCCTTGCTCCTGGCCAGGGGCTGGCCGTTCGTGGCGAGGCCGGCGCGGGCCACGGCCTGGGCGAAGTCGAAGGGTTTCAGGGTCACGTTCATGACGGTCTTATTCCATTGGAATGGCCGCCATCGTAAGTCGCCGGCCACAAACAGATGGGGCGAACTGACGCGCCTTTGTCCGGCTGTTCACTGCATTCGGTTACCTCAAGTATTCGAATAATGGCCCTCAATCAAGGACGTCACCTCGCCCATGGACAACGCAGTCACCCTCAACCCCGCCCTGCCCCTCGTCGCCCCCGCCGGGTTCGCCGATCGCATGGCCGCCCTGCCGATGCGCAGCAAGCTCAGCCTCGTGCTGGGCGTGGGCGCGCTCGCGGCGGTCGTGCTGGCGATGACGATGTGGAGCAGCAAGGGCGACTTCAAGGTGCTCTACGCCAACCTGTCCGACAAGGACGGCGGCGCGGTCATCGCCCAGCTCTCGCAGATGAACGTGCCCTACCGCATGTCCGAAGGCGGCGCGGCCATCATGGTGCCGGCCGCGCAGGTGCACGACCTGCGCCTGAAGCTCGCGACCGCCGGCCTGCCCAAGGGTTCGGTCTCCGGCTACGAGCTGATGGACAGCGCGCGCTTCGGCCAGACCCAATTCCAGGAACGCCTGACCGCGCAGCGCGGCCTCGAAGGCGAACTGACGCGCTCGATCACCTCGATGTCCGCGGTGCAGAACGCCCGCGTGCATCTGGCATTGCCGAACCAGAACGGCTTCTTCCGCGAACAGCAAAAGCCCAGCGCCTCCGTGCTGCTCACGCTGCACCCCGGCCGCACGCTGGACCGCGCCCAGGTGGCCGGCATCGTGCACCTGGTGTCGAGCAGCGTGCCCGAGCTCGACCCCAAGGCCGTGAGCGTGCTCGACCAGACCGGCGCGCTGCTCACCAGCGCCGGTGACGGCTCGCCCTCGGCCGGCCTGGACGCGCAGCAGCTGCAGTACGTGAACCAGATCGAGACCGGCTTTTCCAAGCGCATCGTCGACCTGCTCGAGCCCATCGTCGGCCGCGACAACCTGCGCGCCACGGTGGCCGCCGACGTCGACTTCTCGCAGACCGAAGCCACCTCCGAAGAGTTCAAGCCCAACCAGGGCGCCGAGGCGCGCGCGTCGATCCGCAGCCAGCAGACCTCGGAGCAGAACGGCAGCACCGGCGCAACGCCCAGCGGCGTGCCGGGCGCGGCCACGAACCAGCCGCCGGTGCCGGCCACCGCGCCCGTCACCGGCGCAGCGCAAGCGCTGCAGACCGCGCAAGGCGGCGCCGCCGCGGCCACCAACGGCCGGCGCGAAGCCACCACCAACTACGAAGTCGACAAGACGGTGCGCGTGACGCGCAACGCCAGCGGCAACGTGAAGCGCCTGAACGCGGCCGTGGTCGTGAACAACCGCAGCGTCACCGATGCCAAGGGCAAGACGACCTCGGTGGCGCTGAGCAACGAAGAGATCGAGAAGCTGACGACGCTGGTGCGCGAGAGCATCGGCTTCAACAAGGAGCGCGGCGACTCGGTCAAGGTCATCAACGCGCCGTTCAAGGTCGACAGCATTCCCACCGTCGACGTGCCGCTGTGGAAGCAGCCCGAGGTGATCGACATGCTGCGCGCCGCTGCCGTGCCGATGGGCCTGGGCTTCGTCGCACTGCTGGTGTTCTTCGGCCTGGTGCGCCCGGCCCTGAAGGCCGCGCTCGCACCGCCGCCGGCACCCGTGCCCGGCGCTGGGTTGACCGAAGTGGTCGACGATCCGCAGGACCTGCCGTCGCTGCCCGCGCCCAAGCGCATCGAGCACCTCGAAGACGCGCGCCAGCTCGCCAAGGACAACCCGCTCGCAGTGGCCGGCATCGTCCGCGGCTGGGTCAACGGCGACGCCGTGCCCGTCAAACAAGGCGCCTGACATGAAGCCCCCACGCTCACTTCGTTCACTGCCCCCCGAGGGGGCGCAGGCCTCCTTTGGGACGGCCCGGCAGGAGGCCTGATCATGGACGACCAAGGTCTGGAGAACGCCGCCATCCTGCTCATGTCGCTGGGCGAGGAAGAAGCCGCCGGCGTGTTCAAGCACCTGAGCCCGAAAGAGGTTCAGGCGCTGGGCGAGACGATCTCGAAGATGAAGGCCGTGACGCGCGAGCGCGTCGATGGCGTGCTGCAGCTCTTCACCGAGACCGCCGGCGAGCAGAGCATGCTGGTCACCGACAACGACGAATACGTGAAGGCCGTGCTGCGCAAGGCGCTCGGCGACGACAAGGCGAACCTGCTGATCGACCGCATCATGCAGGGCGGCGACACCGCCGGCATCGAGGCGCTGAAGTGGATGGACCCGCAGTCGGTCGGCGAACTGCTGCGCATCGAACACCCGCAGATCGTCGCGGCGCTGCTGGTCCACCTCGACCCGGACCAGGCCGCCGATGTGCTGAAGACCTTCACCGAACGCCAGCGCAACGAGGTGCTGGTGCGCATCGCCACGCTCGACGGCATCCAGCCCTCGGCGCTGATGGACCTCAACGAGGTCATGAGCAAGGTACTGGCCGGCGGCGAGAAGATGCGCAAGACCTCGCTGGGCGGCGTGAAGGCCGCGGCCGAGATGATCAACATGATGGGCAGCAGCATCGAGACCGCGGTGCTCGACTACATCCGCGAGGCCGACAACGACCTGGCGCAGAAGATCATGGACAACATGTTCACGTTCGACGACCTGGAGAAGGTCGACGACAAGGGCATCCAGTCGCTGCTGAAGGAAGTGCAGTCCGAATCGCTGGTGATCGCGCTCAAGGGTGCGACGCCGGAGATGCGCGAGAAGGTGTTCAAGAACATGTCGACCCGCGCCGCCGAGACGCTGCGCGAAGACCTCGAATCGCGCGGCCCGGTGCGCGTCTCCGAGGTCGAGGCCGAGCAGAAGGAAATGCTGAAGATCGTGCGCCGCCTGGTCGACGAAGGACAGATCGTGCTGGCCGGCGGAGGCGACGATGACTTCCTCTGATCGGAACAAGCCGAAGAACATCCCCTCGCCCACCGACGCCGCGCGCGCCTACGCGCGCTTCATCCCGCGCGAGGAACTGAGCGCCGGCGTGAAGGCCTGGAACCCGGGCGACATCGCCGGTGGCCCGCCGCCGCAGGCCAACGTGCAGCGCGCCGCCGAAGAAGTCAGCAAGGCCGACGCCGCCGCGATGTTTGCCGAGCAGCTGCGCGCCGCGCGCCAGGCCGGTTACCAGGATGGCTACCGCGACGGGCTGGTCGCGCTCGACGGCTTCAAGCAGAGCTACGCGACGCAGACCACCGCGCAGGTCGGCACGCTGATGAAATCGCTGGCCGCCGAACTCGATGGCCTGCAGCAGGACATGGCGCGCACGCTCGCCGTCACCGCAACACACCTCGCGCGTCAGATCGTGCGCAGCGAGCTGGTGACGCGCCCCGAGCTCGTGGCCACGGTCGCGCACGAAGCCATCGACACGCTGCTGCTCAGCGCGCAACACATCACGCTGCGCGTGCACCCGGACGACCACGCGTTCGTCGCCCAAGGCGCGGCCGAGGTGCTGGCCGCGCGCGGCACGCGGCTGCTCTCCGATTCATCGATGACGCGCGGCGGCTGCCAGGTCGAGTCCGACATCGGCGTGATCGACGCCAGCATCGAGACGCGCTGGCGCCGCACGGTCGCGTCGCTCGGCTGCGACGAAGCCTGGAACGCCGACGCCACCGCAGCCACCACCGACACCGCACCCGGGGCCGACGCATGATCACTTCACCGCACGAAGCGCGCGCCCTCGCGGGTGCCGTCCAGCAGGCCGGCGCGCCCGACAAGTGGCAACGCTACCTGGCCGACATGCGCAGCTTCTCGGCCGACAAGGTGAGGCTCGAAACGCAGGGCCTGCTGGTGCGCGTCACCGGCCTGGTGCTCGAAGCCGCCGGCATCCGCGTGCCCGTGGGCTCGGTCTGCGAAGTGCGCATGGAAGGCCAGGCGCCGGTGATCGCCGAGGTCGTCGGCTTCTCGGGCGACCGCGCCTATCTGATGCCCACCGGCGACGTGGCCGGCCTGGCCAGCGGCGCGCGCGTCGTGCCCAAGCCCTCGCCCGTCGTGCCGATGAAGCTGGGTGCGGCCAAGCACCCGTGGCGCCGCGGCGAGGACCGCACGCTGCACCTGCCGGTGGGCGATGGCCTGCTCGGCCGCGTCGTCGATTCGCACGGCCACCCGATGGACCGCAAGGGCCCGATCGACCATGTGCACAACGAACCGCTGACACGCCGCCCGATCAACGCGATGGACCGCGACCCGGTGCGCACGCCGCTGGACACCGGCGTGCGCGCGATCAACGCGATGCTCACCGTGGGCCGCGGCCAGCGCATCGGCCTGTTCGCCGGCACCGGCGTGGGCAAATCGATTCTGCTCGGCATGATGGCGCGCTACACCGCGGCCGACGTGATCGTGGTCGGCCTGATCGGCGAACGCGGCCGCGAAGTCAAGGAATTCATCGAGGACATCCTCGGCGAGGAAGGCATGCGCCGCGCGGTCGTCGTCGCCGCACCTGCCGATGCGCCGCCGCTGGTGCGCATGCAGGGTGCGAACTATGCGACCGTGATCGCCGAGCATTTCCGCGACCGCGGCCAGAACGTGCTGCTGCTGATGGACTCGCTCACCCGCTATGCGATGGCGCAGCGCGAGATCGCACTGGCGATCGGCGAGCCGCCCGCGACCAAGGGCTACCCGCCGAGCTGCTTCGCGAAGCTGCCGCAGCTGGTGGAGCGCAGCGGCAACGGCGTGGCCGGTGGCGGCTCGATCACCGCGTTCTACACCGTGCTCAGCGAAGGCGACGACCAGCAGGACCCGATCGCCGACGCGGCGCGCGGCATTCTGGACGGCCACATCGTGCTGTCGCGCGAGCTCGCCGAGGCCGGCCACTACCCGGCGATAGACATCGAGAAATCGGTGTCGCGCGTGATGACCAGCGTCGCGCGCAGCGAGCACCTCGACGCGGCGCGGCGCTTCCGCCAGCTGCACGCACGCCACAACAAGGCGCGCGACCTGATCCAGCTCGGCGCCTACTCGCCCGGCCACGACGCCGACCTAGACACCGCCGTGCGCCTGCACGACCCGATGACCGCACTGCTGCAGCAGAGCATGCACCACAGCGCCTCGCTCGATGCGAGCGTGCAGCAGCTGCGCAGCGTGATCGGCGGCTGAACGACGACCTGCCATGACGACAGATGTGAGTTCATTGACGGTGCTGCTGGAGCAGAACGAACGGCAGCGCGATGCGGCCATCGCCGACCACCAACGCGCGATCACCGCGGCCGAGGCCGCGAGCCAGCAGACCGAACAGTTGCGCGTGTACCGGCGCGAGTACGAGCAGCGCTGGAGCGCGCAATTCCGCGTCCAGGGCCAGATCGAGCTGGTGCGCTGCTACCAGAGTTTCACCGAGCGGCTGACGATGGCCATCGAGCAGCAGGTGCATGTGGCCGAACGCGCTGCGCAGCAGGTCGAGCGTGCGCTCGTGGCGCTGCGCGAGACCGAGATGCGCTGCGCCTCGGTGCGCAAGCTGATCGAGCGCCGCGCGCACGAGATGCGCGTCGCCACCGAGCGCCGCGACCAGAAGCAGAGCGACGAGTTCGCCTCGCGCGCCGCGTGGAGCAACCGGCCGAGCGCGCATGGCGGCTCGCGACTGATGTGACATCGAGATCGAATTCCGGAGTCTTGACATGCTGAAGATCAACACCACCAACCTGCGCGGCGCGCAGAACGACGTCGTGCTGCCCACGATGTCGGCCGGCGAGCCCGCCGATCCCGCCGGCTTCGCGTCGCTGCTGCGCCAGACGCAGGTGGCGAGCGCGCCGGTCGCGAACCTGCCGCGCACCGAGCCGCTGGCGCGCCACGACACCGCCGCTGCAGCGCCAGAGCCTGCCCAGTCGAGCGACGCGAACAACGAGTCGGCGTCGACGCACGAGGCCGAGTCTGCCGATGCCGCCGAAGGCAACGAGGCGAGCCGCCGCGCCAACGCGCAGGTCAAGCCCAAGCTGCGCAACATCAGTGGCGACAGCACCGCATCCAGCACCAAGGCGACGAGCGCCGGCGACGGCGAGAAGACCTCGACCGCCACCGACGCGAAGGCCGCCGACGCGGCCACCAGCGCGCCGACGACCGGCGTCGTCGCGCTCGATCCGGCCATGGCCCAATGGCTCGCCTCGCTGCAGCGCCCGGCCGCCGCCGCGCCTGCCGCCGACCGCACGACGGCGAAGGCCGACGATGCGACCGCCGTCCTCGGGCAAGAGGCCGGTGGCGCACGCGCGCTGAAGGCGGCCGACCTGAAGGCGCAGGACGACGTCAACGACAAGGCCGCCCGCGGCGGCGACCGCTTCAAGGCCGAGTTCAACCCGGTCGGCAGCAGCGCGGTGATGGCCGAGCAGCGTGTCGTCGAGACCGCGACCAAGCCCGCCGGCACGGTCGGCATCAACGAATTTACCGCCGCCAATGGCACGGGCCACACCGCGCCGCAGACCAGCGTGCGCGAGGCCGAGGCACCGACGGTGGTGGCCGTGCCCACGCCCGTCGACGCGCCCGATTTCGCGCAGGCCCTGGGGCTGCAGATGAGCGTGCTGACGCGCGACGGCGTGCAACAGGCCGAGCTGCACCTGAACCCGGCCGACATGGGCCCGGTGTCGGTGCAGATCGTGATGGATGGCACGCAGGCGCGAATCGACTTCGGCGCCGACATGGCGGCCACACGCCAGGCCATCGAGGCCGGCCTGCCCGAACTCGCGAGCGCGCTGCGCGATGCCGGCTTCACGCTGGCTGGTGGCGGCGTGTCGCAGCATTCCAGCGGCCGCGGCGATGCCGGCGGTTCGGGTCCGCGTGACGGCGGCAGCGAGTCGCGCGGTAGCTCACGGCGCGTGACGGATGACACGGTCGCCCGTGTCGGCACCGCCGCGCGGCACATCGTCACGGCTGGCAGCCTCGACCTCTACGCATGAATGACGGCCCCCGGCCTCGGCGTACCGAAGCCACCCCCCGCGGGGGTGCTCAGGCCGCTTGGGAGCGGCCCGGCGCTGGCCTGAGCTGCGGTCGTGTCCGGCCACGTACTGGCCGCTCTTTCCCCTTCTTATCCCCGCTTAAGTTCGGCCCATCGTTTTCATAATTTCCTTCATGCCACCACGCGCCACGAACCCATCGCGGTGCCCGGGTCGGCGCCGAATTGAAGGAGTGAACGACGATGTCTGCTGCTGCCCCCACCGCCGATGCCGGCGGCGCCGCGCCCGCGAAGAAGGGCAAGAAGAAGCTGCTCATCATCGTGGTCGTCGCCGTGCTGCTGCTGGCCGTGGTCGGCGCAGGCGGGCTGATCATGCTGAAGAAGAAGGCCGCTGCGGCCGAGGCAGACGGCGATGACGCGCCGGCCGCATCGGCACATGCCGAACACGGCAGCAAGCCCGACCTGAAGCACCCGCCCACCTTCCTGCCGCTCGACCCGTTCGTCGTGAACCTGGCCGACAAGGAAGCCGACCGCTACGCGCAGATCGGCATCACGATCGAGGTCGAGGACGCGCACTTCGCCGAACAGATGAAGGCCTTCATGCCGGCGATCCGCAACGGCGTGCTGATGATCCTGGCGCACAAGACCTCGCGCGAACTGCTCGAACGCGCCGGCAAGGAAAAGCTCGCCGACGAGATCCTGCGCGAATCGTCCCGCACCATGGGCATCGAGGTCGAAGAGCCCGACGAGGACGAGGACGCCAAGCCCAAGGCCAAGACCGAAGACAGCGCCGACGCCGACGACAAGCCCAAGAAGAAGAAAAAGAAGCGCAAGGCGGTCGAGCCCAATCCGATCAAGCACGTGCACTTCTCGAACTTCATCGTGCAGTGACCATCATGACCGTCGCAGCATCTTTTGAACGGACCGAGCGCCGGGCCGCTCCCAAGCCGGCCCGCATCCCCTCGGGGGATCGGTCGACGTACTCGTCGGACGAGGGGCTTCAATGAGCCAGCAGATTCTTTCGCAAGACGAAGTCGACGCGCTGCTCCAGGGCATCACTGGCGAAAGCCAGAAGCTCGAGGAGGAGCAGGTCGTCGAAGGCGAGATCCGCAACTACGACATCGCCAGTCAGGAGCGCATCGTTCGCGGCCGCATGCCGACGATGGAGATCATCAACGAGCGCTTCGCCCGCAACATCCGCATCGGCCTGTTCAACTTCATCCGCAAGAGCCCCGAGATCGCGATCGGCAGCATCAAGGTGCAGAAGTACAGCGCCTTCCTGCGCGAGATCGTGGTGCCGACCAACTTCAACATCGTGAGCGTGCGCCCGCTGCGCGGCTCGGGCCTGATCGTGTGCGACCCGACGCTGGTGTTCGCGGTGATCGACTCGCTGTTCGGCGGCGCCGGCAAGTACCACACCCGCATCGAAGGGCGCGACTTCTCGCCGACCGAGCAGCGCATCATCCGCCGCCTCGTCGACGTGGTCTGCGCCGAATACAAGAACGCGTGGCGCGGCGTCTATCCGCTCGAGCTCGACTACCAGCGCTCGGAGATGCAGCCGCAGTTCGCGAACGTGGCCACGCCGAGCGAGATCGTGGTGGCGACCAGCTTCACGCTGGAGATCGGCGACGCCAGCGGCACGATCCACTTCTGCATTCCGTACGCGACGCTGGAGCCGATCCGCGACGTGCTGTATTCGACGATCCAGGGCGACTCGGCCGAACCCGACCGCCGCTGGGTCAACCTGATGACGCAGCAGATCCAGGCCGCCAATGTCGAGCTCGTCGCCGAACTCGCGTATGCACCGGCCACGGTGGAGCAGCTGCTGTCGTTCAAGGCCGGCGATTTCATCGAACTCGATCTGAAGCAATCCATCGAGGCCAAGGTCTCGGGTGTGCCGGTGCTGGAATGCCACTACGGCGTCTCGAACGGTCGCTATGCGCTCAAGGTCGATCAACTGTTGACCAACTCGAACCCGGGTTGGCTGGGAGAACCCAATGTCCTCTGACAACCCTTCATCCGCGTCGAGCGAAGCCGACGACATGGCCGCCGAGTGGGCCGCCGCGCTCGCCGAGACCAAGCCCGAAACCGCGTCCGAGGTGCATGCCGCGGCCGACCAGGTGTCGCCCGCCGCGTTCCAGAATTTCTCGCCGACCACCGGCAACACGGCCGGCAACGACATCAACATGATCCTGGACATCCCGGTGCAGCTCACCGTGGAACTGGGACGCACGCGGATTCCGATCAAGCACATCCTGCAGCTCGCGCAGGGCTCGGTCGTCGAGCTCGAGACCATGGCCGGCGAGCCGATGGACGTGCTCGTGAACGGCTACTTGATCGCGCAGGGCGAGGTCGTGGTGGTGAACGACAAGTTCGGCATCCGCCTGACCGACATCGTGACGCCGAGCGAGCGCATGCGCCGCCTGAGCCGCAGCACCTGACGACCCGAGGACGCGAATCGTCATGCCTTCTTCCGGACTCAACTCGCTGCTGTGGTTCATCGCGATCATCGTGATGATCCCGGTGGCCCTGTGGCTGCTCAAGCGCACGCCGATGGGCGGCGGCGCCGGCCACGGCGCGATGCGCAGCATCGCCGCACTGCCGCTGTCGGCGAACCAGCGCATCGTCACGGTCGAGGTCGGCCAGGGCGACGAGCGGCGCTGGCTGGTGCTGGGCGTGACCGCGCAGAACATCACCACACTGCACACGATGGCGCCGCAGGCCGACGCACCGACCGCTGCGCCGACGAACGCGGTCCCGCCGTTCGCGCAACTGCTGAACCGCCTGAAGAAGAACGGTCCCGGGGCGGCGCCATGAAGCGCATCCTCCAGGCCACGGCAGCGCTCGCGCTGCTCGCGCCGGCACTCGCCTTCGCGCAGTCCGCTGGCGGCGCCAGCCTGCCGCTGGTGATCGGCCAGGGCGCAGGCGGCACCAGCTACTCGGTGCCGATCCAGACGCTGCTGTTCTTCACCGCGCTGTCCTTCCTGCCCGCGGTGCTGCTGCTGATGACGGGCTTCACGCGCATCGTGATCGTGCTGAGCCTGATGCGCCAGGCGATCGGCACGCAGGCCGCGCCGCCGAACCAGGTCGTCGTCGGCCTGAGCCTGTTCCTCACGTTCTTCGTGATGAGCCCGACCATCGACAAGGTCTACGCCGACGCCTACCAGCCCTACGCCGAGAACAAGATCGCCTTCGACGAGGCGCTCAAGCGCGGCGAGGTGCCGATGCGCGCCTTCATGATGAAGCAGACGCGCCAGGCCGACCTGATGCTGTTCGCCAAGCTCGCCAAGATCGACCCGGCCGTGAAGATCGCCGACGTGCCCTTCAAGGTGCTGGTGCCGGCCTTCGTGACGAGCGAGCTCAAGAGCGCGTTCCAGATCGGCTTCCTGATCTTCATCCCGTTCCTGATCATCGACATGATCGTGGCCAGCGTGCTGATGAGCCTGGGGATGATGATGCTCTCGCCGGTGCTGATCGCGCTGCCGTTCAAGCTGATGCTGTTCGTGCTGGCCGATGGCTGGAACCTGCTGCTGGGCTCGCTCGCCGCCAGCTTCAGCACCTGAACACCGACATCCGAATTCGAACGGACGCTTCTCGACCATGGACGCACAACAAGTCTTCACCGTCGGCCAGCAAGGCCTGTACATGCTGCTGCTGGTGTCGGCGCCCATGCTGATCAGCACGCTGCTGATCGGCCTGGCCGTGAGCATCTTCCAGGCGGCCACGCAGATCCACGAGGCGACGCTGTCCTTCGTACCCAAGGTGCTCGGCGCCGTCGCGGTGCTGGCCATCGCCGGGCCGTGGATGCTGACCAGCCTGGTCGAGTACATCCAGCGCACGCTGCAGTCGATTCCCACCGCGGTGGGTTGAACTGTGCCGACCCCCACGCCGCTTCGCTCCTGCCCCCCGAGGGGGCGCTCAGCCGCCGTGGGGCGACCCGGCGGCGGCTGATGCTCACGTTCACCGAGGCCCAGGTCCTCGCCTGGATCACGCCGCTGCTGTGGCCGTTCCTGCGCATCCTCGCGCTGTTCGGCTCGCTGCCGGTGTTCGCGCAGCGCGGCGTGCCGGCGCGGGTGCGCGTCGCGCTCGCCTTCCTGATCGCGTTCTGCGCGCAGGCCACGCTGCCGACGATGCCGGTGATTCCGCTCGACTCCGCACCGGCGATGCTGGCGGTCGTGCAGCAGCTGCTGATCGGCATCTCGATGGGCTTCGCGGTGCGCATCGTGTTCAACGCGGTCGAGTTCGCGGGCGAGATGATCGGGCTGCAGATGGGCCTGAACTTCGCCGGCTTCTTCAACCCGATGACGGGCGGCGAAGCCACCGCGACCAGCCGCTTCTTCGGCATCACGGTGAGCTGGCTCTTCATCGTGACCGGCGGCCACCTGATGCTGATCGCCGCGGTGGTGCAGAGCTTCGAGGCCTTTCCGGTCGGGCCCGAGCCGTTCGCGTTCCTGCGCGCGGTGCAGCCGCAGGTCTGGGGCGCCGAGGTCTTCCGCCTGGGCCTGTGGATCGCGCTGCCGATGATCGCCACGATGCTGTTCATCAACTTCGTGATGGGCATCATCGCGCGCGTCGCGCAGCAGATGAACATCTTCTCGATCGGCTTTCCGGTGACCGTGTCGGTCGGCCTGTGCGGCATGCTGGTCACGCTGCCGATGATGCAGATGCCGTTCACGATGGCGCTGGAACGGATGCTGCAATACTTCCGCTGAACGCCGCCCGGATGCAGGCGGTGGCGCACCAAACTGGCGTGGCACGCGCCCTGCCCGGCCCGTGGCCGCACCGCTTCAGCGCAACCCTCGATGAATCCTGACTCCGCCGCCCCGACCGCTCCTGGTGTGTTCAGCCGGGCGCTGTCGCCGCTGGCGCGCCGGCTGTCGAACCTGAGCGTCGGCAAGAAGCTGCTGCTGATCTACCTGCTCGACCTGTGCACGGTGATCTTCATCAGCGGCATCCTGATCCACGAGAAGTACATCGCGATCGATTTCTCGCGCAAGGAGCTGAGCGGCACCGCCTACATCGAGGCGCTGCGCCCGACGCTGGTGGCGCTCGGCCGCAGCGCGCCGCCGGTCACGGTGGACGGCGCGGTGCTCGATCGCCTGAACGCGGCCGAACGCGACCACGGTGACGGCATGGCCAGCGCGCCGATGAACCGCGCCTTCACCGACGCGCTGCTCGGCCTGCGCAGCGGCCAGGCGCTCACGCCGCGCGACGCGGTGGCGCTGCGCCAGGGCGTGCTCGAAAAAGGCCGCGACCTCGTCACGCGCGTGGGCAACCAGTCCAACCTCATCCTCGATCCCGACCTCGACAGCTACTACACGATGTCGCTGATCCTGCTGCGCTACCCGACGCTGCTCGACGTGGTCGCGCAGATCACGCCGCGCCTGCATGAAGTGGTCGGCGGCGCAGCCATCGACCCGGCCGAGCTGACCCGGCTGTACGTGCTCGAAGGCGAGCTGCGCTCGGTGGCCAAGTCGATCGAGTCCGACTACGCCGAGGCCGTGGCCGCAGCCGCTGATCCGACCCTGAGCAGCCGCCTCTCGCCGGCGCAGGCGAGTCTCGCGGCGGGCATAGACCGGCTGCGCGCGGTGGTGCGGCAGGTGGCCTCGGGCCAGAGCATGGAGCGCGCGCAGATCGACCGCGCCGAAGGCCTGCTGCTCGACGCGCTCGACACCGCCTGGGCCACCGGCAACAGCGAGCTCACGCGCCTGATCGACGTGCGCGTGCACGACTTCTTCACCCGCATGTTCCTGCACCTGGGCACGGCCGCGCTGCTGCTCACGGTGATCCTGCTCGCGGTGTTCTACGTGGCGCGGCGCATCTCGCGGCCGCTGCAGGGCTTGTCATCGGTGGTCGACACGGTGCGCCTCACCGGCGACCACACGCTGCGCTCGCACTGGGACAGCGGCGACGAGATCGGCCGCCTCGTGCTCGGCTTCAACGACATGCTGGCGCAGCTCGACAAGCACCGCGAGGTGCAGCAGGAGATGGCCGCGAGCGCGCGCGCCGCCGCGGCGCAGCAGCACCTGCTCGAATTTTTGCCGGTGCCGCTGATGGTGACCTCGGTGCCCGACCACCGCGTGCTGCACGCCAATCCGCAGGCGCGCGAATGGCTGGGCGACAGCGAACTCGACCCCTGGGCGCGCGGCCTCTCCGGCGAACTGCGGCGCCGCTTCTTCCAGCAGCTCGCCGACCGCGAGGTGGTGCACGAATTCGAGGTGGCGTGGAACCAGAGCGAGCATCCGACCTGGGCCGTGCTCTCGGCGCGCCGGCTCGACTACCAGGGCCAGGATGCGGTCGTCACCGCGTTCACGCCCATCAACGGATTGAAGGCGCTCGAACAGCGGCTCGAACTCTGGGCCAAGGTGTTCGAGGCCTCGTCCGAAGGCATCGCGCTGCTCGATGCGCGCGGCCATGTGCTGTCCGCGAACCGCGCCATCTGCAAGGCCGGCGGGCTAGACCCGGCCGAGCTGGTCGACCTGCCGCTGGACTTCGTGCGGATCGGCAGCGTGGCCGCGCCGCAGTCGGCCGAGATCTGGAAGGCCGCCGAGAGCCGCGGCTGGTGGCGCGGTGAGGTCGCGATGCAGCGCCGCGAAGGCGGCAGCTACCCGGCCTGGGCGGTGCTGACCGCGGTGCGCGACGCCACCGGCGTGGTCGCGCACTACATCTTCAGCTGCCTGGACATCACCGACCGCAAGGCCTCCGAGGAAAAGGTGCGCTACCTGGCGCACCACGACGCGCTGACCGGCCTGCCCAACCGCAGCGTCGCCGAGGCGCAGCTGCGTGAGGCGATGCAGCAATCGAAGCGCAGTGGCCAGCCATTGGCGGTGCTGTTCATCGACCTCGACCGCTTCAAGACCATCAACGACTCGCTCGGCCACCAGACCGGCGACACGCTGCTGCGCCAGGTCGCGCTGCGCCTGGGCCATTGCGTGCGCGAGGCCGACACCGTGAGCCGCTTCGGCGGCGACGAGTTCGTGGTGCTGCTGAACGGCGTGACCGGCAGCGGCGAGGCGCTGCAGATCGCGCAGCGCCTGCGCGCCACGCTGCGCGCACCGCATGTGATCGACGGCGTCGAGCTGAACGTGTCGTGCAGCGTGGGCATCGCGATGTTCCCCGACGACGCGCAGGACATGGACGAGCTGATGCGCCACGCCGACGCCGCGATGTACGAGGCCAAGGCGAGCGGCCGCGACAGCATCTACTTCTTCACGCACGAGCTGAACGACCGCGCGCAGCAGCGGCTGCAGGTCGAGGTGCTGCTGCGCAACGCGGTCGCGCGCAACGAGCTGCAGCTCGCCTACCAGCCCCAGGTGGGCGCGCGCGACGGTGGCCTGGTGGCAGTGGAAGCACTGCTGCGCTGGCACACGCCGGAGCTCGGCGACGTGACGCCGGCGGTGTTCATCCCGATCGCCGAGGAGTCGCGCCTGATCGTGCCGATCGGCGAATGGGTGATCGATGAAGCCTGCCGGCAGCTCGCCGACTGGCGCGCGCGCGGCATCGAGATCGGCATGCTGTCGGTCAACCTGTCGGCGGTGCAGCTGCTGGACGCCGGGCTGCTGCCGGCCTTGCGTGCCTCGCTCGCGCGCCACGCCGTGCCAGCCGGCCTGCTCGAACTCGAACTCACCGAGTCGACCTTGATGCAGAGCACCGACGAGCGGCTGCGACAGCTGCATGCGCTGAAGCACCTCGGCGTGAAGCTCTCGATCGACGATTTCGGCACCGGCTACTCCAGCCTGAGCTACCTCAGCCGGCTGCCGATGAACAAGCTCAAGATCGATCGATCGCTGGTGCTGGACATGCTGCACGAGCCCAAGGACCGCACCATCACCGAAGCCATCATCGCGCTCGCGCATCGCCTGAAGATGACGGTGGTGGCCGAAGGCGTCGAGACCGCGGCCGTGCAAGCGGCGCTGGCCGATGCGGAGTGCGATGCGATCCAGGGCTTCTTCACCGG
>Ga0307510_10000569_pt1 | contig 37217 bp, 45 predicted proteins | sample 12_EM_MG_FD_207224 | JGI IMG/M metagenome (GOLD analysis project Ga0307510, IMG submission 207224) | Populus trichocarpa ectomycorrhiza microbial communities from riparian zone in the Pacific Northwest, United States - 12_EM | ecosystem: Host-associated > Plants > Roots > Unclassified | place...
TATTTTATTTTATTTTATTTTATTTTATTTTATTTTATTTTATTTTATTTTATTTTATTTTATTTTATTTTATTTTATTTTATTTTATTTTATTTTATTTTATTTTATTTTATTTTATTTTATTTTGAAAGTGATTTATTTCTCAATAAGTAGCTACTAAACTAACTATTGAGAGATAAGTGCTGAATGGTGGGAGATGAATGTCAGCCCCATTTGGCATGCTGAAGCCAGGCTATAGGGCCAGGGAGGAAGAAAATGTGTTTATGCACATCCTGGGCAGGTGGGATAGTGTGGGACTCAGGGTACATGCCTACTACCCACTAAAACCTCACTTATTTGTTTAATCATTTGGGAGGTTGCTTTCTTGGTCAAGACTTGTTCCCAGGTGTTTACCACAAGGTTGGTAAACCCTTCTTTTGTTTACTCTTTGGTGCAGTTGTTTTTCACTCTTGAGTCTTGTGTTTATCACACAGAGCCATCTGGATTTGAGTTCAAGGTAGTTATGCTCTTCTCCAGGATTATACTCTTGCCACACAGTACCCATGTCAAGAGGGCAGACTCAGAGAGGAGGAGGGTTTGGAAAGGCAGGAGGCCCCATGGCATGGGGTGCTGTGACTTTATTTGACAACCACAGGTGCAAGTTGCTTAGTCAGAGATTTGCTCATGGTGCATGGACATGCATGACAATGAGTGATATTGGTGTGACAGACAGCCACAAGAGGCCTTGTGTTGCCTTGCACAACACCCACTACCACAGTGCTGGACAATTAAAATCAACAAAGTTCCTAGCGCTGGAACTGAAAGTTTTTCCGGAAAATAGAGTTTGGATTTGTGCTCAGGGGGGCTGAAAATGTACAAAAACACCCTTTGCAGACTTTCCCACGTATTTTTTGGGGTGGCCAACTATTGAGATCAGGAATTCAACATAATATTACCCCTTTTGGGGTTTCTGGTGTCAATTTAAAATGGCATCTACCGACATGATTGCCTGTTCACTGATCCAATGGTGGGATTTCTGTTTGCAGACAGCCCACTCCACCACTTTTCTGGTCAAACCAGTACAATAGGCATCCATAAACTGCCAAGATCTGTTGAAAAATCATTGGATCACCCCAACTGGGCAAGTGTCAAGACTCTTGTGCACAACCCTCTTTGCCACATCAAACCGATTTTTGGGCACATCTCTGAAGCATTGCTTGCTCCATCCCCAGTACTGTGTGCAATGGTTAGCCAATATATGGAAATGATTTAAGTTAAATGAATAAAACCATTTCAATTGGATTCAACTTGCAATGGAACTTTGGCAGGAAAATACATTTGTGACCCTTAGTTTCAAGTTTTTGTTGCAGGAGTGATGTTTGCAGACAGAAGTCATCTTGCTTGCTGAGAAGGCAAGCCATGCAACAGCCATCATTCTCGAAGGGGCAAACTGGGGAACACTTTGCCACCAACCCAGTAATGTCAAAGCCACGTTCCTCCAATACTTGTTTAAGGCCTTTTGCTTCACCAGCCTCTGTGGTCATTTTCTGTGGCTTTCCCTGGAATTGAGCATGCAGGTTATTCATTGGAATCACAGTGTCCTTTTGCTTTCTTTGCTTTCCCCCATTTGACTTGTTCATGTCAAATGTACGAAGAGCATCCGGCCTGAGTGAGGCATGTGCTGAGGACTGGTTGAAAATAAAGAGTCCTTCACACCCCAGATGCACCTTGTCAAAAATAGTGATCACCTTATCAACTTGAGCAAGCAATTGCATGTGGTCCCACCACAGATCACCGCCAACCCCCAGATAAATAATCATTCGGGCATCCTTGACGATATTCCCCTCTTCATTGTGGATGATCAGACACCCATTTTCTTCCTTGACAAAATTGGAGACATGGATGATGTGGCTGCATTCCTTCTTCTGGAGGATTTGTTCTCCTTGCTGAGCCCTTTCCACACATGTCAGACTGGTGTCTCGATGGACAATCACTCAGGTGCATACCATATACTCTGTTTACACTTGTTCGTGTGAAACGAGCTTTCATCTTGGAAGACCACAATAATTCTCTTCTTGCCAGGCTCCAGTCATCAGGAAAAACCTCCTGCACTAGCAAGAGATAATAAGCAATAATTTATTGCTCGCTAGCACAAATTATCAATTATTCATTATTACCTTTGGTTTTTGTCATTTTCATCGCTTGCGGTACCCCCCCATAATTTACAAGTAATTTATCGATAATGTTTTGATAATGTTCAACAATGGTTCCGTGATTTTCCAATTAAATGACTGTATTGTCTGATTCTGTGTAAAGTAGTATGCCAGTCTGTAATACAAGAGGAACGCAAATATAAATGTCCAAAGAAATGATTAAGGAAGGGTGGGGAATGGGACAAAGGGCACCATGCCATAGGTATATCAAGGGGAGACTTAGCAGGATGTGAGACGTGCAGGTAAACTATGGGATGCAGTAAATTGAAGTAATAGGAACATTTGGGTATACTAGACCCACTGTTGACTGTACAGGTTTTGTCAATAGTGAATGTGGGGCAGCGATACACATCACTTACAGTGGGACAAACGATGACTTGGGTTCACTTCAGTCATCAAGGTTATCAAAGTTGATGTTGGCAATCTGGACACCACTTGGGTTGCTGGTCATTGATGAACTGACCAAATGGATGGGTCAGGACTGTAGCGTCACTAAACAGGGTACTCACCTTGCCTCAGAATAAACATATGACATCATTGAATGGAAAGCGTTTCCTCGTTTGCTCAGGATCGCTTCCAAAGTACCAATATGGCCATGGTATACATTGATGAATATGCTGGATGAAAATTCTGTCACCTGATATGTGCCGGAGCGCCAGTCATACAGGGCGGCAAATAACTGAACCAAATTAGCGCACTGGTTATGTGGGGTGACAAAAGCAACTTACTGCTGTGCCCACAAGCACCACCATGGGCATTGGCACTTCATAAGAAGTCGATCCATCACCATTATGTCAGAGTGGGAAGCGTTCACCAAACTGCTCTACAAAAGAGTTCTCCCCAGTGAAATATAGGCCACAGATAGCCTTGACAATGCGGTCATTGCGATATGGTTTCGAGTGATTCACAGTGAAGTCGTCACCTGGAAAGAATGTCAGATAAGATTGATGAAGAGGCTAGAACTTATGGTTGACTGTATAGGGTGGATGTAATTGTAGTCAAACAGCTGCTTGTCGACGGAATTCTCAATGCTTTTAGGATCCATACCTGAAAACTCCATCTTAACAAGTGCACTGCACTTCTCCTTTGGCAAGACCTCAGAAGAGGCAAATATGAGCACGCAGCTGTGAACAATGTCAGTTTGGTCAAGTTCAAAGTGGAAAAACTTACCAGGGGAACAATTTTAGCTCGATACAGCGTATCAGTCTGAAGTCGCCTAAGAACAGAAGCCGCCCCTGGCATATTAAGCATGGCACCAGATGAAAGTGCATCTCTGACAAAAGAGGCCGAAAGGCCTGTGTTCGGAAGAGCGCATTGGAGCAAAAGGGCAGCTCGAACAAACTCAAATGAGTCCTGAATAACTGCTTGGACAAGAGGTTGCTGCAGGGTTAGCATCAGTTTACTAGTACCTGGGGTAAGGACAAGATCCGTCTCAGGAGGCCACACTGGTGGCGCCACATTTGCACCTGTGGGAACTGAAGTTGTGGCCATGTGCATGGGCGCGGGCATAGTCATGCTGACAAGGGGCGATGGTGTGGGCATGGGTGTGGGTAGAGTTATGTCAACAAGGGGCGATGGCATGGGCATAGACAGATTTGTGCTGACAAGAGGTGAAAACGTGGGTGTCGGCAAAGTTGGGTTGACACAAGGCGATGGCACAAGAGTGGCCACATCTGCAGGGGGCAGTGCCGTAGATGTGGTTGGGCCGTTGGTAGAAGATGGGCCCAGCCAAGATGTTAAGGGCCAAGGACCCTAAGGTGCGACGTGCATGGGTTTGTATAATGGCGGCGGGACTTGTACGTCTAGGGATCGCAGGTAGCGAACACTGGCCCTAGGATGCTGCTGGGGTGGCTCGTTTGCATGCGTGCACAATGGCGATGATAATGTCGGGATGCGCTAGTCCAGTAGAGGGCACAGCAATTACTGTGACCTACAGCCGGTCTCGAACAGTGGTTCTCTAGTGGACAGGTAGATGAAGAGTGCACAAGTTGCTAACTGCGCCTAAGCAAAGTGCTTGGTAAAGCGAGAGGAAGGATAAGGGGAGAGTCTCAACAACGTTTGAGACGACTTCGAGAAAGGCTGGGGAAGCTACAACACTTGGGATTAAACCAAGTCAGGCTTAAGGCCCAACTCTAGGAAAACACGAGGGTTTATATACATGTGAGGAGGCTGTATGACTAAGGCATAATATGACGAGTACTTGTATTAGTAACGAGTCATAGCCCAAAAGATGGAGTCATATACTGGGGAACTGACTCACGCGTGAAGGTAACAAGAAAGGAGTCAGTATGAGTTGTAAAACGAGGCTATGAAGAAAGTATAGTAAGCGGGCCGAGAATCCGGAAGCGAGACTGAGGTAAGCGAATAGAGGTGATTCAGGGGTAAGGATAGGGTCATGTGAGGTCAGGTGAGGGAGTGTCAGGTGATTTGGAAACAGGTGACTTGGGAGCAGGTGACTTTGAAGAGCAGGTGACTTGAATGGCATGTGACTGGTCATGTGGGTGGTCAGGTGACTAGTCAGGTGATTGGTCATGTGATCGAGATGGATGGGTGGTTGGTCACGTGATAGGAAAGGCTTAGTAAGCAGGTGGAAAATGAAAAATGCACCCTGCATGAATCCAAGAACGTAACATGACGCCCTTCCTAGAAAGTCACTACCACATAACTTCAGAAATGTCGGTCCGGGGTGCCAATAAGCATGTCATCGCCAATGTCTTCCCATGTGGCGCCTAGTGTGTCGTATGCGCGGAGTATCGGGTTGCTATGTCTGTCAGCCCATATGGCTGCTAGCGTTTCGTATCCACTGTTGCGTGTGCAAAACATCCCATAGTTAGCGTGCGTTTCTGGTACCAGGCAAGTCATCCCGGTGCAATTGCGATGGGGGGTGGGACAATCCTCGTGAGCATGAAGTGGGGAGTAGCATCTCCCACAGAAGACCCAGAGTGGGCAGTCCTCCTTTAAGTGGTCTGGTGTCTCATCATGACATTTGAGACAGTAGGGGTAAGAGATGTGTGCGTGCTTGCACAGGATAAAAAGCGAAGGGGAGGCGGCTCGTTTGACTGGTTGGGGAGTGGGTAGTGGGTTGTCTGGGTATCGTAATTCCATGAGGGCTTCAGCTATCTCCAAAGGTGAGGGCATTGTCGTCAGAGGGATATCTGGGGAATGCGCTACTGAAATGCTCAAGTGGGTAGGGGTTGGGGATAGTGGTGTCTGTGGGAGGTTCTCGATGCTCGCGGGTGGATGTGACGGTTCTGATGTGGATGAAGTCGCGTTTGACAATGCAGTGGGTGTTGACAAAGGTGGGCTCGCTTGTTCCTGCTCCAATGAAGGTGGAGCAGTGGGATATGGTGTTACCAGATTGGTAAACACGGGTGAGTATAGTGAGGTCGCCAAATTGCTTGACATAGTTAATGGCACTGGGGGGAAATAGGCGTGGGGTGAATGACATTCAACGGTGGTAGGTACAGCGGTAGTCTCAACAGAAGTAGGAGTGCTCCAGAGAGTGTTCAAATGTGGCGTGAATCCTAGTATAGACGATCGGAAGTCCCGTCTCCTTGTTTCTTGGTCCTGGGTCTGGTACAAATTTGTAGAATTTGTAGGGGTTGGGGTAGATAGACGGGTCTCTGAAGAGGGAACAGAAGAAGTAGAAGGAGGGCTGGGGTTGACTGTAGTTGATGACTGGTTTGCGGGGCATGATGGGGATGTGTCGTCTAGTGAGAGGGTTTTTATGCTGTGCGTGACCTGGAAATCAGCTAAGAGTTCAGGTGCGTGAAGTTCTTCAGCGTTAACCCATGAGTCATGCGCAGGTGAGTATCCTTTCCACCTGACCAGGTATTGTTTCTTCTTCCACCGTCCATATGTGCATTCTTTGATTATCTGTTCTACTTCCCATTCTTCTTCACCTTCAATAATATCAGGTGGTGGTTCGATAAAATTGGGGCTGTGTTGATTGGTTTCTTTGTAAGGCGTAAGAAGGGAGGCGTGGAATACGTCGTGTATTTTCCAGGTGGGCGGGAGACTGAGTTTGTAAGCGACGTTTGATATTTTGGCGGCTACCATAAATGGTCCATACCGCCTTGGTGCTAGCTTCGTGGTGATGTTGCTTGGTAATCTGAGGTTTGTTCCTTCGAGCCAAACTTTGGTTCCTACTTCGAATGGTGTAAACCTAGGGCGTTCTTTGATCCAAAATTCTTGCGCTTTACGTTGGGCTTCTTGAGCGGCGTTCCTGGCTTCTTTGATTGCTGACAAATGTTGTTTGAATGTGGGGAGGTTCGATGATCTGGTTGGTTGATGGATCTGTGGTGTATATCCAATAAGGAGATTGAAAGGTGTTTTCTTTGTGGTTGCTGAAGGCCATGAATTCTTTGTGTATTGGGCAAGCGGGAGCCATGCATGCCAGTTGTTCTGTTGCGTTCCACAAAAGACCCTGAGGTATTGCTCTAAGGTTTGATTGGTTCTTTCGCTAGATCCGTCGGTCTGGGGGTGGTATGCTGTGCTCATGTTCTGTTTGATATGGAGAAGCTTGCAAAGTTCTGCAGCAAATTTTGATGTGAAGCGAACATCGCGGTCCGATATGATTTTGCGGGGTATGCCGTAGTGCGGGGTTATGTGATTTAGGTACAGAAGCGCAACTCCTTCTGAGTCGATCGCCTCGTTGCAAGGGATAAAGATAGATGCTTTCGAGCAATCTGTGTCCGTGACCATGAGAATGGTGTCGTATCCACCTGACTGTGGGAGTTTAGTGATGAAATCCATTGCGACTGTTTCAAAGGGGCGAGCGTTCTCTGCAGGGGAAATGGGGAATAGTGGTGGATGGGCAGGATGGGTGTTAACTTTTGTCATCTGGCAGGTAGCGCATCCTTTGATGTATTCAGTGACGAATGTTTTCATGTTCGGCCACCAGTAGTATTGTGAGAGAAGCTGCAGTGTCTTGGTAATCCCGGGATGGCCGGCTGTCACATGGTCATGAAAAAGGGAAATTACCCCCCTCCTAAGTTCATTGTCTGCCACGACAACCAAGGCAGTCCCGTGATGCCAGTGGGTCCCGTCCAATAGGGTGAGGTTATATAATGGTGCCCATCGCTTGAGTTCTGATTGGTGCAGATATTGCCCTGTTTTGACTTTGCTGTCCCAGTTGTCATGGATACTGTCTATGTCGAAGACGCGGATATGCGTCTCTTCTCCACTGGGCCGCCCGTCTCCGGGGTGACTCCCGACCATGGAGGTATGTTGCTTGCAGAAATATTGGTCTGGCCATACGAGTACTTCGTTATTATCTGGGTTTGGTCCTTCATAATCTGGTTGCCTTGATAAGGCATCTGCTCTGTTTGTTGCTCCAGGTTTGTATTCCAGTAGGATGTTGTACTGTTCACGTTCAGGTATGTAACCTGTGACGCACAGTCTGATTTTCCGGGGGTCTCTATAATAGCGTAAATTGGCATGATCTGTGTATACCAGGACGGGGATATGAGTTCCTTTGAGCAAGTGTGTCTAGCAATGAAGTCCCCTCATGATGGCTAGGAATTCGCGGTCATAGATAGGGTAGTTCTGCTCGGTTGTGGTGAATTTCTGGGAATGGAATCCCACTGGTCTGTGTGGTCCTGGTTTTTCTGTGCCATTTGCGCATGTCGTTGGTGGATCTCTTTGGTATAAGATCGCCCCTGTGCCTATTTGTGAAGCGTCTACTTCTAGCTCGAATTGCCTAGAAGGGTCTGGTTTGACTAGTACTGGTGAACTGGTTATGAGCATGATTATTTTGTCCTGTGCTTCGCGTTGTGCTGGTCCCCATTCGAATGGAACATCTTTGCCTGTAAGCTTAGTGATAGGTGCGGCGATAATCGAGAAGTTTTTGCAGAACATTCTGTGGTATCCAGCGACGCCTAAGAATCCTCTGGCTTGCCTAAGATTGAGTATGTCATGTGGGTAGTTGCTTAGCCCTGCAACTTTAGCCGGATCAATAGTGATGCCTTCTTTTGAGATTCTAACGCCAAGGAAGTCCATTTGTGGCTGTAAGAAGACCGATTTTGACAATTTAAGGTGGAGTCCATGTTTCGCAAGTAGATCAAATAGGAAGTGGATGATCTCGATGTGTAGCGCTAGGTCCTTGAGTAATGTGCCAATGCTGCAGTCGTCCATGTAGTTCTTGAATATTTCCCTGATGTTGTGTATGCCTTTCTTCTCGAAGTGCTTGTAGAGTTCTTCAAGGATACCGTTCATAAATCGTTGGAAGCTGGCTGGGGAGTTTGACATGCCAAAGAACATGACCTTTGGTTCATAAAGGCCACGGCGCGTTTTGAATGCTCCCTTCCACTCGTCGCCTTCCTTGATCCGGATATTGTTATAGCCCCATCTGATGTCGAATTTGCTGAATACCTCCATCCCCTGCAAGTCTTGGATGCATTGTGCAAGGTTTGGGAGTGGTGTAACGTCTTTGCGGGTGACAGCGTTGAGGGGTCTATAGTCGATGATATACTGGGTTTCCTTTGAGTCCTTTTTAGGGACACTGAAGGTCGAAAAGCCGTAGGGAGAGTGGGATGGTACGATGTAGCCTTTTGCCAAGTTTTCATCTAGGAACTTGTCCTCTGCTTCCTGTTCTTTGCGGGACAAGGGGTAGACTTTGCAGTTAAAGCTGGCTGGTGCGGTATCCATTAGTTCGATTCTGTGGTCTCCTTCTCCGCGTGAAGGTGGGAATTTGTTGGCCTCTTCATCCGAAAATAGTAGTGTGTGACATTTGAATTCCTCCTTCCCATGTTCCGTTGCGTACTTATGGGCCATTTCGATTGCATTATGTGTGCGTTTGATTTCCGCCAGGCCGCCCATTTCTGGGGTTACTCCCGTCCGCGGAGTGCACTGTGTGCAAGCTATAGTGATGCGTTCCAGAAGTTTATCTTTGTACTTTTTGAGTTTCTGGAAGGTTTCGAGTTTAAGTGTTTCCATTTTGATTTGTGGTCTGCGTAACTGAGCATTAGTCCAGTCGATATCTGGGGTAAAGGCGCGGAACCAGGGGTAACCTAAGATAAATCTGTCTTTGCCTAGGTTTGAGACATAGAAGCGTTGTCGCTCCTTCTGATTTCCTTTTTTGATCATAAGGTCGCATGCATGAGTGATGGTTCCATAACGGTTATTAGTTCCGTCCACATTGAATACAGGTCTGGGAATGGTTAGTTTCTGAGTTCCCAGCCTAAGCCTAGCGACAGTTTTGTAGTCGATAAAGTTTTCCGTAGCACCAGTGTCTAGTAGTGCTATTTCTTCCGCTTGTCCTCGATAGTGTGATAGAATGAAGTTTATTTGAATGTGATTGAGTCGACTGATGTACACACTATTGAGACCGATGGCCCTAGCTACAGCGGCTAGTTTAGGGCCCTTTAAAAACCCGATGGGGTGTTCCCTATGATGGCATCTTCCAAGAAGGAGAGTTTGAATTCTTCATCCATGGCTTGGAATGCATCGCTCCTAATCATTTCGTTGACGAGCTTTGGGGTGATGTCGTTTATGGTGATTTCTCTGGTGCGGGTCTGGTTATTGGTGTTAGCGGTACTTCCGCTGCTCTGGGCGCGGTCCACTTGTTTCTTGCGACAATCTTTGGCATGGTGTCCTCTTTTGAAACAGTAGAAGCAGGAGTTGTTGGCTTGTAACTCTGCTTTCTTGGCTTCGGAAAGTTCTGGTCCTCTACCGGTAATATTGGTAGCAATGATAGTGTCAACGTCCATATGGTGTCCTCCTTGGGATGTGGTGAGGCGTTGTCCTCCTCCTCTGCGTGGCTGCTGCTGTGGTCCACGGGATCTCTGGCCAAGTGTGGCATAGTATCCTTGGCGTAAATTGGTTTTAAATTCTTGGGTGTGTTTCCATCTGAGGTTACAGGCGCGTGCGGCATCTTCCCATGGCTGGAATGTGGCCCAGGGGTTCCTTGGGTCGTAGCCTTGACTGTTTATTATAGCTGTGGTTAGACCAGCGGCGAGTCCCTTTTTGAACAAGTGGATGATGCCATGTGAATTGATGTCTATCCCCAAGGCGGTGACATATCTCTTGAATTCGGATATGAAGACGTCCAAGTTGTCTTTCATTTTGAGGTTCTCTAGTTTCTGGTAGGCCTCCGCTTTGATGTTGGTGTTATAGAATGTGTCTTTGAATGCCTGTTCGAAGGTCGTCCAGTGGATTTCTTCTGTGTCTGCGGTTCCTCCAGCGATGTGTGTCTGGAGTTCCGTCATCTGTTGTTCCTTCCATGGGTCGACTAGAACTCTGCCCATGTAGGTAAGTGCCGTGGTGACATGTGTGGCTGGGTTACTCATAGCATCGTTGTTCCTGTTAGCGAACCTGAAGATGCCGAAGTTGACTAGGAAGTTGTGACTGGTGTCCCTGTCTCCGCTGAAGTAGGGAGGTGGGGTGCCTTTGAGTCCGCCATTGGATGATACTGCTGCGACTGTGACAGTTTGTCCTGTTCCACCTGTGGTGGCTGCTATGTTGGCTGCGCCTCCTGCGCCTAGTCCCGATCCTTGTCCTGACATGGTAGGTGGGATGTATGTGAGTGTGTTTGTTCCTGAGGTAGCGACGATTACTGGTGCACTTGGTGCGACTGGTTGAGCTGGGGGTAAGACTGGTGCGCTTGTAGACGCAACTGGGAGTGTGGACGCGATTGGTGCGATATCAATGGGGATAGCAATGCCCTGAGTAGCTGCTGTTTCGATCTGGGGTAGGATAGGTGTCTGTGGAGTGAATGGATTCGCTCCCTGGAGTGTGGCAATGTGGTGAAGACCTCCTGCAAGTATCTCTTCTGGGGGTGCTGGTGCGTGTTCCGGGTGATGTATAAAGAAGTCTGGGTGCTGGGAATCATCGGTATTCCACCAGCCTAGTAGCCTATTTTCTTTTGGAATGAGAGCTTCTTTGGTAGTGTACCAGGTGCCGTCTGTTTCTTTTCCAAGTTGTGTCCAGTTGTCTTCTCCGTTTGCTGTGACGAATTCTACAGCAAGTTTATCTGTGCCTGTGCTGATGTAGTAGCCTGTGTCTGGGTTCGCTCTTCCCCTGAGTCTGGGATGCGATTCGAAGTATGCCTGTCCCTTAATGTGGTTAGGGAGGTTGTCTGCTTGTCTTCTTTGTACGTGCTTGTGAGTGTTGTCTAATTCTCCGATGAGTTGTATACCCGCCAGGGTAGATGATGTCTGTGATGCTCCGCGGAGCCTGGGTGGAAAGCCTGACTTGTGTTAAGGGCCAAGGACCCTAAGGTGCGACGTGCACAGGTTTGTATAACGGCGGCGGGACTTGTACGTCTAGGGATCGCAGGTAGTGAACACTGGCCCTAGGATGCTGCTGGGGTGGCTCGTTTGCACACGTGCACCATGGCGATGATGATGTCGGGATGCGCTAGTCCAGTAGAGGGCACAGCAATTACTGTGACCTACAGCCGGTCTTGAACAGTGGTTCTCTAGTGGACAGGTAGATGAAGAGTGCACAAGTTGCTAACTGCGCCTAAGCAAAGTGCTTGGTAAAGCGAGAGGAAGGATAAGGGGAGAGTCTCAACAACGTTTGAGACGACTTCGAGAAAGGCTGGGGAAGCTACAACACTTGGGATTAAACCAAGTCAGGCTTAAGGCCCAACTCTAGGAAAACACGAGGGTTTATATACATGTGAGGAGGCTGTATGACTAAGGCATAATATGACGAGTACTTGTATTAGTAACGAGTCATAGCCCAAAAGATGGAGTCATATACTGGGGAACTGACTCACGCGTGAAGGTAACAAGAAAGGAGTCAGTATGAGTTGTAAAACGAGGCTATGAAGAAAGTATAGTAAGCGGGCCGAGAATCCGGAAGCGAGACTGAGGTAAGCGAATAGAGGTGATTCAGGGGTAAGGATAGGGTCATGTGAGGTCAGGTGAGGGAGTGTCAGGTGATTTGGAAACAGGTGACTTGGGAGCAGGTGACTTTGAAGAGCAGGTGACTTGAATGGCATGTGACTGGTCATGTGGGTGGTCAGGTGACTAGTCAGGTGATTGGTCATGTGATCGAGATGGATGGGTGGTTGGTCACGTGATGGGAAAGGCTTAGTAAGCAGGTGGAAAATGAAAAATGCACCCTGCATGAATCCAAGAACGTAACACAAGATGGTCTCTGTGGAAGTAGCTGTGAGGTCTAGAAACATGGAAGGAAGGTATTGTCGACGTACTTCATTTGCCAGAGCCTCAGAAATATGGGAGGTGGGTCCTTCAGCTGGCCCTGCGAAGTCGTCCAGCCATTCCCCCTTACTCTCAACCCTGCTATCACCACCATTGGTGGGGTCGAAATCCTGGTTTATGGTGGGGAATGAATTGAGGGGATGGGTTGTTTGACTGTGGCCAGGATAGTACGATACTGAAAATTTTTCAAAGTCATTTGTCAGTATTTGTCGTCACAACGAACATGATTGGTAAGCCTGTGGTGCAACTAACCTTCTCGCCTCAAGCTCCTTCTCTGACTTGACAAGACTGGCTCAGGTGCAGGCGGACTTGTCACTGCTGTCCTGCCATCAACTACCAACGTGAAGGGCATCGGACGACCATGAACGGGCCCTTTTATCATGGTCAGTGGGGTTTTTTTTAGGTCTTTCGAACACTCACCATTGTTTCGTACTCTCTTCGCAGAGTTGTCCATTGCTGGTCCTGGTGCTGCTGTCTGATTGGTGGATATGTTGCTCTCAGATGACGGAAAGGTACATTTTGTGCCGGCTTATTATCATCAGAGAGCTGTATGACTTATGGATATGTGGGACTTACTAGGTGGATCGCCATTTGGCTGGGGCATGTTGGTGCTGGTCTGATGTCTGGTTCTACCCTGGATTGAGGTGTTTGTATGAACTTGCAATTGACCTGAATTTTCACTTTGCTTGTCCTGTGTGAGACTGCCTGCACTAATCGCACAAGATCAATGTTTACAGGGTGCCATGAATGAAGCGCAAAACAAAAGATAAGAACAAAAAGAGTGTGACGAAACAACAAGTAAGGACAGGATGGGGGGGATGAGGACTCGGATCAAGGTATGTTCCCCTGCTTATATTTGGGATTCATGACACCGCTGAACATGTTAAATTGTGAATTGTTTGTGTTTAGTCGTCCCCATTCATCCCCATTCCCTTGTTGTATCTATGGCCCCATCACAGCTTTGGTGTCAAGGATGTAATAAGGTTTTCAGCTATCACAGCCTTACTCTCCATATTGCCAAAACGGAGTGTCCACTGTGCCGTGTGGTGAATGCAGCATTGCAGGCACCAACAATCCTCCAGTCCTTCCCTATTGCAGGACATCCACTCGTATCTGACCTGAATCCCATACTACCAGGCCCCTCTGGGGCATTCCTTGGTGATGATGCTTCCCCCATCTCAGGTGTGCGGCAGTCAAGTTGTGAGATCGCTGGTGCAGATCATGGTAATGTTTTATGGCCTTGTTGTGATTCCTCAACTAATACGTACATTTCAGATGACAATATGAATGATCCTGAAGATGGTATTAATGGTGTCTTTGATACTGTTGACGCTGCTGACAGCCTGGATGCCGATGCATATGAACACCTGACTGATGGTGTAACCATATCAAATGTAGCCATTCCTGAAGGAGCACCACCCATTGAGCAAGGAGAAGCTGAACAACCACCACCAGATCCGCTCATTCAAGTTGATGAGCCCAATTCAGAGCCTATGTCTGAATTGGTAATTATGCACTTTCCAATGGGCCATCCTGGTGCCCCAATTCCTGATATCAATCAAGGTTCTGCCATGCACCAAGCAAGGCAAGCGGCTCCTGATAGCTCGAAATGGGCTCCATTCTGCTCCAAGCTCGACTGGGAAATTGCATGTTGGGCGAAGACACGCAGGCCGACGTCATCGGCATTGACAGAGCTACTTGGAATCCCAGAGGTATGTGGACTATGTTTAGTGCTAATATGTACTGACAATTCACTGATACACTATGTCAGGTCATTGAGAGACTTGGTCTCTTGTATAAGACAGCAAACGAGCTGAACAACATCATTGACAATGAGCTGCCCAGGCGCCCTCCATTCAAGTGTGAGGAGTTTGTTATTGGAGGTGAACGCCTCCAATTCTATTATCAAGACATTCTACCATGCATCCGCACCATCTTTGGTGACCCTGAATTGGCTCGTGACATGGTATTTGCCCCTGAGCGACATTATGAAAACTCTGAACAGACGCATTGGATCTACTCTGAGATGCACACTGGGGACTGGTGGTGGTCTGTACAGGTGCGTATCAAGCATTTCTGATCCATTTATGTGCTCATATATGGTGCCAGACTTCACTCGAATCGCGCTGTCTTGGTGCCACAGTTATCCCACTGATAGTTTCTTCTGACAAAACACAGCTCACTCTCTTTGGCGGGAAAATGGTGTACCCTGTCTATATGACAATTGGAAATATACCAAAAGACATTCGCCGAAAGCCTTCATGGCATACTCAGATATTGATTGCATACATTCCCACAGACAAACTGGAGTTTATAGACATCAAGGCTGCTCGTTGCCGTGCTGTTGCAAATCTATTCCATTCATGTTTACAACATGTCTTAGGTCTGATCGCACTCTATGGTGAAACAGGCATTGCCATGGTCAGCAGTGATGGGGTTTGGCGCTGCTGCCACCCTATCTTTGCTTGTTTTGTTGGTGACTACCCCAAGCAGGCACTTGTGACGTGCACATACCAAGGCTGTTGCCCCAAATGTCTAGTACCTCCAGACCGACTTGGCAAACCTGGATCTTTTCCACCTCGGGACTATGACAAAGCAATTGAAATATATTCTTTGGCAGGTGGAAATGTACACCCATTCCATGCAGCATGCCGCGAGGCTGGACTCAAGCCGGTCTTCCATCCATTCTGGGAGACCTTTCCACTGGCGGATATCTTTCTATCAAGCACACCAGATATCCTTCACCAGCTGCTTCAAGGAGTTATGAAGCATCTGATCTCATGGTTAACCAGTCCTCTTGCATTTGGACCAGCAAAAATCAATGCACGATGTCAATCTATTCCACCAAACCACCATATCAGGCTGTTCTCCAAGGGCATTACGACACTCTCTTGCGTTTCAGGCAAGGAACACAAGAGCATCTGTCATATACTGATTGGTCTGGTCACTGACCTTCCACTCCCTTATGGGCAATCGTCAATACATGTTCTTAGATCTGTGCGAGCGCTCCTTGACTTCCTCTTTTTGGCCCAGTTCCGATCACATACTGACGACACTATCTGTCGCCTCAACAACTCCCTTACTTGTTTCCATGAAAACAAGGCTGTCTTCATCAATCTCGGCATCCGCACGCAGTTCAATATACCAAAAATTCACAGTCTCGTCCATTATGGCTTGTCAATCACCCTTTTTGGCACTACAGACAATTACAACACTGAGCAGACTGAGTGTCTGCATATTGACTTCACCAAGAAAGCATACCGTGCCACAAATCATAAGGATAAACTCCCTCAGATGACAGCTTGGTTGTATCGGTGCAAGAAGGTACACCAACATGCAGCACTGGTCTGATTGCACCAGGAACCCGACCAACAACTTGAATGCGGCCCCTCTGTGAGGTCAATTGGGCTGCCACAACCAACTACTCGGGCTCTGAAGATGGCACAGCATCCGTCTGCTAAGGCAGTGTCTTTTGATGACCTTCATGAGCTGTACGGAGCCACTCAGTTCCAGGACACACTGGCAGACTTTATTGCTCAGTTTAACTATCCCGGCACAGCAGGAAACACATTACTCACATGCGCTAGAAACATGCTCATACCATTCCGCTCAGTTGCCGTTTTTCATAAGGTCAAATTCATATCAAATGACACTGAGTCGGCTGAAACAGTTGATGCCATTCATGTTCGGCCGGAACAAAAGGATGCATGCAGGTGGATCATACCTCCATGGTTTGATACAGCTCTTGTCCTTACTCAACGCCAAGATGGAACTGATTGTGAGTTTCAGTCCTATTGTGGTTAAGTTTGACTCAACATGCCACACAGGTCACTGGATTGCTCAAGCATGCGTTGTCTTCGAAATCCCAAGCAAACATCACCCAAGGGTGTTTCTGCCATCAGGACTGACGCCTCCAACACATCTTGTATACATCGAGTGGTTTTCACCACCCTCAGTTGCACAAAATAGCAGCCATGGCCTGTACAAGGTATCCCGTTTGATGAAGGATGGCAAGCGGCAAGCCAGTATCCTTCCAGTCAGCTCAATTATTTCAAGTGTTCACCTGCTCCCCCGGTTCAGACAGAGTGATCAACAGGGCATGAACAGTTTTACAGTACTCGAAAAGTGGGATTCTTTCTATGTGAACCCATTCAGTGAAGTCAACAATTTCATGTTATTTTCATAGATTATCATTGAACATTGTATCTGCGCTTGCTACTTTGGATTATCACAATTTATCAGTACACTAGTTGGCTATTATCTCTCGCTAGTAATTAGTCGGCTCTTACCTCTCACTAGTGCAGGAGGTTTTTCCTGATGGTTGTGGTTCAACTCTCTCAAGTTCCGAGCCCTTCAACTCCCAGCGGACCATCCTCTTCTTGAATTCAGCCATATCATGGAGGAACTTCTTTCAGTAATCTCTCATGTCATCCCTCTCATGCCTGTCCATGTAGATCCCCTTTTTCAACCTTGTCTGCCACCACCCCAGCTTGTACAGCCAGCATTGAGCTGTGCACTCAGACAGCCCAGTATCAAGCATATATCTGAGGGATGGAAGGACCCACTTGTTAAGAGCTTGTTGGAACAGCATGGGGGTGATGTCCCCTGTGTTCAGGCCTGTAAGGTATGCCCTTGCCGCTCTCTGGACTCCCTCATTGTTGAACAGAGAATGGCAGCCTTTGCCTCCTCGTTTCTCAGGAAGGAGTTGTTCGAATCGCTGGTAATGGTGTGCAAGTGCCTGGATTTGACAAGCAAAATGGGCGCCCTGCCCTTTGTGCAATTGGTCCACAATGTGTTTGCTTGCAAAAATGCATTTGGAACCTTTGAGAAGGAGGGTGGCGAAATTGCAAAGGATAATTAGTTGGTTTATCTGGGTGAGCGTTGTGTTTTGATCTTTTGACATTTGCAAGTCTTCTTTGATTTGTTCCCACAGTTCCTCCCATCCCCAGATTTCACTCTTGTCCTTTGCCCTCTCTATCAGGCCTTCTTCTTCAGTATCAAGAAGGAATTCCATGTCCCTTTCTTCCACATCTGACCCATACTCTTCCTCCTCCTGGCCCCCTGGCGCATTGGACGACACCTCAAGCTGTGGCATACCCAATGGCACAGGGTTGCATGATGGATCCCCCAAGGTGGGCTGTGCAGAAGGCCCTTCTGGCAATAGTGCAACTGATGGCACACAAGACGGCACACAAGACGGCGCACAAGATAGCGCTACTGACAAGACTGGGGATGGTGCTACTGAGTACCCACAAGAGGGTGCTGCTGACAAGACCATTGATGATGCTTGGGATAAGCCAGAGCCCAATGATGCTAATGTTGAGCACAATGTGGACTGGCTGTGGGGGACCTTTGTGAAGTAATAATGGGTGAGTAATGTTTGGCCCTTCATTGCATTTCTGTGCTCAGGGCATCTTTGCGATCGAGCGGATTTTGCACCAACATCGGGGCCAAATGAAGGGGTTTTCCTCTTCCCTGGACATTACAGTAAGTGCTTCATGATCTAGGCTCTGATGTGGAACTGATCATGCCTTTTACTGGCCTGTGCATCTTTGGAGGGAGCCAGTTGTTATTGTGAGGATCTTCATTGCTGAGCTCCCATATCAAGTCGACCATGGCATTGTTCACCTCAGTAGCAGCTCCATAGGGGAGGTCATCCTCAAGGTCGACTTCATCCTCTGACATGTGTCCATGTCAGTGTGAGGGCTTCATGCCTGCATATGGGTCCCAGTTCTGTCGTTTTCCAGTATCCTCGCTCTGGTTGCTGCTGTCTGACTCATCCTCTGAATCAGAACTGGAAAACAATTCCTCAAACAAGTCTGGATTGAACAAGTCTTGATCCATTCTCTCTGGGTTGTCATGTGGGAAGTGAGGGTATTGAGATAAGATGGACATGGGATTTCTTCAGCATGCCAGCAGATGGCCTGGGTTTAAATAACAACTTCCTATGTTTTTACTTACAGATACTGAATAAATTGTAAAACCATCACTAACATGAACGGTATCTACAGTGGTGATGGGTTTTCCATCACTGCTGAACCCAGAGTGCCACTGAATTGCATGTGCGTTATCTTTAATCAGTGCATTTTGGTCTCCTTTGCACATCATATAGGTCCACCTGACTCATTATCATGTGGTTTTTTCTGCCCTTATCAGATAGTTTTGACTCTTTTCAACATCATCATTGAATTTACAAGGGTGAATAGTGTCGATTTATACACTTTTGAGGGGACAAACCCTAACTTTAGGGTTGGCCAACTATTTATTTTTGTCAAAAATCAAAATGTGTTTTTTGCGCATTTTAAACAAAACTACATCATCGAAAAAAAATTGTCAATTTTAATTGTCCAGCACTGTACATCTCCAAAATTCATTTTTCACTGCTTACTAATACTTTCTCATCACGTGACCTGTTCCCACCCCCTTTCCATCACATGACCTTACCACCTGACCACTTACCTATCATTCTTGACATGTGATTCTCTTTGGCTATGCATGTGACTCATACTGACTCCAACCTAGTAGCACGTATCCTAGGACTCACGCGTGAGTCAGTTCGACTCGGAATGACTCCATACTTTGTACGATGACTCTTTACTAGTACAGGTACTAGTAGTATTAGGCTCGAGTCATGGCAGCTGCCCAGATGTATATAAGTCGACCTTATATCCTAGAGTTGGGCCTTAAGCCTGACTTGGTTTAATCCCAAGTGTTGTAGCTTCCACAGCGCCTTCAGTTTTCGCCCGCACTCCGTGCAAGTCGTCTCGAACATCGTCGAGACTCTCTTCTACATCTTTCATTATCACCACTAGTGTCTTGCACGCGTGCAGACCCGTCATACCAGCGCATCCAAGGGCCAGTGTTCGCTACCTGCGATCCCTTGAAGTACAAGTCCCGCCACCGTTATACAAACCCGTGCACGTCGCACCTTAGGGTCCTTGGCCCTTAACATTCTAATTGGTTTTGGTGCAGCCAGGTGAAGATTTTCAGGGAATGTGCCTTCCAAGGTGGCCATTCTCCTGTGTCATGTCCACTTGTGATGGCACCTTGCACCCAACCCTGTTCATGTTCATTTGGGTTCCCTTGCAGTGGTGCATTGATTCACACCCTCCCTTTCATGAAATCGCATCATTTTGCACTCTCCTTTTCATGGTGGCACTTCTGGTTTGCACCAGCCCTCTGATGGCAGCACCTTGCCCTCTTGTTCACCCTCTTGCAGTGGCTGGATCAGGCCACATGTGGGCACCCACATCAGGGACAGGCCTTTGCACCTGTGTTAGGCTCAATGAACCTTTGTTGAGGGGAGGGAAGTCATGTGATATGAATCAGGTGACTTGTGGGAAAGGATGATGTAATATGCTCAAAGAGCAGTGTGATGTGATTCAAAGAATCAGAGATAGATTGATGAGATCAGGAGCAAGGCTCTACTGATAAGGATTTGATAAGAACAGATAGAAGCAAGGCTTCTGTGACAGGTGTAAAGGGGAATGACTTTGATTGTAAGTTGAGTCTGGAGACCCAACTCTTCACAATTGGCACCTGTTTTATAGGCAGGTGCAAGACTGTTTACATGGTACAAACAAGGAAGGCTAGATTAGATCTAGCCAAAGGGGAAGGTCTAGAATGCTCAGGCCATTCTAGACAGGTACTAGACTATATATGAAAAGGTTTGCATAAGGTGTATCCAGACACATCTAGACAAGGTCTGAACCAGAAGGGTCCAGACTGATCTTTTACATGGCAGAGATTAGGTCAGTCCAGAATCTCATAACAGCCTGGGTCACCAGAGTGGCTCAATAGGTTATTCTGTGGGTTTGCAGACAAGTCACACATCCTGTGGAGGTATCACACCAATGAGGGACTCTAGTCAAGGGATTATTTCATTTTTGTATGGGTGGGGTGGATGGTGTGTCCTTTGTGATGCCTTGCCACACCAGTGTTGGTCATGGGAAAACTGACCATGGTGGTGGTAGCAGTTCAAGGAGCCCCTTCACAGGGGGGAATTCATGATTATGCAGAAAATCAAAGTGGGGTAGCAGTGGGTGTATTCTGTGTAGTGTGAATACAGGGTGAGATTTGTCAATGTCAATAGGAGTACCAAACCCATGGTACAGATATCAGGGACAGGTGGTCAAGAGGTATGCTCTTTTGTTCCCTGCTGGCAAAAATTAAGCACTGTAAAGTCCTAAGTGTCAGAATTTCAGTAGGTAAAATGTGTGAAAAAATAATGGAATAAACAATGAAAAAATGCTGAGATTTAATGAAAAAATGACTGAAGTTTTTGGTAGTTTATTACCTGAAATTCCAGTGAATCTGCAACAGGTTCACGTGTTTTTTAGGGGATTTTTTACATGTTTTCTGGGGATTTTTTCAAACATTTTTTCATTGATTTTTGCATATATTTTTTGTTGATTTTTTCGTGCATTTTCATTCTTTTTTTTGACACATTTTTCATTCTTTTTTTCACAGGAATTTTTATTGAAAATAAAATTCAAATTTAATTACTTGTATACCAATTATGTGTCATCCTCAGTAGTACTGTTCTCAAGATCTAAAATCATTGTATGTCAGGTGTCAGTCTGGGAGTGCCAAATGCCCTTGCACTGACCCTCAGCTTCAGCTGCCTCACACTCCTTCTGATTTTCATAATTTCTCATGTAGTGGAGATGTTGTTTGAGGCATTCAGTGACAGGCCAATAGCCTACAAAGTCATCAAGAAAGTCATGGTCCTTCTTAGCCTACAAAATATGGATCAGTTTGCAGGAATCAGATGAATAAAAAAAAAAACACATACCAATTGAATGACAAGGTTAATCTTTTCCTTATCTTGGTAGGGCCAAGTGAGCTTGAGGTTAAACTTGACAAGTGATGCAAAGCATTGTATATCACACTATAGAGTGCATGGGTCAGAGATAATACACTTCACAAGAAAAAAGAAAACTCATACAGAATCTAGTGTACTTCAGTTTGCCATCTGAACCTGTAAGGCCTATTGAAGCTTGAAGCATCTGTTTCTTCTTGAATGCTACTATGCATTCAACTTGGAGACAAGCCCTGCTGGGGCCACCAGCTGCTTGCTCTCAGACACAAGCCCTGCTGGGGCCATCAGCTGCTTGCTCTTGGACTCCTCTGAGCTCATTTCATGCAGTAAGAAGCCAAGCTAAAAAAAAAAGAAAAGGAAAAAATAAATAATGAGATGCGCACAAGACATGTTGAATACTCACCTTCCAAGGCCCTGATTTCAGCACCAGCACCAGGACCCAGATCCTGAACAACCAGAACAGAACTGCCCACAGTGGGGACAACAGGACTACCCATAGCAGGGACAATAGGACCACCAACAGCAGGGACAACAGGACTACCTGCAGCAGGGACAACAGGGCCGCCCACAGCAGGGACAACAGGACCACCCATAGCAGGGATGACAGGGTGGACCAGGGCTGGGGCAGTAGCCACAGGAGAGTGATTCCCCTCACCAGGAGCAATGGGCTCCCCAGAGGTGGCAGTCTGGGCAGACAATGCCCAGGTCAATGCTACCATCGTTGGTGGCTTTGCCACAGCCTTCTTCTTGCCTCTAGATCGGGTTTGGCATGCCATCAGGACAATGCGAGAAAATTTGAATGAGTTGAAGGTGAGATGGGTGAAGACTGATGACATACTGACTCCCATCTTATAGGTCCTTTCAAGGTCCTGTCTCACCTGCAACCCCAACAAAAAATCCCACTTATAGATCTGTGAACTGTCTTGTTGTCAAGGGGTTAAGTTGCCACTGCAGCAGGTCAATTGGTGAACAGGAGGGTGGACAGTTAATTGTGGGCTTGAAGACAGAAGGAACAAGTTGAAAGTTGAAGTTGAACCTTGAACCTTCTTGAAAATGTGCTAAAAGTCATGTGACTGTGGTACTGCTGCCCTTTCACGCTGAGCCAAAGGTGACCCTTCACCTCACATGATAACCATCAGCTACTGGAACTACTCCATTACACCCTTGATGCCATTGTGGATACTAGTTTCTATACATTTTCTTCAGATCATGGGTCATGAGCTGTCTGAATTGAGATGGCGGTAGAACTGGTGCTGTGCCACCCACTCTTGCCACACCCCCCCAACAATCGTCTTCATTGATTTCAGGTCCTTCACAGCTCTCTTGTGGATCATTCTCTCACCAATTTACCTTAGACTGTCATCAATGCCAGAGCCAGATTTCATTATATGCCCTTGTTGCAAGGCTCTAAAGCACCGATCAATGGTATGGCATCACAAAAAAAAAGCTGCTGAAGCCCAAGCTCAAGCTGAAGTCAAAGCTCAAGCTCAAGCCCCTATAGTGCAGCATGAATCTCTTCCACCTCCCAAGCAGCATCACATCACCCATCAGGCTGATGCCAGCCCTTCCTCTAGTGGCCATCCTCAATTGCACACACCATCATTCGACTCCAATCTCCCCCTGCCATTCCTTGATCCACCAGCAGACTTGGATCTACCCCAGCCACCAGAGGATGCACATACTGTACTGCCCCATCGCTTTGCCAATAACATCCTTCTGGATCTTCATGCTCGGACATATCAAAATCCCGATGAAAACAATGACAGGGATCCTGAAGATGCTCCTGAGGAGGATGCAGTTGAGGATGCCAACTCAATCGATCCTGGAACTGGTGACTTCTGGAACAAAGAGGACGTCAATGTGGAAGGCGAAGTGGATCCATGCAAGGGCATCGTCTCACTTTGGGATATTTTGACTAAAAAGTTCATTGTGGAGGCAGAGGAATTTGGTAAGTTTGTGCATTCTTTATTGGATACTCAGTGACTCACCAGCATTTTTGTGTTCAGGCCAGTCTTCCATCTCAGACCATGATCTGGATATCCTGCATCTGTTTGCAATGATGATCAGGAACAATCTAACCACCTTGGCCTTCAATGAAATGTGCTATACCTTTTCCAAGACAGGCATGGAGAATCTCACCAGGATGTGATCCCATGTCCGGTCTCTCTCCCGCTTCGGGCCTGTAGTATTTGCATGTTGCGTCAATTTGTGCATATGCTATACTGGTAAATACACCAACCTTGACAAATGTCCAAAGTGCAAAACATCGCATCTGAACAAGTCCAGCTGAGCAAGGCACACATTCTCATATATGCCCCTTATCCCTTGTCTCCGTACGTTAATGTCAAATCGCACCTATGCCACTTGTCTCCAGTACTGTGCTGATGAACATGCAAAGACATCGACTTGCATGCCTGGGACGACAACAGATATTTTTGATGGGCTCCATTATCGCTTACTTCTTGGAGAGTGTATTGTTGCTGGAGACCGAATGTTAGCCCATAATTACTTCTTGGATCATTGTGATATCACACTCGGCTTCACCACCAATGGTTTCACTCCATTCAAGAAGTGGAAGCATACCATGTGGATCCTTCTCCTTTTCAATTATAATCTCCCTCCAGACCAACGCTTCCAAAAGGACAACATTCTGTGTGCTGGTATCATACCCAGTCCAAAAAAGCCATGGGACGCAGACTCCTTCATCTATCTGCTCACACAAGAACTGCTTGAGCTTGCGGACAGGGTGTCTGCATATGACTCCCTCTCAAGAAGCCTCTTCACCCTCCATGCCTATGTCATCACTGGCTTTGGTGACATTCCTGCTATTTCCATGCTCATGCACATGAAGGGACACAATGGCTTGCATCCCTGTTGAATGTGTGAGATCCAAGGTATTGGCATCCCAGACTTATGAAACAGAACACTCTACATGCCACTGTCCCACCGCGATCATCCCAAGCCAATGGATGTTGTCAAGTATCATCTGGAGAGGTTACTGCTGCACTTGCATGATTCCTTTATAGCACAGGCCAAATCAGTGGTGTCCATGCCCACAGAAATATGGTAAGAGGAGCTTTCAAAGGCATATGGCATCAAAGGAGTCCCTCTTCTCAGTGCCCTCAGGTCCCTGAGGTTTCCCCAGTCATTTCCATATGATTTCATGCATTTGATCTGGGAAAATCTCATCCTGAATGTTACACTCCTGGGCACTTGGCCCACATTTTTCTTTCTTTTCTTGTCTGATATGTACTTATACAACCACATGATCTCGACTCACATGACTGCTTATCTGTACAACAGAGCTATCTTGTCGGGAACTTCATTGTTCCCTCCTTTAGTACGTTCTTCATTGTTCTCTTCTTATAGTAGTCTGTGACCACCATTGTTCGTGACCCCATTGTCCTGTGACGTCCATTGTTCATGACTCTATTGTTCTCCTCCTTTGTACACTTAGTCAGGTAGCTGCCCTTTTGTATATAAGCTGGACTTATATCCTAGAGTTGGGCCTTAAGCCTGACTTAGTTTGCAATCTATTGCGTTCAAAGTCCTTGTTGCTTGACAAGCTATTTCTCTCTTTCATTTCTTTGAAATTGTCTTCAAATCCTTGAAGACATTTCCCATTCCTCTTTATCATCACCCAGACATTGGTCTTAGTGACCTTCTTGCTTTCATCACCTTCCAAAGCACTTCAGGTTATTAAGGGAATTACAACCCTTGTAACTTCATCACTGCCACATATCTCACCTTTGCGCATGTCGCGCCTTAAGGTTCAATAGGCCTTAACATAAGTCAGGCTTTCTCTGAACGTCCTTGAAACACAGGACAACACCAGTTACACCCTGGCGGCAGTAGTACTTATCAGAACTCTTGAACAAAACAAGAGAGTTTACAGGAGACAACAAGATGATCTCCCAGCACACGTTAAAGGCGAAGCATACTTTGAATACTATGGATCCAGACATAAAGACACTGGATACTATGTCGATCTCCCAAAGAAATCACATGGAGTCATTGAATTTGTCAAAGTAGAAGACGACGATTTTTGGGTAAAACTCCTCTGGAAAGACAACCAGTGGTACACAAACCAAGGAGGAGTACTTCACACTACAAAACTCGGTGCTTGGAGAGAAACAGACCCTCAGCACCCATATTATGTCAATCCAGAGCACTACAGTCCAACACTCCATACTGCTATTGAGCAATCACCACATGAAGAAGTACTTGCAGGAGGAATTCACCACATCGCAACCCTCCAAGGAACCAACCCGTTCACAGAACAAACCCTTATTCTTCCCCAAATCGAAACAGCAGTCCAACAAGGCATCACCATCCCCCTTGATACTATCCCAGCCGCTGCTGTTCAACCTCAGTTATCCATCCAAACCACAATGGCAACACAACAGGAAGAGATTAATGTCGCTACTGGACAAAGCAGACAGGAAGCACAAAATATCAACATCATCACTAGCCCTGCCAATGGTGCTCTTAAAGGGAACCTACCACCCACCTTCGCTGGAGATAGAAGCACAACCAGAAAGTTTATCAATAACTTTGACCTCTGGAAAGCAATTAACCAACACAATGACACCATGAAGAAACCCTTTTCCAGGGTCATCACCCTCCTCACCTACATGGACAGCCCCTTGGTAGACGCCTGGAAGGAGGAACAAATGCACAAACTCCAGGAATCAATGGACGATGGAGCTCAGGAGACAGACGAAGACCTCTGGGATAGCTTCATAGAAAGGTTTAAAGCAGCCTTCACCAACCAAAACCAAAAGGAGGAAGCCTATCAAAAATTATGCAAACTCAAGCAAGGAGAAAGCCTCGATGACTTCTTTGCTAAATTTAAGCAACTTGCTCATGAAGCAGGAGTTCCCCTAGATGACAAGGGAACTATCAAAACCCTCAAACACGGCATGAACCAACCACTCACCAGGGCAGTCATACATTCCCCCAACTTTAATCCAAATGCGGACGTCCCATGGACCTTTAAAAAATGGGAAGAACAGGCCAGAATGTCCCACCAGAAATGGCTGGCTGCCGCTCAATATAGCCAGCAAAAACAAGGACTTTACAGAGCCTTTGGACTAAAGCTGAACCAAGGAAGAAGCAACCAACCTGGAAGAAATAGAACTTCTGGACCACACACCACCTCCCAAGGAGGATACGCTATGGACGTCGATGCCAATAGAATGGGGCAAACACATTCTGATGCTAAAAAGCAACAACTCATGGATGAAAACAAATGCTTTTACTGCGAAATTAAAGGACATCAAGCTTGCGTCTGTCGCAAGAAAATAGCAGACCGCACCAAAAGTGGCAGAACCACTAAAAGCGACAATCCCACTGTTAGGAACCAAGACCCCATTGACATGACCCCAGATGACATCTCTGGTTTCTTGAAAGACCACATGGGCTTGCTTGATGAAGATACCAAGCTGAGCATCATCGAATCCCTTATGCCGAAGGATTTTCCTCAAGCCCAAAACTAGCTGCCATAGTTAGGGCATTTCGCCTTGATAGTGTCTTTGTAAATCACTCAAATTCTGTGCAAATAAAAGTCGCGTTTTCACACTATCAAGGGAAGGCAGAAGAAACAGTCCTACTTGACACTGGGGCAACTGAAAATTTCATCGACCATACAACTGTCATAAAATTACGCTTAGGAATGAAGAAACTCCCCTACCCCCATCCAGTATTCAATGTCGATGGAACCCTTAACCACCATGGAACAATCACTCATGCCTGTGACCTACTCGTTACTAAAGGCAACAAAAGGGAACATCAAAGATTCTTTGTCACTAATCTAGGACAAGATCGACTCCTCTTTGGCTACCCATGGTTTAAAGCTTTTAAACCAGAAATCGACTGGGAAAAGGGAACACTCTTAGGCCCAAAAGTTCAAATGGAAACTCTATTATTTGGAACCCTTCAACGCACAAAAACATGGGTCAAAAGTAAAGTACCAGTTAATGAAGATCTTATCCTCAAAGCACAACAAACCAGGTGCGCTCCATGGTTGGGAGCAACCCCTTTAGAAATAAAGGGAGGCCCAGTGGAAGTCAATCGCACCCATACAGCGGTAGAAATGGCCCATAAGTACACAATGGAACATAGAAAGGAGGAAATTACCCTCCCGGAAAAATTCAAACGGCATATGGCATTATTTTCAGATGAAGAAGCAAACAAATTTCCACCAACTTGTGGCAAAGGAGACCATAAAATCGTATTAATGGACACCGCCCCCACCTGCTTCAATTGTAAAGTTTATCCGCTCTCACGGGATGAACAAAAGGCAGAAGATCAATTCATTGATGAAAACTTAGCCAAAGGATATATCACACCATCGGACTCCCCCTACGGTTTTTCAACCTTTATGGTCCCTAAAAAAGACTCTAAAGAGAAACGATATATTATTGATTATCGCCCCCTCAATGCGGTTACCAGGAAAGATGTCACCCCACTCCCCAACCTCAAACAATGCATTGAAAACCTACAGGGAATGGAATTATTTAGTAAATTCGACATCCGTTGGGGCTATAACAATATTCGGATACATGAAGGAGACCAATGGAAAGCTGCCTTCAAAACTCGCCAAGAACTATTCGAACCAAAAGTAATGTTCTTTGGCATGAGCAACTCACTGGCAAGTTTTCAATGCTTTATGAACAGTATTCTTGAAGAGTTGTACAAACACTTTGAGAAGAAAGGTGTACTCAAAATACAATGCATACTCCAAAACTACATGGATGATTGCAGAATAGGAACCCTACTCAAGGATTTCGACCTTCATGTTGACATTATCCACTTCCTATTCAACCTTCTTGCGTGCCATGGTCTACACCTCAAATTGTCAAAATCTGTTTTTATGCAGCCACAAATGGATTTCCTGGGCATCTGAATATCAAAAGATGGAGCTACAGTTGACCCAGCTAAAGTCGCAGGGCTTAGAGATTACCCACAAGAACTCAAAGACAAACAACAAGTCCGTGGTTTTCTAGGAGTCTCTGGATACCATCAAATGTTCTGCCCCAATTTCAGTATCATCGCCGCACCACTCACAAAGCTCACAGGGAAAGATGTACCTTTCGAATGGGGACCCCAACAAAAGAGGCTCAAAACAAACTTATCGACATGATTACCCATGCACCAGTACTTATTCGACCAGACCCTGACCGACAATTCGAACTCGAAACAGATGCGTCACAAATTGGAACAGGTGCCATACTATACCAATGAGACCCCCCTATTACAAAACCGGATGGCACCCAAAAACCAGGACCAAGACGACCAGTTGGATTCCACTCCCAAAAGTTTACCCAAACTGAGCAAAACTACCCCATCTATGACCAAGAATTCTTGGGAGTTATGCACAGACTACGTTGCTGGTCTCACCTTCTCAAAGGGACAACCATACCCATCTTAGTCTTTACTGATCACGCCAACCTTCGTTACTATTGGGAACCCAGAAAAATAGGTCCTTGTGTAGCTGGATACCTACCGGAAAGAGAGCAGTACAACATCATTCTGGAATATAAACCTGGCGCCACTAATTGCGCAGATGCATTATCCAGAAGACCTGACTACAAGGGACCCAATCCAATTAACAACGACATCACTGTATGGCCAGACCACTACTTTTGCGACAATCATACCTCAATTTGAGTATTTGACATGGACAGTATCAGCAACAACTTGGATAGCCGCATCAAGTTAGCTCAATACAAAGAGCAACCACTACTCAAGAAATGGGCACCAACACATAACCTCTCCCTATTGGATGGCACACATTGGTATCATGGGACTGCCCTAGTTGTCATGGCAGACAATGCTCTTAGGAGGGGAGTAATTTCCCTTTTTCATGACCACATGACTGCTGGGCACGCCGGAATTACCAAGACACTTCAACTAATCACCCTGTACTACTGGTGGCCCAACCTGAAAACCTTTGTCACTGAATACATCAAAGGATGCGCTACATGCCAAATGACCAAAGTCAACACCCATCCTACCCATCCACCCATGTTCCCCATTACCCCTGCAGACAACGCACGACCCTTTGAGACCATCGCAATGGACTTCATCACTAAACTCCTACAGTCAGGTGGTTTTGACACCATTCTCACAATCACAGACACCGACTGCTCCAAAGCGTCTATCTTCATCCCCTGTCACAAGACCATCAACTCAGAAGGAGTAGCCTTACTCTATCTCAATCACGTCATTCCCCATTACGGCATTCCCCGCAAAATCATATCGGACCATGACGTCCATTTCGTATTGAAATTCTCAACAGAACTATGTCGTACTCTCAACATCCATCAGAACATCAGTACAGTGTATCACCCTCAAACCAATGGAGCAAGTGAAAGAACCAATCAAACCTTGGAGCAATACCTCCGAGTATTCTGCGGAACACAACAGAACAACTGGCATGCATGGTTACCACTCGCTCAGTATACTAAGAACTCATGGCCATCTGCAACTACCAAGAAAACACCATATGACTTACTTATTGGATATACACCCCAAATACATCAACCAACCAGGAAAACCACCATTCCCTCCCTCAAACAATGACTCTTATCCATTAAAGAAGCCAGGAAAGCCACCCAAGAGGCCCAACGTAAAGCACAAGAATCCTGGATAAAAGAGAAGCCATGATATGTTCCATTTTCAGTAAACTCAAAGGTCTGGCTAGAAGGAACCAACCTACGACTTCCAAGTAACACCACACCCAAGCTTTCCCCAAGGAGATATGGACCTTTTAAGGTAGTCTCCCAAGTATCAAAAGTCGCTTACAAACTCGAACTCCCTCCCACCTGGAAAATCCATGACATCTTCCACACCTCATTACTCACACCTTACAAAGAAACCGATCAACACGGCCCCAATTTTATTGAACCACCTTCTGACATTCTAGAAGGAGAACCCAAATGGGAAATCAAGAAGATTCTAAAGGAGAGGTCTTTTGGCCATTGGAAGAAGAAGCAGTACCTTGTACGCTGGAAGGGTTACTCACCAGCTTATGACTCATGGACTAACTCCAAGGATCTCCACACACCGGAGTTATTAGCTGACTTCCAAAAACAATCAAGGAGTATAAGAACCCTCCAACTTGACGACTCAACCTTATCTCTCTTATGTCCAGCAACCTCACCATCCCTCACTATCAAAGCTATGTCTACCAACAAGAACAGTGCACCATCTACACCCATGAACGCATCGACTGGAATGGCGACATATCCCTTTTCTTGACGATCGTCACCCCAGGACATGCCACTTGCCATAGCTGGACCACTGGACAACAACATGGTGATGGATATATCGTCACCTGTGAAGACACCTCTGATAGTTACCCCGGGCGAATTACCCGCTCCACCAGCTACCTTCCCCAGCCCAGCTTCTCAGTCCTCAACACCACCTCTTCCAGTACCACCACCGACGTTCCTAGCACCCCCTCATGCTACGGGGCTTTCTACATCCCCCTCCCAGAGACTACTTGCCCTGGCAGATCCCACAGTGAATGCAACCATGTCCCCACTCCCATTCAACGATCGGTCCCCCAACCCTCCCCTTTCATCCATACCAGCTACCCCGAACCCTTCACCATCCCGCCCACTAACACCGGTGGTCCTCTGCCATACACGATCCCCCCTCCCATCATTCTTCCACAATCAATTCCAGTCCCCCCCTTTGGAGTATCAGGAGACTCCACTGATGATATTTGGAATAGGGACACCCACTCAAGAGGACGTAAAAGACATCAGGAAGAACTGTCAAGCACTCCTGAGAGCTATGGAGGTGCATCAAAGACTTGAAAATGCTCTTGAGGCTTGGACTGAGGGACTCATGCCTGCTATTAACATCCTTGGGAACGACGGAATCGATGACACTGTCTTCACCACCAGCTTCAGAGATTTCTCTGCTGTCCAACATCTCTTCTTCGTTCCCCAAATCTTAACTGAGGTAGAACCATTCCTGGATGACGATAGCATCCAGAGCGATCCTCCTGAGTCCTTAGCTGCTTGGTATAACCCCACCATCTCACAATCTAGTAGTCCATCCCCCATCACAATTAACCCACCATTGAGTGATGAACTCAACAACCCTGCATACCCTGGTGAAGGGTGGGCCCTCTTTGATGCTGGCAACCCCAGACACTACCCCCTTGCTTTCGTCAATGATGAAGGACAATCAGAAGTAGCCAAGTACATTTGCTTTCGCTCCACAGAAGAAGACACTTACCTGGTTGGAACTCAGGGAAAGAATGAAAAGGAGTATGCCACCCCGCTACAGGCAAAAGCTTACCCATCTCCAAATTTCAATCGTCGCGGAGTCAAAGACACTGACCTCAACCTCTTTCACCCCGCCCATCTTTCTTGCCTTATGGTGGATACAGCGCTGGTCAACCTCAAAGACCCTGGGGTTCTTGCTGACGTCCATCAGCTTCGGGGCCTGCATAATATTATTTCTAGTGCCAAGAGACAATGCCTAGAACTAGAAAAGAAGAAGACTCAGGCTGAAGCTGACTTACTCGTAGTGGAATGACGCCTTGCTTCCAGTGCAGTCCACACCCATCTCCAACAACACCTTCTTGCCACGCATCCCCCTTCCCCCCCTACTTTCCTCCTTCCCACCTGTGATTATCAGGTCCCACGCATTTTCGCCGCCCAAGGTCCACCTGACATCGAAGAAGGAGAAGATAGTTTGGAAAACCGTGCTGTACTTGGCAAGCAGCATCGAGGAACTCAAGTCAAGTTCCCCTACTGTCTCAAATGCAACCACAACACTCCTGGTCACATTGTCGAAGATTGTCCCCTTTGGAAGACTTGCTGCTGGTGTCTTAGTACCCAGCACGCTCACAACAAGTGCCCCTCCCCCCATAACTCCTGTGTAGCTAACCGTTGCCTTGTCTACTTTGGGCACCCTAACTTTGGCAGCTATTGTTCGGCAACCCCAGCCGGACTACTCTGTCATGAGTTAGAGGTTGCATATGCGGAGGCGGAGTGGGATAATGCTGACACTTGTTATGAAGGATCTGACAAGTAGTTGCATGGTAGCAACTCTCTAGGAAGGGCGTCATGTTACGCTCCTGGGCACTTGGCCCACATTTTTCTTTCTTTTCTTGTCCGATATGTACTTATACAACCACATGATCTCGACTCACATGACTGCTTATCTGTACAACAGAGCCATCTTGTCGGGAACTTCATTGTTCCCTCCTTTAGTATGTTCTTCATTGTTCTCTTCTTATGGTAGTCTGTGACCACCATTGTTCATGACCCCATTGTCCTGTGACATCCATTGTTCGTGACTCTATTGTTCTCCTTCTTTGTACACTTAGTCAGGTAGCTGCCCTTTTGTATATAAGCTGGACTTATATCCTAGAGTTGGGCCTTAAGCCTGACTTAGTTTGCAATCTATTGCATTCAAAGTCCTTGTTGCTTGACAAGCTATTTCTCTCTTTCATTTCTTTGAAATTGTCTTCAAATCCTTGAAGACATTTCCCATTCCTCTTTATCATCACCCAGACATTGGTCTTAGTGACCTTCTCACTTTCATCACCTTCCAAAGCACTTCAGGTTATTAAGGGAATTACAACCCTTGTAACTTCATCACTGCCACATATCTCACCTTTGTGCACGTCATGCCTTAAGGTTTGATAGGCCTTAACACCAAACCTTGTCCTCTTCTGGTCTGGCAACTATAAGGGAATGGATGAGGGTCAGCCATACATCCTGGCTCCAAATATTTGGCAGGTCATTGGTGCTACCTCCACAAATGCCACAAAGATGATACCTTCGTCATTTGGTGCATCCATACCTAACCCAGCAAAGGATAGTTCATATTTCACGTCCTTAACATGGTCTGTATGGTCTCTGTTCATCGCCCCTACCATGCTTCGACATCGCATTCCTAATGAGTGCTACTATAAGCATTTCTGCTCCCTTGTTAGAATCCTTAATCTGTGTCTCCAGTTTGAGATCAGCAAGGAAGAGATTGATGAAATCAAGTTGGGAATCTGTAAATGGGTGGTAGATTATAAGTGGTGTGTTCCCCCTTCCGTTTCCGAAAATTTGAAGGCAGGTTCGATCCATGCATCCAGCCTCTACTACCAGCACAAATCCGAACAACTCCCAGCATGCCCACTTACAATACACACCCTGCTCCACATTCCTGACCAAATCAGATGGATGGGACCATGCTGGACAACATGGGCTTTCCCCATCAAGAGGCAATGCAGGTACTTCCAATGCAGCATCCACAGTCGGCGAAACCCATATGCGAACATGAGCCAACACCTCACTGATCTATCGCAGCTCCGGCAAGTCAAGATTTTGTACAATCTTACTGATGAGCAGCTCGGAAAGCCTTCTAAGCACCCCTCTTTGCAAACAAAAAGGCTTGAAGATTGTAAGTCACATCCTGGTACCTTTACCCTAATCTAAAGACAATTCGCCACAGACCCACAATACAAACTCATAGCTCCAAAGGTCATGGGTCCCCTTGGTGATACCATGCGCAAGGTCCTCACAAATGGCCTGGTGACCTGGTTTGGTGTTGGGAGAAGGGTTGCCAGGAAATTTCTTCTGGACAACATTGAGCAGTGGGGCAAACTGTGTCACCTTGAAGGTGGGGACATCATGCACACACATGAAATTGTTTCCAAATGCATGGACGGCCACAATGCATCTTTCATCCATGTGCGTGAACTAATTGTCAAATATTCTTGGAAAATAATTTGTTTCTAACTTTGCCCAATAGTATAAGCAACTTGTTGATCAAAACCAGCGACACCAAAACCTTCCTGAAGAATTCAAGTTAGAAACATTCTTCAGGCAGCTTCTGTACATTGTTGTCATCCCCATTCCCCAAAGCAATGAACTTAAAATGGAGAAGGCTGAAAACATTTGTCTGGCCATTATTCGGCAAGTTAAGACTATTTTCCCCAACACGGATGGGTTGCCACCAATTCCATGTTACAAGGAGACTGGGCACCTGGACCCTGCTGACATCAAATCCATTCAGTGCATTGTTGGCCGCATTGAAGACTGCAGAGAATGGGGGTTGGTTGACCACAGTGGTCTGCTGGTGCATGCAGTATTTACTAAGGCAGAGTAGTCGGTGGCAATATCACTGAACGAATGAGTTTCCTCAAACACACTCACTCAGAGAGTCATGCTGTGGGTTTTGCCTGTGTTCGTCATTCATTGTTTGGTACTGTCACGTATTGTTGTCACACATATCAAGCACTTGCGCACTGGCATTTCGAATGACACCACCCTCACTCCTCATCCTACTCACCACACTACTCACTATGCCCTCTCCCTCTTGCCAATTTCTTTTCAAAGCCACAACCCAGGCCATCCAATATGGCTGACACCTAGCCCGTATCATTGTAACATGCACACTCGCCTGGGTGCAAGCTAACACCATTCAAGTTATGCTTGACTTGGTGGAGCAGACACACCAGCTTGCAGTCAAGGAGGCTGCCAGGTGCATCTTCATTTTCTTTCATTTTGGCAGTGTTGACATTTATAAGGGTGAACAAGGTGGTCACAATCTCCATGCGTGACTTCTTTGCCAGCATCAGCAATGGGTCCACCTGCGCACAACATGTGTTGGCGGGTATCATGTTGGCCTCAGCAGAGGTCGCCTTTCTTGGCCTTGTGATCCACTTGTTGGACCAAGTAGTAAGTCCTTTCTTTTTTTTTTTGTTTGAAACATGTGCTGACTTTGTGCCACACAGTGGGCCTTTCTGCAGCACAATTGGGTATTCAGGCAATAGCAGGGGCCTTCCTCAGCAATGTTGACGTACAGGTGGCGATGACGGCAATAATGGCAGTGGCAACAGCGACACATGGGTGATGGCAGCGGCAATGGTGATGCATGGGTGATGGCAGCAGTGATGGTGACATGTGGGTGACAGTGGCGACAATGGTGACATATGGGTGATGGCGGCGACAACAGTGATATGTGGGCAACAGCAGCAACAACAGTGACATGTGGGTGACGGTGGCAACAATGGTGACACATGGGCGATGGTGGCGACAATGGTGACATGTGGGCAATAGCGGTGACAACAGTGATGCATGGGTGATAGCGGCAGCGACAGTGATGCGCAGGCAACAATGACATGCTCATATAGAACCCCATATATCATATACCACAACTCAGTCTATTTTCAGAAGATTTTCAGTACTTGATTCATAGGACTTTCAACTTGTCTGACTTTGTGATTTTTAGTTGAATATCATCATAAAATTTCACTAACTTTTTGCTAAGAAAATAAGACTAAATATTTCACACATAAAATGCATGAAATTCATAATGTTTGGACTTCACAGAGGAGTTTGTGTGATTTTTAGTCAAATATCATTGTAAAATTTCACTAACTTTTTGCTGAGAAATTAGACTCTAGTATTTCACACATAAAATGCACAAAATTCAGCTGTTGCACATGAAAATGCTGAAATTCATCATGTTTGGACTTTACAGTGAAGTATTAGGGAATGACCCTTGGGTTGGGGATGCCATGGGGCAGTGGGTAATGCAGTGGTGGCTCCAACTGGTGCATGCTGACATGGCAACTTCCTGGAGGATGGTACTCAACTTGTGCATAGTGACAGGCAGTTAGGCCTTTGTTGTTGTGTTGGTGGGGTCTCACAGGACAGGTTTTCATCATCAGTTTGTTCTATTCTAACAATGTGTGGGGTGGATGGTGTATCCTTTGTTGAATCCTTGCCCCGACTGAGTCATGGGAAAAACCGACCTGGTGTTGGTTGCGGTTCAAGGAGCCCCGTGCGTGGTTTATTGTACACCCACCTATGCAAGATACCGGCCCGACCAACCCACACAAACACGATAAGATACGATATCGCTTGATGGATCGGCGGCTAAATCAGGCCCGTATCGGCCGTATCACCCGCATTCCCATTCGTTGCGCCCCTGCCCGCTAGTGTTGCCGGAGAGTTGAGTTGAACTCAGGCTAACTATGGCGCGCCAGAGTTGCACCAGGTGCACACCAGTATTCAGTTCGGATGGCCAAACCACCCTTTGTTGATTACGAACTCAAAAACTTGGAGATATACCAGAGTGTCTGCAAATACGAGGGTCGGTAGTGTGAGAAGTAGGGTGGTGGGTGAGTTGGTGGGGAACTATCTGTGACAAGTATCTCATCAACTTAACACTTGATTAACGATACTTTTTTTTTTAAAGGTATTGTCAGGATCATTCATAGTTTGCCACGGTGACGCCTGAAGCTTTCCGCTACGCCTACACCTGATTGAATATCCTTGAGACACCGCGCATCGGTTTCCCGGCCATGCAAAGCTACCCTCAAAACCTCTTTTTCTAGTAGCTTGGGAACGCACACGACACCGTCTTCGTCCGCAACCAGAAGGTCACCGGGGTTCACAGCGACAGCAGCCAGTCCGCCCCGTTGCTCCGAATCGACGTTGACCGTGACAGGTACTTGCACCTCAGCAACACGAGTGAACGGCGCCTGGCCTACAGTAGACGTTCCGCGAGCAAACACAGCGAAACCTGTCGCACGGTGCTCCGCGACATCGCGCACCCGACCGGATACCACGGCGCCGAGGACACCGCGTGCTTGCGCACCGGCGGTCATGAGGCCGCCCCAGACGGCATTCTGCGCACCTGAGCCAGTAAGAGTTGGTCAGAGCAGGAAGGGTTTCGGACGAATTCAAAGACAATCTACTGGTGGTGTGGAGTGGAGCGGGAGCAGGAACAGACATGGGGGCTGGCGTGAGGGTCGCTAGTAGACTAGGGGGGGTATCTGTGAAAGTCGACGATGGATAGACAAACCTGGGGGTGCAGAGACAAACACGACGCTGCCTTCCGGCGCGAGATCGACAAAGTGACCTGCTTTCAGTTTTGGCTCGTCGCGCTCGGATGCAAGCACGATGCGGACGGTGTAGGCTGGCCCGCAGAGGCGCACGCTGCCTGCGCTGCCCTCGGGGTGAGAATTAGGGGAAATACAATGTATGTCCGGGATGTGGCCGC
>Ga0307510_10000570_pt1 | contig 37175 bp, 38 predicted proteins | sample 12_EM_MG_FD_207224 | JGI IMG/M metagenome (GOLD analysis project Ga0307510, IMG submission 207224) | Populus trichocarpa ectomycorrhiza microbial communities from riparian zone in the Pacific Northwest, United States - 12_EM | ecosystem: Host-associated > Plants > Roots > Unclassified | place...
AGTACTATGGGGACCCTCAGAAGTGGGGAGAACCAGGTTTCGTGGCGTTTGTAGTCGCGGTCTGTTGCCTTGCGTCGCGCCATATCGATGATCCGCGTGTTCGTGCAGACCCGAACGACGAAGTATCATCTGGAATCATGTGGTTCGACCTTTTCAGCCGCTTGCGCACGCTACCAGGAGCGGATCGCCCCACCTTGTACACCATCCAGGCTACCCTAGTGGCGGGTGTCTACGCGATTGGGTGGGGGAAGCTGTCAAGAGCCTTCGCTCTTGTCTCGGAGTCTGTCACACTTTCACTCGATGCCGGGCTGCACCGATCTACGGACGCATACGACATTTTTGACGCGATCGAGGAAGAGGTGCGCAAGCGCACATTTTGGTGCGTTTATATGTGGGACAAGCAGGCGGGTGCCCACTTTGGTAGGCCACCACTCGTGCGGCTACGCGATTGTGATGTCTCTGAGCCAGCGGCTGTGGACGACGAGTACATCACCCGCGACACCATTGGACTGCAGCCCACAGTGACGCCAAGTCGGATGGGAGCGTTTATATGTGTATTACGGTTACTCGTGGTCCTCGAGTCCGTGTTGGACACTCCTCCCCCAAAGGCCTTTGGCGACACGTCTCCATTCCTGAGACGCGCGACGTCCACCCTTGCAGGTTTCCGACGGCACAAAGGTTTACGTGAGGAAGAAGCTTTGCTCGACGAAGTCTGCTCCACACTCCCTGCGTACTGGCGACGTTCACCCGATACGCTTGCCAGCGATGATGTCATCCGCATCACACATGCTGAACGAACCCACTGCCTTTCCCTCTTCATCCGGATGCTTATCATGCGTCACCGGTTCTCCGACCTTGTGGCTGAGCGCGCAGCCAATAACGAGCAAGAGCAGAGCGATCGCGAGAGGGACGCCATGACGGTGGCGCACTCTGCTGCGTTGCAACTCATCTCTACTTATCTGGAAGTCGCGCAAAAAGGTCTCATGACATATTGTAAGCCAACTATGCGCTCTATACGACTTCCTGATTGACATTTCGGTCCTGCTGCTTAGATGGTGTTCACGTGATCCATCAACTCACCCAAGCTGGTCGCACAATCATCGGTTTCTTGTTGAACTGCCAGTCTGACGTGTTGCGCCCTTTGATCACACCTGCGCTCGATGGCTTACGATCTTGCGTGGGTCTTCTACGACGGTTCAGTAGTCGTTACGTGTGCGGCCAACGTTCATGCGATATGATGGAAGAATTTTGCAGAAGTACGTTCATGTGTGGACATGCCTTTGCCAAACCTAACTGCGCTTGCAGTCACGCAGATTCCACTCGACAATCAGACTATTTCCCGTGAGCTCATCGTAAGTTCTGCGCGTCCACCGTGGATTCGACCTGCTCGTAAGAAGAATCCGTCCGCTCCTCGTTCCACAGGAAGTGTGGAGTCGCCACCGCAGGATGCACCGGAATTTACAGGAAAACCCGGGCCTATCTCTGCCGCATCAGCGAGCACGCCATTCAACCTCGCTACAGGCATTTCTCCTGTCACACCGACCCGGTCCCAGCCAGAGTTTTCAGTGGACACAGGGTCACCTTCTGGACAACTTGACCCCGCGGGAGCAGGAGCCGGGGTTGGTGGCCTAGAATTGCCCATGCCGTCAGCTGAGCTGATGGCCCTTTTCGGAGATGGTGGTCTTGATGTTACAGGCTTATTTCCTCAGTCTGCGCTGGGATGTACCACGGTTCGTCCAAGTGACAAGCCGGAGAAGCTCTAGCACGACGTAGAAGCCAAGGATCGGATGATATGGCGGGGCTTGTCGCTAGTCCGTAATCAGAATGGTTCTTGAGTGCGTACTAACCCATCGGAATGAGAAAGCGTACTACGTGACGATTTTTGTGGTGCCCCGCATTCCGTTCCTCTCACAACACTAACACTCTCCTTCTCCTTTTGTTCCTTTTTTATGCTCTGTTTATGTTGTATCGCAACTTGTATTATGCATATGGGGGACGCCTGCAACCCATTTACCTTTCACTTCGAAAGCTTCATATGGCAGTATTGTCAACATGACAAGTGGGGGTTTCCATATGCTTCTAAGATGACACGATATGAATACAATGAATTTGTTGTGCTGTACATGTGCAGAACCAAAGACTTTTCAGCCACATCCAATCATAATGCCAAAAGGTGGACGCGTTCGTCTCTAACAGCGAACAGTAGAACAAAGCGATGGCCCTCTGCCTGTCGACGGGAGATTGCCTCACGTATTTGCGGAGCGTATCCGGTACTCGACAGAGGGAACGAGGATACTACCGCTTTCCAAGCCTCATCGTCTGTGACCCAACTGGATGATCTACACAGAGCGTCGAAGACGTTAGCTGGAGTGTCGATGGCAATCACCGGGATGCCAGATCGAACGGCAGAGTGGACCCGCAAACTCATTTCAAACGCTGTAGCATCAAAAAAAGGGAGTAAGTGTCGGGAAAATCTACACACTGGTTCTCACCTTTGTCAAGGAATATCTGCTTCGTTTGCTTCCGCTGCTTGCGGGCGTCTCCTGGAAGTACCAACTGGACGTCTGGCATGGGGCCAGATGTCTTGGACCGGGCCGGACCTTGCGAATGCGATAATACTGACGTGCCAGATGTTTCGGCGTCAATCCGTTTCTGCTCCGCGATTTGCTCCTGAAGCCATGGTACAAGCTCTGGCCTCGAAACTAGAAAAGAACAAGCTCCATCGTGTGACTGCGCTGGCGACAGTTACGGATGTTACGCACCGTCGAATTCAGCACCCTTAAGGATGCTCTTAATCCTGAATGCGGGTTGATCGCGCCGCGCAGAACGTGGGCGTGGACATACAGAGAATCTGGCAACGTTGAGAGGATGTGTTGAGAGGAAGCCAACAGGTACGCACAGTATACCCTCCCTGTGACACAACTCCAAATGGTTTTCATGTTCACTCTCGGGAAGACCTGACTCGTACATAACGTCCGCACTGATATTGTGTCTCCACAGAAGCGCGGCAACTTCGAGCCTCTCACTGAGGTATCCAGGCTGGTAGGATACGATGTATACATCGCATCGCCTGGGACTCCAGAAACCAAAAGAGCGTTGTTCCTTGAGAAGGTTCTTCACAGAAATTGCCTGGTACCCTGCCAAGGCAACGAGTATTTTCTCCAAGGAAATCTGCAGCCCAACAGCACAAACGTTGCTTCCGCCGGCTTTCGGCAGGGAAAATTGAGATATGAGGTCATCATACCTAAGGGTGTGGCATTAGTGGACTCGAGTGATCCATGGCCAAATCCGCTGACCGGCCCCCAGCAGCCAAAATATCGCCTCGCTTGTTTCGTCTGACAACTTCGAAACATACACCATTTTTGAAGTAGGCATTGTGGCTGCTTATCATCAACGGATGCAAGAGTATAGGCCTCGTGACTCCAGAAAGGGCGGCGTATTGAATTGCTTGTTTTATTTCATCCAAGCTAGGCGACAACAAGGTTGACAGTTGTGGCGACGCCTTTTCCAGTCGAGCAACAAGCGTTGAGAGGTCCTCATCTACACCCACTAAACATGATGTCGTACGTCCAGAAACGAGAAGGGCCACACCTGTATCGCTTAACACTTCAAGTTCGTCCACAGTGCTTCTCAAAAGACCTTTTTTGAGAAGCATTGCCCGTTTTTGTGCCCAAGACGACTTGGCTTGCGTGATGATTTCTAGAACAGAATCACGGATATCTTGCGGAACTCGGCTCAACGCCAACTCGACAACTTGACAGCCGTTAGTCCAAAACTGCAGCACTAATAAGAGGCAGGATTACCTTTTGAATGAGATATATGTATCTCATAATGTTGTGAAAGGCTTGGAAATGAGTCCAAGCACTCATTCATGATGATGATGGACTCCGCAATCGAAACCGGACAACCATTGGCTACATCTGTGGAGATAATGTCAAAAACGGCAGCTTTAAAGACCCTAGGATGTCCTGCAACCAAACTGGCGAATGGTGAGTACGGGAAAAAAAACGATCCTTGTATATTAAAACCTACTTGGGCCGGTATATATCACCAATATGAAATCGCTTGATGCGTTTGAGGTTATTTCGTGCTGCGGTGCGCGCAAACGGGATAAGTGCATTGTTCGGAAGCCACACAACCTCTCCGTGTCTGTCCACGAATAGGACTCGTGTTGTGTCATCGTTATTATCCGTGACCGGCATCATAAGTGGCGGCGCCATTTCGATTGCGCCGTGCAGACGAAATGTGGTTGTCAAAGTGTCGCGAACAATACCATTTAGTGACGTATGTTCTGGATGTTCAACATCGCTATCATAGAGAAACCCGCGCACGCCTCGGGAAGTCTGATTGAAGAGTGCTGCGAGAACCGCCTGCCGGTGAGGAGAATCGCTTTTGGCTGGGGATACGTTAGTTTCTGGTGGGACCGTTGCTTGATGACTCACTCATCATCTTCAAAGCACCTTTGAAGTATTCATCCTCCAGCCTTGGGGGAAGTAGACTGCTCTGGGATAACTCCAGGGCAGTTGGGCGCCCATCTGGATTATGTTTGAGCAACCAAGTGATGACTGGAGAGTATCTATGAGTAGTTGTATGACTGGGAGCTGAGCCGAAGACACATACTCTGTCTCTGACGTGTTCGATGGACATCCCAGTCAACAGGAAAGACTATGTCTTTTTTACGCAGGTCTTCAATGACAGCAATACGCTCTGCTCCAGTCGAGAAAAAGTAGTTCATCTCGAAAAATACAACCTAACAACGGTTCGGTGAATGGAAACCCAACTCACAGTAGGATACGGGCTTACCCCAAGGCTATACAAGTCTGCCTTGGTATGATTTCGCGGCCCCTTTTTTGGCGACTGTACTTCAGGTGCGATGTACAATTTGGTCCCAACCTCTACCGATAGGAGTGAGGATGGCCAACATGTGAAACAACTAAGAACAAACCCAGAGTCATCTCAGCGTCGGGTATGATTGCGTGCGGAACCAGTTCGGATGGTTCAACTGCCGCAGCGAGACTAGACGTAGCAAGGCCAAAGTCGCCGACTTCCGACGGTCCATTAACACAACCGCTAACCGTTCTGCTATCGTGAACCTGCCTTTACAATCCCCTTTACCATCTGTCGAACAAATCAAGACAATGTAGGCTGTAGAGAGATCTCTGCCTACCGATGAAAATATTCGTAAGCTTGATATCTCTGTGAAGCTAAGATACAATCAGTGGACTAAAATGACATCAGAATTAAAAACGGACGATGCCCAAGCTTGACATATGTACGAGTGCATCGACAATCTGTTGGAATAAGCGCCATGCCTCATCTTCCGAGAGGCCTTCTGCTATGCGCTGTAGGTGGAGCATAATCAGGACGGCAGATGGGGGTATTGAGGGGTCATCTTACCTCCCGGAGCGTTTGCCGTTCTACAAACTCCTGTATAACCGTTAGGTCAGAACTTACTGGAGTAAAGGAACTGACCATCTGGATATAAAGCGTGCGGGGTCTGGAGGGAGGCAGCGTACGAGGCACTACATTGATGACCGCAGAACCATTTCGCGGCGCTTCGAACATCTCCTCAAGGTCATCGGCATCAGTTTCATCTCCGTCCCCATCACTGCCTTCTGTAGTACCCGAACCAGAGCCTGTGAAATGGATGCTTGGAAACGATGTAGAAGAACGGCTCTCTGATTCAAGGTCATCAAGGTCTATATTAAACGGATCCGACGAGCCATCGCGGCGATGCGTGCCACTGAGAACAGACGTGACACCATCCGCGGTGTCATCACCCGAACCGTCAAGGGACACAGTCGCCGACGCCGACTCTGAATCCTCGAACCATGCCGTATAATATCGCACGATGAACCGATGAGACAAGCGACTCAGAGCGTTGATTTCTCGTAAGATCTTGTTATCGGTATTCGGGGTTCGCAAGCGTACCTTCTTGACTGGGACAGGGTCAGTGTGCTGTGACAAGTTATGAGTAGTGTGTAACCGTACCTGCGTATATCCGAGAGTCGATTTTATTCCGCGCCTTGACTACCGAGCCAAATGCGCCGCGACCCTGCCATAAATGTAAGGCCCGGCAGCCATGGTGTCGAAAGGCGGGTGATACCTACCAAAAGTTCGAGTTCCTCCCAGTCCTCCTTCCATCGGCTCACCTGCTGCCGTCTTTCGATTGACACTCGAAAATAATCAACTTCAGGTGAGCTTCCATATGGCTGAGGTACGGGCGTCCTTGGATCTTGATCCAACACATTCAGCACAATACACAGGGAGTGAATCTCGCGAATTTACCAGATATTGGTATTGCAACGGCGCGAGTCTTCGTGAACGAAATTTGGGCGAGTTCTAGAAGAATGGCGCCACATGATGTGTACTTCTTCCTTTGCGAGACCATGCTCAACGCAATTCGTTGGAGGGCAGGGGAAACCAGGGCTGTGGGGTGTAAGTAGAGTTCGTGATCCTCCGACAAGACTCACAAGATACAAGCGCTTCCTGGGCATCAGGGAAACGCTCCACGACATCACGCCCCAGAAGCATTTGCAGGAAAACTACACCAGCATAATGAATATCACGGGCCTTCGTGTATATCAGTGCCGAGTCATGACCATCTTTCGCTAGCCTGAAGTGAATGGGTAACAAATCCAACGGAACAAGAGATAGGACCGACCAGCTCTCCGGAAGGTTCATCGGATCTAGGGCGGGAACGGAATTGGTTCCGAAAGGATTTGACCGATGAAGGTCAAACAATTTGACATAGTAGCTGACTTTAAGGAGTTTGACAAGCTTACTCTGACCTAACCTTTCGCGACCCGAAAGCCCAATTGAATGTAAAGAGAGCCCTTCGGACAAACTCAAAATGGAATTCAGCTGGGATGATATGGGCCCACCTCTATGAAGAAGTTCCGCGGCATGTACTTCATTCAATCCTGTCAGGATTTGTCCGAGATAGCACTTTCAGAATATTAGACCGAGCAAATATAGTGTACCCCTACTATTATACGTACCGATGCACGTTCCTCACGCAGAGTCTCACAGTCCTCCAATAAGTCGTGCAAAGTCAACTGCGGTTTCTGTTCCATGAGGACCGCAAGCTGGGGTGCACCACTTGAATGAGGGAGGGTAAGCTTGACAGCATACAATCTGATAACATTCGCATGTTGGACCCCTATGAGGCGCTGGACGTCCTCTTGGACGAGCTTGAGCTTCTTGCGGCCTTGGTGGGTAGTGTAATAGTGCGAGTCAAATGTGACCAGATGAACTTCGAGCGGAAGGGTCGCCGCAATGTCATCGCAAATAGGCTCGGCTTGATACACGGTTCCGAGATAATCTGTGGTTCCTGTTAGATAACGGATAAATGATGTTGAATGACAGCTGACCATGCCGTGGGTGAAAGAGTTTAACGGCGCGGAAGCGCAACTCATTCACGATGATCTCACGATCAAACGATTGAGTGAGTATGTCGTCAGTAAGCTCAGGAACTTCGGTGGCGTCAGACTGCGCCCGATGCCGTGCCCTGTGCCTCTCGCGTTCAACCTGATGCCGATGTGCATCGGCCTGCATTTGCTCATTGATTGCCTCGGCGAAGAGACGCTTGCGCTCTTCCTCTTCTCGCGCTTCGGCCACTTCACGTCGTTTCTTTGCCTGATAGAGATACCGATCGTCAACAAACCAAAGCGCAATTCACGAATAGGAACCAACCTGCTCTTCTTCCGCCGCTCGTTTTATCATCTCCGAGGCTAAAGAACCGACAACTTCCACAGGAGGCGCGATATTAGTGGAAATCCAATCTTGAGCCGCAGTAACGACCTGAAAATGGTTAGAATATACGCCCGAAAGAGGCGCTCTTTACCCGCAGTTAGTTGAGCAAGATTTTGCTCACCTGAAAGACAATTTCTGTCCCGCGAGACTGTCGCGCTTCAGTCTGAATAAAATTCGAGAGCTTCGTGACACAGTCGTCCGGGATGCCTTTGATAGGTTGTTGTACGGTGAAGATCGGGTGGGCATTTAAAGGGTAAGTCCTAGGAAAACTATGATCGTGCGAATGAGCCAAAGTCAATAGGCAACGAAATAACGTTTACATAGTATGTAGATGAAAGTAGATCTTGGTAGCATGCTCGGTGTCCGGGTGTGTGATCTTGAGGATGAACTCGGGGAGCCTAGCCGCACCCTGTGCGGAACGCAACGCCGTTATTAATAAGCACTTCATACTTTTTGTATTGCGAGCCAGTTTCATGAGCGACATACTTTCCACGCCCTGGGCTGGCATTCTGTGAAATCTTCGGCATAGATTGATTTTAGAGCAGTGATTTCCTGTTGTTGTTGTTCCGAGAGTGCGAGATCCATTCTGCTTGGCAGATAGCCCAATTTTCCGAATGAATTGGAGTCCTGCTCGAGCGAATGGAAGGTCCTTTGGACCCTAGGGGCTCAAGCTTCCATTCCCTGGCGAACGGTAGATGATGAAGAGTATCGAGTCGATGAGTTGAAGGGAGACAAAGCCAAAGACGAGGTTTATCGCCCGACTCGTGATTAATGCGTGATTGCCCACGTTTGGGACGCGCTACTTATCGGTCCGGGTCCGGAGTGTCGACGCCTTTGACTTTATCTCCACGTTCTCTAGCACGCCTCGTCAGTCCTCGCCTCCAAGTTTCTTAATCCCCTAACACGTTTTGTTCCTTAGTCCCAGCGGCTTGGGAATGCTGCTACACATTTCTTATCTTGCTTCCCTTGTCAGCCTATCCTGGCCATTGGCAAGCTCGCTATTATTCTCGGATATCCGACGGGGGTCTGCGTTCCATCTCCCATTGTATAGACGTGAGGTTAGTATTGACACACCACGGCGGGTTCCCAATCAAGGCGCCATAGGTTTGGGAGACTACATTGATGTGTGCGTCCTCAACTACACTACTATGACTAGCTCATCGCAAATCAGAACATACAATGTGCTGGTTCAAGTAGGCGAAACGCTTGCACCGCTCGTCCTCGGTACGCCTCACAACTCCATGGTAATGTACCCCTCCGACCTTACCTCCCAGACACTGGCTCTTCCGATCTTTGGGTGCTCTCTAGCTCTTGCTCCACGGACTGTTTCTCTGCTACTGTCCCGCTATACCCCCAGACCTCCTTCCAGCCGAGTGGCCTTGCCGTTCGTCTTGAGTACGGTGACTCCCTGACTGGAACATTTGCTCAAGGCCCCATCGGAAAGGACATCGCTGGCATTGCGGGTTTGCGGCTTCAAGATCAATATTTCGCTGCAATCTCGGAAACGAACACAAGCGTACTACGGACAGGTTCTGCCGGGATATTTGGGCTCGGCTTTCCGGTTAACAGGTGATTCAGCGATTCCCTCTGTCTGTCATCTATTTCGTGATTATACTCTCTGGGTGTTGTGATTCGGCACTGTCATTGCCTGGTTGCGAGCCTTTTTGGCGTCGCGTCGCTCGCTAACACGAGGGATCCCTTCTACGGCCATCTCTGCGAATATCGCTTGGATACTACCTTCACCTCCTGCCTAGCCATGGATGACACACACACATTTTTTCTTTCTTGATTACACTGACGGCATGGTCTACTACAGTATAATTTGGAACGAGTTACTCACCACTAGAGCCCCGAGAAAAATTAGCCTTGGGGTTCGGAATTCTCCCTCTTCCGGAAATCATTGTGTCCTCCCCGACCTATCTGAAATCCGCGGGCATCGTATGCAGACCATGCGCAGTGGCTGGGACCGATCGCAGATGCCAAGCGTGAATGACATTCTGGCGAGCTTTGCTACTAACGGGCCGCTTCTTCCGCGCCTCATCTTGGCGGGAGTGTTGGCTTCGCCTGTTGTTGCTATATCTCTGCAACGAGATACCGTCGATATTGGCGGAAATCAAGGGATTCTCTCCATTGGCGAATTACCTGCTGAAATAGCTGGTGAAGACTTGAATTGGGTCCCATTACGCCGTTACACCGCTACGGAGGGTGGGCTCCCAGCGACAGAGGAGTTTCCAAATGAGGTGCGTTTCAATGCGCGCCTACTCTCGGCTTAAACGAACATTGGATTAGGTCTACCCCGTTACCTGGGAAGTTGCTATTGACGACGTGTATTTTAATGGGCGGAAGTTGTCACGGTCAGCCCTAGTTGCATCAAACATCACCCTGACTGCCCTGCTTGACACAGTTCGTCCGTTACTTGGTCTCCAAGTAGTATTCATAGTCCTTCATATACAGGGTAATTCATTGATACGTGGGCCTAAGGATGTCCTGGATGCAATTACTGTCCTACTTGGAGGCGATACCTATGACTGTGCAGAAGCACATACGCTTGCTTTTCAAATTGGCGGAAGCCTGTACCCCGTTGACCCACGTGACTTTGGCTCTCAGAAATACGAAGATACCACGTCCCAGTGCACTCCCAACCTTGCTCCTACGGATCCTCCGAGCTCAGGCCTCTTATACAGTTGGAGCATTGGGGACCCATTTCTTAAATCGTAAGCGGGACTGCTGATCCGTTTGAACTCACCTACACCTTGGCCAGTGTTTTCGTCGCGTTTTACTACGGCAACTTGACCCATCCCTCACAAGACCAGCCTCGCGTGGGGCTCCTGTCAACGGTCTCTTCAGACGCTGCCCAACGCCTACAAGCTGCAGTTCAACTTGCGAATACTACGCTCGGTGGCAACCTTCCCGGTCCGTCGCGTACGATCGAATATCCGCAATTTGATTGATATTTTGCAGAGACTTCTGAGGCGGCGCCTTCCAGCGTTCCTCCATCCTCCGGAACAGGTGATGCGGGTGTTCCTCAGGCTCACCCTGGGTCGCCTCAGATTTCGCATAGCCCCGATGCAGCTTCAAACCGTCCACAACTATCCCCTATCAGCATCATAGGCTTACTAACAATTGTATTCAACAATTACTTTGTACAATTCACCTTGTAAATGGATCGAGCAGAATATATAACACCCACATAGCAAAGTAGCGTGAAATCGCACCATCAATTCGCCCGTACCCACAAGACAGTGCTATCGAGACTTGACCTCCGAGGCACTGTCGGATGGATTAGGTCCTCGATCAAAGGGGTGTAAAATACATAGCATTGGGATGGCAAAGATCTCACGTGTTATGAACGAATGCCATATGGCGAGTATCACACTTCTAGCGTTTGAAAGCACTTCGTCGGAACTGCGACTTGAGATAGCGTGGCAAGTGTCACAGGCCTGATTATCTGATAACGACACCAACCGGACACGCAGAGTTCTACTTGTCCACATTGTGATTCTCTAAAGGCTGATTCCGAGGAACCAAAATTTGAGGGAGAGAGATAAGCAGTCCAATTGAAATCTTCTGCACGTACTTTCAACTATTTGATACATTGCAAAACTGCTAGCGTTCGCGACGTAATATTGTGATATACTCCTCAAATGGGCGAATTAGCAGCAATGCTTTGCTAGAGTCGCTATCGGAGAGAATTGTGGAAGAGGTATGCTGGGTCCTCGGATAGATATAGCTGTGGTTTCACGTCATAAAGACGATGTATTGGCAGGCAGAACCCGATTTCATATCGAGAGATGCAGTGGTATTTAAGTATCACTACTGATTTGTTCAGAACCCGTCGTCGGGAGTGCTAAAGACCAAGTCATCCTCGTCGTTGAGAGGTACACTCAGAGAACCCCTGGTGCAGATGATATTGTGGCTACGGTACACAGTAAGTTCAGATTCCTCAACCGAATGAAATGGGAAGGCACGCACCGTTCGAGGAGTTCATCTATTCCCAACGGACCAGCTTCCCAATCTACCCGTACCCAGTTGTGTACAAGCTGGCCTGAACGATAAACGAGCATCGTCGGCAGCATGTCTGTGTCCACGTCGTCGTCGTTGTCGTCATCTTCATCCCCGTTGAGAGTGTCAACGATGGTGGTAGGCTCGTCTGTGTCGCTACCATACGGGTCATCTTCGTCCCGTTCCACGAACCTCGGTGAAGTACGCGACTTGGATAGATACGTGGATGAAGGTGGACGCGAGATCCGAGGCTTCGCCTGTGGTCTTCGTGCAAATCCAATGGCAGAGGCACGACACCTGATGAACTTGGTTTTCGGATGTTCACGAGCTAGGCGTGTGAGTCGATCGTCAATTGTATCGCATCTGTCGAGCGACTTGCGGAAGGCCAGGGGAATCCGAGAGAGAATGGTGAGTTGCCCATGCCAATCTAAGTATAAAGGTGAACGCACGCACGGGATCATAGATATGCACTACTACCCACACGTTTTGACCCTCCTCAACTGCGGGAACAAACCCTTCCAACCCGACCTCTCGGAGGTGTCCGAACCTTCCCCGCTGCCGCCGCTCTAGAGTAACAGCCCCGTCCCGTTCTTCAAGAAAAGTCTTCCCTCCTAGATTACCACGTTCCATTCGAGCTGCAAGTTCTGCTAACTCTTCCGCTTTTCTAGAACGTTCGCGCGCTGCGGCTTCATTGCGGTCACGAATAACGCCCTTCACGCCCGTTCGCCCTGGGCCCATACCGATCGAGTCGACTTGATGCGCGTGAGTATCAACTTTTTCATCTACCTGCTTGCCCCATAGTTCATCGGTTTCACTGTCGTGGCCATTTCCACTGCTTCCAGAAGAAGAAGAGCGCGCCGGTGAGGAAGAACGGCTCGTGCCCTGAAAGAGTTCACCTGAAAGAACGAGCTGTTCGAGACGATCGCCGTTCTCCTCGAGGCATGAGAAACAGCAAATATCGCAAATATTTGCCCAAGGCCTACCATAGTGTTGTCCTGTAACCAGATTGAGTTAGATGGTGGAAGCTTTTCACCCCCGTAGTATTTCGTGTGTACTTGGAAAGCGGAGTTAGGGGGATGTAACGGAGAGCTTCGGAGCACTTCTTTTGGATGCTGCTGCCGTATGCCGCATGTTTAGTAAGCAGCGCCAACCAAAATCTCCTTCCCCCTTGATAAAAGCAATGTCATATCTCACAACAAACCACTAGCTACGCTAGGCATCGAGCATACAATGTTTGAAAAACCAATGATCACATTGTACAATGAATTGGAGGTGGATGGGTCAGCATATGATGGTGATAGCGAGTATAACATCCCGTATGACAAAGGTGTTACCACAACAGAAAAAGGTATCCACCGTTCCTAACTGAGGCTAGCACGTTTAAGCCCACGGAGAGTGATGTTAACGCCGGCATGATCTTCGAGCCATACCCCCCGCGCTTGGCATTGTGCGAGGACCTTGTGCCAGAATTTCTGTACGGCAAGGTGTGGTTGGCGGACACGAAGCATCGTAGACTCAACACTGAGGTCGCGCACGTACTTGAGGGCAGGAAATGCCTCGTAGCGGAGGAGCGAGGACATCTGTTCGAAAAGTGGAAAGAATGCCGCGCTACCATCGCCTGTAAGGCCCATGCCAAGTGCGTCCGTTATGCGTGCGTCGATGTCTCGTATAGCGATGAGTTCCACACGTGGGTGATGAGGTAGAAGGACGTGAGGTGCGATCCAATCCGGCGACTCCCAATGCCATTCCACATCTGCCGAACAGATAAACTCGGTCACGTTTGGGCACATTCGGGCAAGAGAGAAAGTGTCGTGTGTCCCTGGTCTACCTGGCGCCGTTAGGTAATGTTCTTCTACGATGGAGGACGAGTGGCCCAGCTCCAATTGCCGAATCGATTTTCCATGAGCTTTCAGGAATTGATAGAATCCTGGTCCCGTGTAGCTGAAGTCCGCGGAGACGACCGATAAATTACGCAATGTCGGCATATCCCATGTGGCAAGCGTGGCAAACATGTCGTTATCGACGCTAACCTTCAGGCTCTTAAGCGCTGGTAACTGAACTGGCATCTCCATGACTCCGTCGATAGTCGTACCGGGCGTTAGATCGGGGAATAACGCGCGGAAATTTGGGGAACAAGATGAAAGCTCGAGGTACTCGAGGCGCATCGTGCGCATTTGCTGTAGGGGGGACATTCGTTGCTGAAATGGCTGGTCGTCATAGTTTGTCCATGAAAGCCTCCGCAATTGACTGCGGGGATGTGCGAGGAGAGAGAGAAGGCGTTCCGGCCGACACCGAGGGTCCGTTGGAATATCATAGCGGTTGCGCTGGACGGACTGGTGGTCGGTGTATATCGTCAACTGGGGTGAGTACTCTAGGATGGTGTGTAAGTCCGCTGGTGCGCAACGTTCCAATACCGGTGTCTCGATGTGTAACCTCCTAAGGAATCGCCCGCTAGACCCTGTACCGTCAACAAATTCGAGAAGTAAGGTATGGGCGAGCGCCTTAGCCTGCTGCGCGCGGCTGATCCATACGAACTCGTAAAGGAACGGTTTGACGAACGCGTTCCATCGCTTGCTAACCAGGGAGAGCGTCACCTTGAAGCGCATAGACGCGTGGTATGCTGGAAGGTGAAGAGAGGTTGCCTCGAGGAAGGATGATTCATTTGTGGTATCTAAAGGATCCGGTGTCATGAAAGTGGCTTCGCGGATGATGAGGTGCCATATTTCTGGGGGAAGCCGAATGTGATCATACGACCTGGGGCGTGCAAGAATGGATCGTGATAAGTGGACTGTTCTGTAGGCAAAGGTTAGTGTGCTTGTCGCCAGTGGAGAAGAAACACCGGGGGGGTGGAAGATTTGGCTCAGAACGGGCCCAGGTTTGGGGAGAAGGGGGATAGCGGGCTATGCCCAGATATCAGGGATTCTTCTCCCCATCTCATACCACAAGTGAGTAGTTATACCGCAGAGTGGCAGAGACGCAAAGCGTTGTTCAAGGAGGGGCGGGCTGGGCCTGTGGCTGGACGTTCAAAGGGAAGAAGAAAACTAGCTGACCTCTCTGAGCGGTGTCTGCGTAGGACCTTTTTTAAGATGCGGGAAATACGGTTTCTCAGGGACATAAATAGATGAGAGCAATGGATGAGGATGAGGACGTGAGGCTGCGCTGGTGTGTTATAAGAGAAGGTGAGAAGACCAGTGGCCCCATGTATGGAGTCTCCGTTTGGCGCCTGTCTTTGATGACAATACATTAATATTCACCGGCTAGGCGCCCTAGCGGTCTCGCCCCATCTGGGCCTAACGCGGGTAGTAACTTAACAACAGAATGAGTATGATACGGTAACGCGCCCGAGCTGTCCACAACTGGAGGACCACTCTTGCAGGTCGAATGACCACCGTCCTATGATCCATCTTCAAGTTGCTCTCGCTCGCCCATACCTGAGGCCTCGGCAGGGCCACGCGAGGCCAGGCACATGCCGGCTACATCACATGCCGCTGCCACTCACCATGTGGTCCTGTGGACCTCCCTAATTTAATCTCGGATGTGACCTTGTTTGTATGACGTTCTGTCTTTTTGACTTGGGCCCGAAGATTTCAAGTGAACACGCTTTGACCGTGTGCCTTTCAAAGTTACCGACTAAATATTATATATCCACGCACGACTGCATTTTTCCAGCACAGAGGCAAAGCAATATGTTCGGTTTCGTTTGTACTGCCCCGTTTGTCACTTTCTTTTGCGTGCTGTACAGTACTCTGTATGGTACGCATGTATGGCCGAGGGTACGGTACGTACGGCGTCTACCCGTGCGGGTGGCCGGAGCGGCCCGACGAGCGATCCGCGCCTAGTTTTCTCTCGTCCTTCGAGTAAACTGCCCGCAAGAAGCGTAGATGCCCTCAGAGCTGAAGAAGCGTCATACTCACAGGGCAGACGGCCACATCTCAAAGGTATATAACACCTTCGTCTCATCGCTGTCGGACTAACTTTCGCAGAAGCGACGGCCGACGCCGGAGAGCGTCGAATGTACAAAAGAGTTTCAAGTTCAGGTCGCCTCAGATGAGGAAACTGATACACACGAAGTGAACGAATCGAATGGATCTCCTGGCCCAGGAGACGATGACCCAGCTGGAGAGGACGTATGGCGTGGTATTAGTAGAGTTGACGCCGGGGACACTGCTCAACTATGTACCTTGGGTAGCACCGTACATAAGCCTCCAACAGGAGCAGAGATTACGGCTATAAGGGCAGCACAAGACCTTTTTATGTCCAGCGCTTTCAAGCTGCAAGTGTGTCTTATCGCCCATTACCATGTTTCATGTCCCCTTACTGTCACTTTCCCCGTAGATTGATGCTCTTCTTCCAAATATTCGGCCAAAAGATTCACGCAAACCACTGCTCGACAAATTCCTCTTTTCCCTTCATACATATCTATTATCTCTTCCGTCCATTGAGCCTCAGAATCCTTTGGCAGCTGCGAGGGCCCTTTCCGGGGCTTCACTCCCGTCATTTTCCTCTGCGAGGGAGAAACCTTCTCAGCAGGATGGAAGAGTCACATCTCTCCAAAATATCACCGTCCCTTACCCCCTACCCAGTCCGACTGAAGATGCCAACTGGAAGGTCGCCTTCGAGAAACCACTGAACATCTCAATTGTCGGGAGCTGGATTAATGATGTCGCTGTTAAACGCACAGATGATGAGCCTTGGGTTATTGATGTAGCCGTGGAGATGCCACCTGCACGTCTATCCTTAACACGACGCCTATCTGTTACTGACTATCTGTGCTACAGGACTTGTTACAGGAGAAGGACTACATGAATAGTCGATTCTTCCACAAGCGAGCGTTTTACCTTGCCGTCATTGCCAAACATCTCTCTGTGCCCAAAAGCGAGCTCAGTGTCGACGCTTATTACGATTCAAAAAGAGGGGATCCTCGGCTAACCACATTGATTCTGCGGCCCAAGCATGGTGCCTCCTTCCATCCTCAAATCATCTCGTTAACAATTCTGACAGTCCTGCAGATAACACGCCCACAGACTTTTCAAAATTAAACGCAGTAGTACGGATAATTCCTACACTTTCCGCGTCTTCTCCAATTCGACGAACGCGACTATCTCCCTCTCGAAGCAATTTTCGTGTCCACGAGTCAGACCCAGTTCACTCAGGCCATGAGAATCGCCCCACTCCGTTGTACAATGCTGTCCTTATGCTCGCTTCTTCCCCTCAACGTCATGTTTTGTCGGTGAATACGTTAAAGCGGGATATTCCCGCATATCGCGATGCTCTTTCCCTCCTTCGAGTGTGGGCCAATCAACGTGGATACGGGGAAGGCAGGCGGACATGCATTCGAGGCTTCGAGGGTGTAGGCCCTTGGTGGAATGCCGTACTAGAGTTGTTGATTTATGGGGAGGCGCCCCATGGCAATACAAAGACAAGGCGGCGTCCATTAGGCAATGGCCTCAGTTCATACCAATTCTTCAAGGCTGCTCTGGACTTTCTGTGTATGTGCGCACGGTGGCAACACGAGGTATTACTGACCGTTCCCCAGCCCAGCGTAACTTTTCTCAGGATCCCGTTTTTGTGAAAAGTAAGGATGATCATTTGGTGCGCCTGATTTGAAACTCGGCATTGCCAGTGTACTGAAGGATTTCTATCGTCAGTTCGCCCCAGAAGAATATTTGGGAAGTTATGAAGCCGTCCTCGTTGACTCATCATCTTGTACAAACGTTCTTGCGGGTGTCCCTCTCACATCCATGGAGATGGCAAGTGTCTACTGCCGTTGGGTTCACGTCGCTGATTTATCACAAAGCTCAAACACGACGCACGGGTTACTCTGGATGTCCTAGACGGGAATACAACAGCTAATGATCCGTTCACTGAGGTTTTCCTTACTGACCACAGGGACCTTACTTCCCGTTTTGACCTCGTACTCCTGTACGCTTCCCGCCTCCCGTGATATGTTCATCTTCTGATCATGCAATTCAGCGTCGATTTATCATCTGCTAACCCGACGCGACTGTCAAGTCACCATGTATTAGAACATGGCTCATTTCCGAACGCCCTCCTCGCTTCCCTGTCCACACGACTACGTGACGCACTGGGTTCTCGGGTGAAAGCGCTATCTATCCTACACCCGCCGACACAGCTCCGTGCCCTATCCCAGGCGCTCCCAACGAGCCCAGGTACCGTTTTCATTGGGCTTATACTCGACCAAGAGCATGCATTCCGTCTCGTGGATCATGGCCCAGCGGCTACGGAGACACCTTCACACATGACAGAGGCGTTCCGCGAGTTATGGGGCAATAAAGCCGAGCTCCGACGATTTCAGGACGGGAGCATTAAAGAAAGTGTCGTCTGGCAGGTTCGGGACTCGGACGAACGCACTCATATACCAACTATGATCGTGCGGCACGTTCTTGATCTGCACTTCGGAACGGCCCAGGATGCCGTGACCTCGTGGCAATCCGGATTTGATAAACTTCTCCGCCTCCCACCATCTATAACCTCCCACTACCATTCTTCTGGATTTAAGGCAGCTCTCACTGCGTTTCAAAACCTCGCCAGCTCCATCAAATCACTTGGTAAGGAGTTGCCATTGGCCGTCGTCAATATCAGCCCAGTTGCCCCAGAGCTCAGATATACCAGTGTCTTTGCTCCTGTTGCCATCCCACGGGGGTCAGAGTCGATCCTTCCAGTCTGTTCAAGATATGTCCCGCTCGTTTCTTTGAATATCGAATTCGAGAAGTCTGCACGTTGGCCTGATGATCTGGCGGCTATACAGAAAATGAAAATGGCCTTCTTGGAACGGATTGCGCAAGCGTTGACCAAAGCTGTGCCCGGTTTACACGCGCGGGTTGCTATTGCACTTCCAGCTGGTGTCCCGCTAACTTCGGATCACACGCAGCTCGAAATCGTAACGCCAGACGGTTGGGCATTTGCTCTGCGCATATGGCATGATCGTGAGGCCACGCTGCTTGATCGAATTCTTCACTCTTTTCCCGCGACACATTCTCCACAAGAATTAGAGAGCGCTCGCATGGCTCGCAGATTGTACACACGGCGTTTCATCGCCGCACCACGACATCATCGCGTAGTCGCTGCGCTCCGCCATCATTTCATTGCGTTTGGAGGCACCGTGCGACTCGTAAAACGTTGGTTGGCCGCTCACTGGCTCCTTCGGCTGCACGTGAGTGAAGAGGCTGTCGAAGTACTCTGCGCCGCTGTGTTCTCCGGTGTTGGTCCGACGGCGGCTCCGAAAACCCGCGAGCGTGGTTTTGCATGTGTCATTCGGCTGCTCCAGAATTGGGATTGGTCTGAAGGAATGAAGATACCGCTTTACGGTGCCTCAGATCCAGGGCCCGACGTATATTCGAGCTCAGTACCTGGCGCAAAGGGAGTTTGGAGGCTGGTGACCGAAACCGATCCTGATGGACGCATGTGGACCGTAGATGCGCCAGATGTCGTGGCAGCACGTCGTGTTCGTGCCCTCGCGCAAGCGACGCACGCCTACCTACAGGATGTTGAATCGGGGGTGCTGGATGTTGCTGTGAGTCACTCACCCCCTGGCATATTCTCAAACATTGCCAAGAGCTAATTTTGGCTCCGTTTCAGGGCATGTTCGTTCATTCGGAAGAGGACTACGATTTTGTTGTAAAATTACAGCCCGCTGTGCTTCCTCGATATTTTCAAAACGTTTCCGCAGCTCCGCCTATCTGGGCTGATAAACACGCCAATTCCCAACCTGCCGATCGCGAATGGCCATTGCGGCCTGGCTTCGACCCAGCAGAGGCATATCTCGATGATCTGACGGTAGGCAAAGGACGTCATCTGGTATAGTCCCGACGACTAACATAATCGAGTAGTATATCTATGCTGACACAGCCAAGTTTTTCTACGACCCATTGGGTGGTGATCGGTTTGGTGGCATATGGGATCCCAGTCTCACCAAGCCGATGCCATTCCGTGTACTCAACCGATTTTCGAGTACACCGGCACCAAAGGTTTGCTTTGCATCTAGCTTGAGGTAAATGATTATTTCTGATACTTATTCGATGATAGGAAAGGGAAAAGGGGAAAGATCGTGACTTGGTGCTTCTTAATGAGAGCGCGGTGTTGAGCGAGATCGTCCGGATGGGTGATGGGCTAGTTTTTTGAGCGAGCTGACGTAAGGATCCGGTTCGGCCGTAGCCGAGTGTAGTTAGCCACATCACCCCGCTCAGACACGGAGTAAGTGTCACATAGAACTACTAGCAGCTATTACAGTATTGCTATTACTCGGACATCGATTATCCACCACCAAGAGTCCTGCTTTGTTTACAAAATGGGAGAAATCGTCAATGTCGTCGTCGCATTTGCCGTTATTGTCTTAATCGTTCGTTGGGCTACAACTTCCAGTACGTTGCAATCTTCTGTCACTGTCTCGTTATCATTCAGTAGTGCATGAGGTGGCGAGTCTACTGCAGAGCAAGCTGCGGCTCGTGCGCTGCGCTTCAGGCCGAAGAAAGTAACCCCAGAAATGGCACAGTTCCCACTTGACTTTCTCATTCAGCCCGCTGATCTCTCCAATTCAGGTAGAAACAGTAACCGGAATGTTCCCTGACGTCCCACAGTACGGTCATCCACCATGTGTGCGTGTGAGGACTTGTGGCTTACCTTCTTTCGCAGTGCCAATATCCACTACGATCTTCTCCGTACGGGTTCAGTCGAACTCACGACCAACAAGATCCTCGAGCGCGGTTTCCTTGATCCCGTACGCGTCCCCCCCATCCCCGTCCAGCCCTTCGCGCTTATCTCCCTACAGCCCCCAGAAGCTTATTTCACGCTCTACCCCCGCCCATCCAACGCAAATGGGACTCCTCCACCTGCGGGAGCGCCAACCGCGGCGCGCACCGCCACCGCAGTTGCACTCCATATAGGATCCAAAGAGACGTTGATTTCCCGCTTCGGACTTGAAAGTAGGCTGTCTGCTACTGAAGTCGCGCCCTCGCCCGAACAGGACGCAGGCGGCCGGGCAGTCTGGGAAGACACAGCCGAAAAGCGCGAAGCGAGCCTGCGTGAGCGCAAGGCGCGGATGATCCTGGCTGCGCGGCAGTACGTACTGTACAGTCATCTTTTCTCGCGTATCACCGCAAACTAACAGGCCGTTCGCCTTGGTAAGGGAAATGCTAGCTGCACAGCAGATACCCACAGAGTCCTCTGCTGCATAACTATCTGAGTTCCTTTCTTGCTTATAATCTCGTTCTTACCTACTGGCGTGGGCTGTAATAATTATAGCATCGATTTCGGCAATCGCATTCCATGCCCTTCTCGAAAATAGAGAGTCATCCAATAAGCTCGAGCAAGATATTTCCGCTGTCATTGGGGACAGCATGAATCACATGTTGCGTTCCAGCGCTCGAACTGGGATGAATAGCTTGAACCGTGGCCTCATCTCGAGCCCTTCATACTCAGTGTTGGAAACTCGAGGTGCCTGCCACGGGTTCGTCTTTTTTTTGTATTCACACTTCATTCCTAGCAGTAGCCGTATGTATTGAAGCTTCACAAGTTGTTCCACCTGTCCACTCGACCCATATGTAGAAGAACACTGTCCATGGATCCTCGAGCTGCATTGAAGGTTAATTTACAAATGAGATGTGTCAAGTAAAAGTAGGGGGTATGTGAACAGGGAATGAGAGAGACAGCCACAATTTATCCTAATTTCTCATTGGGTATTTTGTCCCTGGTGTTGTCCATCCTTTCAAAGGTCCGTTCGAACATTTTCTCATCACATGTCTTATCATTCTCCATTCCTGCTGCATCTTCGGCATCTTTGCCATCTTCACAGACTTCCACTGAAGCATCATATGGGAAGCCCTTGCTAGGAGATTCCGCTTCACCCTCCCTAGCAGGCCAGACGTTCCCCAAATCTGACAAAGACGGAAATCGTAGTGGGCCACCATCGTTTGGTGGTGTGCAGCTTCGACGTGTTTCTGTCCTGAGGTTTTCAGGTCTCTTCAAGATTGCCCCTGCGACTCTATCATTGTAGGGAAACATATCATCCGAATCGCCGTTTCCTTCCCCATCGTCCTGGACTCGTTTGCGACGCCGTCCTCGGGTGCTATCGAGAGCGGGATTGGAAAGACGATGGGTCATCGTCGAAGGGGCTGCGCAGGATAGGGGAGATGATACGAAAGCTGGAAATATGGGTACAGTCGGAGATGCAAAGGGTGGAGAGCCTGCATACATCTGTAGCGCAAGAGTAAGATGTTGTATTTGAGCATGCAACTAAATCTTTGATCAGCAAAAGAAAAAAAGAGCAAGAGCTTCGATCGGCTGTACCTCAGCCTCGCGACGATGCCAGCGCGTTCTTTCTTCGGTCCAACGCCAGCTCAGCGCATCATAATCCTTCGCTCGGCGTTCAGCCTCTACGCGGCTCTTCTCCTCACGCAGCCGCGCCGCTTCAAGTGCACCCCGTAATGAGGCGATCTGTGTTTGTGCCGAAACAGAAGTTGGCGGAGGGGTGAGAGGAAGGTGGGGAATAAGTGGGTGTCGGGTGCCTACTCGCGATGCGAGCGCAGGGGAAGCGGTGTCATCGCAGGGCGTAGATGACTGGATGATGGAAAAAGAGCTCGATATGCCAGGGAGTGATGAAGGGGTGTCAGGTAGGGAGAAGGTAACAGGGGAACAGAGGGGGGAGTTCGATCCCCGCTGTGTGTTGCTTGCACGTGCTCCGGCGAAACGGGGTGGGGGGTCATGGTGAAACGATGAGTGGCCGTCCCAGTCCCACGAACAACTCGTAGCGCGAGTGTGTGACCTTTTCTGGCTTTTACGAGAAGGCGTGTTCGAGGACGGACAGGAGGCATCTGTAAGGGAACTCGATCCGCATGACGAAGCGGAAGCTGGGAGCTGGTCAAGGGAACCTCGAGAGGATGCGTCCAAGGGGGATGTGTGGTGTTCCCTAAACGCTAGACTCGGATCGGGGAGTATCACCCTCGTAGATTGGGAAGACAGGCATTTATCGTCTCGTCCTTCGATAGCATTTGCCATCGCGTCAGACTTCTCTGCCAATAATGGATTTGAAGTTTCGCCGGGGGCCTTGTCAGTCGATGGCATCGGTGGGTTGTGCACGGTGGAGAGTTGATTTGGAGCGATGTCATCGGGTCGGGAAGAATTAGATGTCTGAACGCTAGGTGATTCTTCGGTCTGCAAGGGACGCTGGTCTTGCTGGGGGGAAAGTTGTTCGGAGGTAGCTATAGTTGACTCCTCATTTGACACCATGGAAGGCCGATGCAATTGACGAAGTAGCTCTTTGTACCTTTTTCCACCTTTTGTGAGCTCCTTGAATGGATCCTTACCACGACGTCGCCGCTCCTTCGAGCGTGAACCTTTCCCTTTCGCGCTCTGTTCACCTCCTTGCTGGGTGACATCATGAGGAGCCTCTTCCGGCACAGCCTCCACATGCACGTCTTCATTCACGGGGCTAGAGAAACTTGACGGGCGGAGTGAGGTGAACATTGTTTGTAGAGCGGATGGAGCGGGTGCATGAGCGGTTTCTTGAAGGAGAATAGATCTCTGGCAACGCCACAAGAGGACTGAGCTAGTCGCAACGGTGATAGCTGCTAACGCAGAGATGAGAACGGTGTTGTCATTCTGAAGCCATCCGTGTTGAGAATTTTGCTGAACGGCGACCATGTAGTCATGCAGCCCAGCGGACAGGATGAGAATAAGGCAGGGAGTGCCAATCTTGGAAGGTTGTATGTCGGCATGTCGCTTCTTCATTCAAACCCCGATCAGTTACCGTTGCTTCGTCATTTCCCCAGTAGATAGAATTAATACAGGTGATGATGTTACTGTAAAAGCACTTTCCAAATAACTCTCGCTATGTCGAGACTGTCATTGCGGTCATCAGCGTGCTTCAACCCATCTTCTGCGGTATCCTTATCTATCACTCCCTTCTGAAATCGTACCCCGATTATCGTCTTCAGAATCTGTGCGGTAAACTCAGGGTGTCCCTGGAGCGTGAGAATATGTATTTGAGGCATCGAATCACTTGGAATCGGGATACGTGCATCCGGGTCTGAGAGCTGCACCATACCCTGGTTCACGGTTTTGGTCGTCGACCCAAGCAGATGAAAGGATGGGGGGACAGTGGGTACATGGTCTCGGTGCATTTGTTGGATGTTCTGCCACGGCATTAGAGATATAGCAACTTGAAGCAAAACGCCACCTCACGATACTGGGCACGCCAAAGATGCGCTGACCGAGGTCGGTGAGAATGACCTCAGTAATGGCGACTTCCCATCCTGAATTTAATACACATTCACCGCCCAGAGCTCGCGCAACGATTTGATGGCCGAAACATATCCCTGTGATGTGATAGACTGTCTTCAGTAGGTTAGGTGGATTTAATGGCCTTGGGCGCACCGATGATCTTAATGTGTGGCCTATTCGTGGCAATATTGGCCACCCAAGATACGAGTATGTTTATCCACTCAACGTCCTCGTATGCAGACGCGGCTAAATGAGAGTAAAAAGTGAGATTACCTCCTCCACTTGTTCAACGGAGCACATTACAAGAACCAGTAATGACGATCCCATCACAGGTGTCAAGTACATCCTTTGGCGGATATTCCTTCGCATTTCGAACGTCGTAGGAGTGAAACGTAAAATCAGAGAGTCCATCAGGTAACGATGTACGAAAGAGTCTATCAAATATTATCGGATATTCTCCATAACCCTTGACTACCTCTGGGACGGGCACGTCACACACAAGTAAAGCCAGATGGGGGATGGTGGTGACCATTTGATTCCAAAGTTGCTTCTCTATGAGAGGATCGTTGGAAATTGAGAGATATGAAGAAAATCAGAATGAAACTCGTCGTGTGTCAGGCAGGGGTTGGATTCCTCTGGCTGACCAATATGAGATGAGATGTCACTGGGACCACGGGTGGGCCGGTAGCCCGGTTGTACCGAGCGAGGGGACGCGACTCGGACGAGCCGCAGTACCGTGCTTGTCCAGTTCCACTTTTGCTTGTTCGCTGCTTTAGAGGTCCCTATTCATCCAGGCCTCTGAATAGTGACACATATCTTCTTCGGGGTTACCGTCTTCATGTCCTCTGCATACAACAATGGCACGGGATCAGGCTCTGCTCTGAACTCTACCATCCTACGTGTTGCGGCAGCTGCAACTATTATTGCTACGCTTGTGTCTGCTACCTCAATATTGATGCATCTGAAGAACTACCGCAAGCCTATCTTACAACGGTGAGTGGACCCTTGTTCATATTATGTTGAGAATGGGGGCGGAAGACGAACACACAGTTTGAGGATAGTAGTAATGATAGTCCACGTCGAGCATTTCGGCGCTGGATTGTCTTCAGGCTGCCGATAGCTTTCTCGCTGCGTGTAAAGACTGGAATCGCGTAGACGGTGATTCCTTCAAGGGTTCACAGCGTGGACGTGAACATGGAATGGGTTATACTCACCTTTGCTTGCATTAGGATGGTAATTCGCATCATGCTGATGGTCCCAATATATGCCATCTCCTCTCTAATATCCCTATTTTCGCTGGAGGCGGCTTTCGTTATTGATGCTTTCCGAGACATCTACGAGGTACGTCGTGCTTCGTCGAAAGCACCCGTTAGATCCTGACGACTCTTATAGGCATTTGTAATTTATTGCTTTTTCCAACTACTCGTCGGATATCTCGGTGGAGAGCGTTCGCTACTCATTCGAGTACATGGCCGTCTACCCAAGGCTACCCCTTTCCCCATGAATGTCTTCCAACGCGAGCTCGACGTCAGCGATCCATTCACGTTTTTATTCCTCAAACGTGGAATTCTCCGTACGTCTCTTACCCTATCAAGGTCCTCACTTTCTGATTTCGACTTCTTCAAGAATATGTTCAAGTCAAGCCGTTTCTTGCGATTGCTTCGCTAGCGCTGAAGGCATCAGGAAAATACAACGAAGGCGAATTCCGTGCCGACTCGGGGTACCTCTATGTCAGCATCATCTATAATGCCAGTATCTGTTTAAGCTTGTACTGCTTGGCTATGTTCTGGCTCTCTATCAATGAAGATCTCAAACCATTCCGGTCGGTGGTTAAATCACGTATATTTGACGTCCCTGACAAACGCCTGATAGCCCAATGCCCAAATTCCTCTGCGTGAAAGGCATATTGTTTTTCTCATTCTGGCAAGCCATTGGGGTATCTCTTCTGGCTTCTGTGGGTGCAATCAAGAAGCTAGGCCCATACACAGACAAAGAACACATATCCCTCGGCCTAACCGATACCTTGATCTGCCTCGAGATGCCTTTCTTCGCTGTTGCACACCTTGCGGCATTCTCCCATCGGGACTATGTTGATAAGAAATTGACATACGTTGGACGCATGCCGATGCGTCACGCTTTTCGGGACGCATTTGGTTTCAAGGACGTTCTCGAGGACATTCGTGCCACATTGAATGGTCGGGGTATGGATTATCGCGAATTTGAGCCAAGTGAGGGGCACATGCATCAAGGACTTGGTCGTGAGCGTCGCATTCGTGCCGGACTTCGCTACTCCCAAGGGGGACGGGGAAAGTACTGGTTACCTCAAACCACAACACCGAGTCGCTGGGATCGCCCACCAGAAGACGGTGTTCACGCGCCTCTCCTCTCCGGGGACATCGGGGATATAGCCCATGACGCTGGCAATGTTGCGGATGGCGAACTTGTGGCTATCGGCCTTGACCTTCCATTTAGCGGCCTTGATCCAGAAGACGAAGAGCTCTTTGAAAATAGCCGGAAATACTTATTTGGTGACTACAATTACCCATGCATCGACGCTAGCTCCGAAGTTGCGCGCGCGGAGATGTGGGAAGAAGAGGAGCGGATTCTCAACAACGAGCGTAGTGCTTGGTTCTCTGATCATCAGGGTCGCAGTCCCAATCCTGGCACGAATTACGGAGCTGTCGGCCCGTCGCAACCCCACCGGAACAAATCTCACTCCCCTGATACGGCCATCGGTTCGTCCCCCACTCGTGAACGAGATGGTGATCGTTCGGACGCCCAGCTGTTTTGGACAAACGCATTTAAGCCGATGTTTGGGTTAAAATCCGCACCGGATCCTGGGATCGCCCATGCCTCCCGTCTCTCGATATCGACCCAACCAGGCTCCACAAGGGCTGTGATGCGGCCCGACGCCATTGACCTCGTCACCGAAGGTCCTCAAGTTACAGAAGTTGATAAGTTGCCACATGAGCTGGGATCACGTGACGCAACCGAGCAACCGAGGCCGAGAATGGCAGAGGGGCATACACAAGAGAAGAGGAACCGCCTACTTGCAGCTCACGCGGATGCTGAGGGCTCAGAAGTGAAGACAAATGTTGGGTTTGCTGCACAGGTAGGGCCATCATCCTCTTACACGCAGACAAGACGGTTGGAAACCGTTTATGGTGATTTGGAGGACGATGAGAATCCTTGGTTGTGATGTGATGTAAACCTCCTACGCTTACGATATTACGCGGGTTGTTGGTTTAGACACGGGATACAGTACTACAACTACAATGCCTAGTTACCTAGTATCCCGAGCAACTCTGTCTCATTCATGTCTTTCTCTGTATACCTTTTCGAGTTTCTGTGTTGATTGGCACATTCCTACCCACGGGCTACGTTCCATATTCTCAGAAATGTGTACATGCATGTATATTTAATTAATTCTCACCCTGTGTACTTCCCTCACCCCGACGGCTGACGAAGAGGGGAAAATAGATAATTATAATTATAAAGTGAGCCACTGGCACGATATAGATAATTTCCCTCAATTTATTTATTTTACAACCCTTATATTACTAAAAATGGGGCAGTGTCCTCCGAGGCTCGGCGCTGGCCAAGCCCGGCCAAGATCATCACTGAGGCCCGCCCAAGCGACGACGTTGCGGTGTGTGCGCAGTTGGCAACGTGCGTCTGTCCTTCTCATTCGGTCCAACTTCTACGGACCCCGCATTTTATAATATTGGTCCTCTACTTTCTTTCTCTCTCACTTTCTTCACGACCTTACCGCGTGCATCTTCACGCCAAGCATACCCAGTCCGATCCATGTCCTTTTTCAAACGACGTCGCAACGTCGACGCTGACCAATTCGACGTTGACGATCACGACACCAATGTCGACCAGGACCTCCGTCTACGCACTGTCCGTACAGCTGCGTCAACCATAGCCGAGTCCATCGCCTCCGAGCAACGTGCCGAGCGCAGACGATCAATTAGATACAAACGCTCCAAATTCTTTCGATCCAAGTCGGCGAAGCGTCCGGAACATGAGAAGGCATCTGCTTCTGTGCCAAATGGGCCAACCGTTCAAATCACTGGCAAAAGGAGAAATGTCTACGTCAATATGCCGTTGACCGCTGCGGAGGTGGATCGGTATGGAGAACCTATTCAACGCTATGCGAGGAACAAAGTGAAGACCACCAGTAAGTCGAAATTGTAATTTTGCGTCGTATTTTTTCTTACGCTTCACAGAGTACACTATAATCACGTTCATCCCCAAGAATTTGTACGAACAATTCAGGCGGTATGTTACACATTACGCTCATCCCGGTTGTTACTGAGTACATGTAGTGTTGCAAATCTGTATTTTTTGGTGCTCGTCGTTGCGCAGGGTACGTGTTCCAATGGTTTGTCTGTTCCTGCGTAACTCAGCTACTTTCAGTTTTCTCCATCTTTGGCGCTGTGTCACCACAATTAGCGGCACTGCCCCTCATGTTCATTCTCACGGTGACAGCGATCAAGGATGCAGTCGAGGATTACCGCCGAGCGGTGTTAGACGAGGAAGTCAACACTTCCGCCGCGACCAAGCTCAGCAACTGGCGCAACGTCAACCAGCCCAAGGATCCACGCAACTGGTTTGAACGACTCCTTGGACTGAACTCACCTGGCCGCGTGACCAAAGGCGTCCGCAAACTACGAGAAAGGGAGGGCGCAGATTCGGGGATTGTTCTCCAACGCACTGGAAATCGCGGAAGCGAAAGTTTAGCCGATTCCAGCAGCTTGTCTCTGGACAGAGATGGCGGTGGAAGGGGTCTTGAAGATATCCAGAGCATCGACTCGCATTCATATCCGCCACTTCACAGCAATGACCCTACTCGGTCTTCCACAACTTCATCACAGAATCTCGTAGCAAACGTATCGTCTTCGACTCTCGCACCATCCTCGTCATCTGGGGCCGTGAACTGGTCAAAGCTTATCTCGGGTTCCGCTTTGTGGGAACGTACTCTTTGGAAAAAGCTCGAAGTCGGTGACATTGTTCTTCTTCGCGAGAACGAGCAGGTTCCAGCTGATATTGTCGTCCTTTCGACATCCGACCCTGATGGACTATGTTATCTCGAGACCAAGAATCTTGATGGCGAAACCAATCTTAAACCCCGCAAAGCTGTTAACGCCACGTCGCGCATACTCTCGGAAGGAGACATTGAACGCTCGGCCTTCGTCCTGGATTCAGAGCCCCCACAACCCAACCTCTATCTCTATAACGGAGTCCTACGCTTTCAAGATCGAAGCTCTGTTCAGTTGAAAAGCGAACCAGTCACAATCAACGAGATGGTGCTTCGTGGATGCTCCATTCGAAACACGGCCTGGGTCATCGGTTTAGTCGTCTTTACGGGAAAAGACACGAAGATAATGCTCAATGGAGGTGACACGCCCTCGAAACGATCCAAGATAGAGAAGGAAACAAATTTCAATGTCATCGTCAATTTCGTCCTCCTCCTTTTGATGTGCATCGTCTCCGCGATCCTCAACGGCATCTTCTATTCTCAGACCGGGACGAGCGCGGCGTTGTTTGAAGCGGGTTCGAATCCAAGTTCTTCAAACGTGTTGAATGCCCTAGTCACATTTGTGTACGTAGATTCATCCGTTGAGCGAGTCTAAATTGACTGTTAGTGCAGATCATGCCTCATTGCGTTCCAGAACATCGTTCCCATCTCTCTATACATTTCAATTGAGATTGTCAAGACAATCCAAGCATATTTCATCTCCCAGGACGTCGATATGTATTACATGCCCTTGAACACCGCATGTGTCCCCAAAACTTGGAGCATATCGGATGATCTCGGCCAGATAGAGTATATTTTTTCCGACAAAACTGGGACTTTAACGCAAAATGTGATGGAGTTCCAAAAGTGTTCGATTCACGGAGTCACATACGGCGAAGCTGTAACCGAAGCACAGCGTGGGGCCGCGCGACGGGAGGGCCGAACAGACATGCCGAGCCCAGAGGAGCAATCCATTCGAATGGACGAGCTCCGCCAAGATATGCTGCAGTTGCTGAACCAGGGATTTAAGAACCGTTACGTCCAGCCGGACAAACTGACCTTTGTGTCGCCAAAGCTAGCTGGAGACCTTACGGATCGATCAAAGGAGCAGCGTACACACATCGTCTCATTCTTTCGTGCACTCACCATATGCCACACTGTATTTGCCGACAAGCCAGACCCGGAACAACGCCCACACTATTTGGGATACAAGGCGGAATCTCCCGATGAATCGGCCCTTGTTGCAGCGGCACGCGACGTTGGTTTCCCGTTTCTCAGGCGAGCTCGCGATAGGATTGACATTGAGGTCATGGGCCAACCGGAGAGCTATGTCCTTCTCAAGGTTCTTGAATTCAACAGCACGCGCAAACGTATGAGCGTTCTTATTCGAAACCCTCAAGGCCAGATTGTATTGTACTGCAAAGGCGCAGACAGCGTCATCTACGAGCGGCTTGCGAAAGATCATGATTCTGGACTCAAAGATCAAACATCGAAGGACATGGAGGCTTTCGCTAACAGTGGCTTGCGCACATTGTGCATTGCATACCGGTTGATATCCGACGAAGAGTACCTCGAGTGGACCCGGATCTATGACGCAGCGACTTCGTCAACGGCAGACCGCGAGGAAGAAATCGAAAGGGCAAATGGGCTGATAGAACACTCCCTCCATGTCCTAGGTGCCACTGCCCTGGAAGACAAACTACAAGAAGGCGTACCTGAGGCGATCGAGAACCTACATGCTGCAGGAATCAAGCTTTGGATTCTTACAGGCGATAAAGTTCAGACTGCTATTGAAATTGGTGCGGCTCTCAACCCATTTTCGTTGCTGCTCCCGCTCAAAGTGACCCAGCTTTCAGCTGTAATCTGTTGAAACATGACATGGAGATCATGATCTTATCCGCAGACACTGTTGACGGCGCTCGGGTGCAGTTAGAAGCTGGCTTGAACAAGATCGCCTCTGTCTTAGGGCCGCCGTCATGGGATCCCAAAAAGCGTGGTTTCTCGTCAAATGCGACAGCCTCCTTTGCTGTTGTCATCGATGGTGATACGTTGCGTCACGCGCTGGATCCTGCTTTGAAGACTTTGTTCTTAAATCTCGGAACTCAATGCGAGACTGTGGTTTGTTGCAGGGTTTCACCCGCTCAGAAGGCGCTCGCGGTTAAGCTTGTCAAGGATGGTAGAGACGCGATGACATTATCGATTGGGGACGGTGCCAACGATGTTGCGATGATTCAGGAGGCGAACGTTGGTGTCGGACTCTTCGGACTGGAGGGCTCGCAAGCTGCCATGTCAGCGGACTATGCGTTTGGTCAATTCAGGTTCTTGACTAAACTGCTCATTGTCCATGGGCGTTGGTCTTATCGCCGTATCGCCGACCTGCATAGTAACTTCTTCTATAAGGTAAGTAGCTGGGTCGCATAAATTACCGCTGCGTCGTTGAGAAGATCACATCAGAATGTCATCTGGACATTGCCATTGTTCTGGTTTCTTATATATAACAGGTGAGATGGACTCCTTTCCTTATCTTTTGTCGTTCTTACACTCCGCCCAGCTTCGATGCGACCTACCTGTATCAGTACACGTTTATCATGTTGTACAACCTCGTATTTACGTCGTTGCCTGTCATCGTGTTGGGGGGTAAGCCTTCGGGAGTTGTTTTACTTTCCTTTATTGACAGTCTCTTTGCAAGCTTTTGACCAAGACATCAACGCCAAGGCTGCTATGGCATTTCCCCAATTGTACATCCGGGGAGTCCGGGGCCTAGAGTACACGCGGACCAAGTTTTGGCTATACATGCTCGATGGCCTGTATCAGTCGGTCGTCATATTCTACGTCCCTTACCTTGTCTGGACCGCTGGATCGGCAATTTCGTCAGATGGCCGAACTGTTGAGTCATTATCAGATTTTGGAACAACGGTCGCAGTTGCAGCGATTGTCACGGCAAATAGTTATGTTGGAATTAACACACATTAGTGAGTCATCTGTGCTAGTTGTTTCCTATGTCCATCTGACATTGTCGAGTAGTTGGACCATCATCACTTGGGTTATCATCCCTGGTTCCTCTTTAGTGATGCTCCTGTGGATCGTACTTTATTCATTCTTCAAAAGTTTCGACTTCGTGGACGAGGCGCAGAGGCTCCTCGGTGGTGCTACCTTTTGGGTAACCGTGGTTTTGAGCATAGCAATCGCTCTGCGTGAGTAAGCTACGCTATCCAGCCTTTATGTGCTCACTCGGTTTCTTAGTTCCGCGCGTCCTTGTCAAGTTTGTTTCAACGTCTTTCGCGTCCCAAGATGTCGACATAGTGCGTTATATGTGGGTCAAGGGCAATCTCAAAGACAGCCTTGGAATCAGACGTCGCAACAAAGAGATCGTTGTCGTGGATGGATCTTCATCAGACCCCGAAGGAACGCCAATGTTTAGGGAACCTCATACCCGTTCTATCTCCGAGATTTCATCCCCGGATGTTTATGAGCCGGGCTTCCCACGTGGTCTTGGGGACCACACTCCCATCAATCGAATTGAAGCACTTGACACAACCACCCCACAAATTAGTGCGCCATTAATAGCCCTCTCGAGTTCTCTACATGGCCCTCTTACTCCTATGGTGACTACGGGGGAAGACAACGCCATGATGTCTACGCCTACCCCACCGGCCATGGCAATCCGTGCGGCGGCAATGCCACCCTCTCCTCAACCATCCTACTATTCGGCCTCTGACGTTCCCTTGCCGTCCCCTGTCCCGTCCCCAGGCTCCTCCTATGAGCCTTCGCAAGTTTATCCACGAGCTCCATCCATATCGTATTCACGCCCTCTTCGTGGTCAGTATCCTTCTCATTCAGATAACCTTTGCATGCCTCCGAACTCGTATGAAATGCAAGTGCATAGCCCGAAGTTAGAGGAAAGTTCGAGTCCGATGGAGCGACGGGAGTGGTCAGAAAACAATGAGGTCGCCCGTGCAAGCATACTATCGACAACAGATGATGGTCCAATGGCACTATAAGCATATTTTACCCTACTAACTCATAATTTATTGCATTGAGGTGTCCATCTTGTTGACTGTGCTTGTTTCTCATACCAATGGACATACATATAGAGACATATACATATACTGATAGTGAGTGATATGGTCGGCATTATCCATTTCTTAACTTTTGTGGATTATATGTTGGATTAGAATAGTAGAGAATAGAGATATCATATGCAGACAACACCCCTTTCTGACTTATCTTTTCTCTCCTATAATAATTTAAGTTATTATTGGGCTCTAAAACTGAACCACTACTATTTATATATATATATATATATATTATAATTTATCTATCCTTAGTTATCTTATAGTAGTATTTTTAGTCCTATGGTAGTAACTATGCTTGCTTTACCTTATAGCTTCTACTATTTTACCCAGCTTAGTGTTGCAGCAGCTAAGCTGCATATTTTGAGACATTTGCAATAACTTATTGAAAAAAATAGATAACAATATGAAAATATTTATGTGAATAGATTAGATTGAAAGCCAAGGGGTCACTTAAGGCAACTTAGCGACCCAATCAGCTGTTCAAGCTGGGCTCATGTTGGCTCAATTTCACTCATTTTAAAATCAAATTTGAGCCAACATGAGCCCAGCTTGAATGGCTGATTGGATCGCTAAGTTGCCTTAAGTGACCCCCTGGCTTTCGATCTAATCTATTCAGGTAAATATTTTCATATTTTTATCTATCTTTTTCAATAAGTTATTGCATGTTGCAAAAATAGAGGTCGGGCCTTGGGCCCTAGGATCATCTTATCATACATTTCATAGTACAGTACATGCAAGCACACACTTTTGTAGTTAACACCCCTTTTAGTGGGCTTTGCAGTATTTACCATTGATTTATTGCACATATCTGTTATCATACAGTTACTTACAGTCGCTTAGTAACAATATCAAAGAACACTTTTGCTCAGTCCCTCCTTGTACGTGTCCACTGGCAAAATCGCTCGCTGTGCTGTTACTGCACTAAAACACTGATTTGCTACATTGCAAATGTCTCAAAATGTGTGGCCCTACTGCTGCAAAACTAACCCAGCTTTCTCTCTTATCTCTTTATAGGTTTGTTACAATCTTGGCAGTTAGCTATTCTTTTGGCAGGTCATTGGAAGCTAAGTGGTAGCTTTGGCAGCCACATCTTAAAAATCCTAAATAGTAAAATTTATATTAATGAACTGGATGGTATGGATGGTTGCAAATATACTAAAAAAAGGTATATATTTTGATTACAATAGGTTTATCTAGAATTGGGTATCACTTTATATATTTTTGTTGTTAAATGTAATATGCAAAGTGTTACTAGCCTTTAGGCTTAGTCATAGAAGATAACTATTATCCAAGCATTAAGAGAATAAGAGGGACAAGCTGTCCCCTTTTGGGGTTCCTGAGATATCTTAGTTTGGAGAAAATTCCAAGTTTGGGGTGCAAATAGGCCATATTTGGCTAGGAGTTATAAAAAAGGCTTAGTTTGTTTATAAAAGATTCTTCATAAGTAGTAAAAAAAATTTGCAAAAAATTATGTGACATGGGCCCACATTTGCAAAACATTATATAATATGGGCACTTTTTTTTGGATTTAATTACTGTGTATCTCAGGGTACAGAATCCCATGTAGCACTTTGAGAATGGAAAGATACATGTTTGGTACTAGCATATTTGGGAAGTAACTAAGAAAAATCCCCCATAACATAAGTCATCATTGCATTGTGCCAACTGTAGTACAAGTAACAAGTATGAAGAGAATTGCACCAGGTTGCTAGCTCAGCATGTAGGATGTGCCTCTGAGATGTTTGCATATGGAGGTGACTTGCGTTTGGGCAGCCTGTGTGTTGCTATGTTACTTGAGTTTTGATAAGATCACATGTAGTGTGTGGCATGTGCTGTGGCATTACAAGGGGAGTGGGGAGGGAGGAGGGAGAGAAAGGGGCAGGGGAGGGGGGGAGTACATCTGTGCTTGTGAGTGGTTTACACTCAAGGTTGTGCCTATATGGACTAATCTCATGTAACCTGCTAAGTTTTTTTTTTTTTTTGGAAAGTGCTTTTATTCCCAGTCTTAATTAATTTACTTACTAACTACGATAACTGGGAAGGTGTCAAATAGCAGGAGATTTACCATCAGCCCTATTTGATGCGCTGTAGCCAGGCTGGAGCCTGGGTGTGAGGACTAAAAATGCGGAGTTAAGCACGCCCCTGGTGTTGGGGCAGTGTGGGACTCAGGCCGTTCCCTCTTGTGGACAGAGGATGCAGCTCTCCTACCCACTAAAACCTCACTGGTGAATGGTCAGAAGTTAGGGAGTCTCCCGTTCGCAGTTAACGCAGGTTTCCAGGTTGCTTTGATTAGGTTTATTGAGGCTTTTTGTGCATTACAGTCGTCGCTCATATCTTATCTTGGTGGAATCTTTTTTGGATCGCTTGACGCCAATGATTCTTGATTTCTGCATCCGTGAATGTTTTCCCCTGGATGACTCGTTCACAGCAAAGGACCCAGATGGTGTGAATGGATTCGGAGAGTAGTATTTGGAGGAGTCTCAAGGCTCCTCTGAAGTTCCGGTGCAGTCTGGGTGGATCTGGGTTTTGGTTCTCGCATTGGGGGGGATCTGATGGGATTTGGATTGAACCATAACTTAACAGGGTGCCAAGATCAAGGTGGGGCCATAGGTTGGGTGTGTGGGGCCATAGGTTCCTTGCCAGTGGCCAGATCACTTCTCTCGTTCATGCTCGACAATGTAGGAGGATGTGCTCCATTGTCTCAGTGACATTGCATATGCTACAGTCTTGGCAGTCTTTGTAGTTTTGTATGTGCAACCAGTAGCTTCCAATTTTCTGAGTGCTATGAATAGCTTTATAGAGGAACTGTCAGACTGGTAGGCGTAGCGCTCGGTTTCTTGTGCCATTCCATATTGTTTCGTCTGTTTCCAGTTCTCCATGGTAGGCCCATAATGCTTCTCTTATCTGGTGGAGGTTCAAGTTCATCGCAGGGCGAGTTCTTTTGGGTTTGCGTTCTCTGATCCCTTTATATGCAGTCGCTTGTGTGATCGTTGACAGCTTAGCTCCTTGGAGGTCGAACTCTTTTGGGATGTTGAGGTCTAGGTTATCCTGGACTGGTTTGTTTACGGCTTCCTTGGCCAGGCGATCGGCTTCCTCATTTCCTACATTGCTGGCATGGCCTTTAGTCCATTGGAAAGATGTCAGAGCGATGCGTTGTTTTAGGAAGCTTGCAGTTGTTTTGAAGAGTGCCACATTTTTTTTTATACCAATCCATCCGTTGTCTTCCCAGGTACTTAGGTGTTTGGTCAGGCCGTTGATGGCATACAGGGAGTCCAAGATGATTTTAAGGGGGAAGAATTTTGGGATTGCTGTGGTGGCTTTGGGGATTGCTACTATTTTGCCCACTTGGTTAGATTGGTTGTTGCCTGGGGGGCAAAAAGCTAGGTTTCTCTGGTCATTAGGGCCAAAATAGACTCCACTGCCACATCTCATGTTCAATTTCCCATTGTTTATACAGGCACCATCAGTGTATACTGTTACGAGGCAGCCTCGGGGTATAATCCCGGCAGTGTAGTAGCGTTGGGCTTGGGGGGATCGGAGCAGCATGACTCAGTATGGAGTCGGGATGGGCAAGTCGCAGTTGTGGTTCTTGTCATCTCACACGGCGCGTGGTTGATTTAGTATCCTGACTTAGAGTGGGGGGTTAACAGAAACAACTTTATTATTCTGGTTGGGTGCGATGGGTAGATGTCGTTTAGACAGGCATTAGTACAACGGTACACAGGAGTATTTACATGCGTGTTCTGAATTTAGCTATCATACTATGTTAGGTTGAAAAAAGGGGGGGGTTAGGTGCAACCTCTGTCGTTATGGTTTGCGGACTGGTGAGTTGGGCCATTCCAACCTTCGATGGTGGGGAAGGGACAAAGTCCTCTGGGATGATCCACATCATGGCACAGGCCGCATTTGAAGGGAGCAGTTTTGACAGAGCCGATGCCCAGGAGTCTGTCAGCATATGTGCGGTTGGCTAAGAAGGTGTGGACTGTTGCAAAAATAGAGGTTGGGCCTTGGGCCCCAGGACAATCTTATCATACATTTCATAGTACAGTACGTGCAAGCGCACGCTTTCGTAGTTAACAGCC
>Ga0307510_10000571_pt1 | contig 37162 bp, 48 predicted proteins | sample 12_EM_MG_FD_207224 | JGI IMG/M metagenome (GOLD analysis project Ga0307510, IMG submission 207224) | Populus trichocarpa ectomycorrhiza microbial communities from riparian zone in the Pacific Northwest, United States - 12_EM | ecosystem: Host-associated > Plants > Roots > Unclassified | place...
GTTTCACAAGAATGCTAGTCAACATTGGTGTCAACATGCCAACATCTACGCTTCTCCCGTCCTCCTCATCTGCGTGTTCTTGCTAGTCGGGAATGCGGCCTCTCTTTCTCACACACCATCTCATCTGGGGATATACTCAAACTCACCTTGTAGACACCGTTCTACCTTACAGTGGGTGAATCAACAATGTGCCCATCTGACATGTACCTGACCACTGAAGGTCCGCCCTGACCACTCAGTGTACCGCAATAGTAGTACAGGAAGGACTACGGACCTACTATTTCACCTACGCTCGGTAGCAATTCGGGACGGAAGATGATATGACCGAGCTCTTGCTCGGCCAAACCCCCCTACCGCCGCACGGGAAGAAATTCATGCTCTTGGTATTTGCTTGGAAGGCCCGCGGTGATGACAGGAAACCGAGTGGATGTCCTCCAGGGATGATCGTATGCCGGAGATGGACGGAGATCTATACCCTTTACGGACTTCGCCATCCATGACATACTTTCGCCATAACTTTATCGTCCGTTGAAGATGAGCCATGGTTTCGCGGCTTTGATATCAGCCGTTTAACACCGCCACTTCAAGTTTTCTCTAATCGCCTTGTCGCCTTGTCGACAAAAAAGACATAAGTGATAGAAGGTGATTTGCAGGACAACGTTCCGAGTCGAGATCAGCAGGATGGTAAGTGTAATGGAGTATCTTCTCTCGTTCAGTCTGAAAAATGCCCGTTTGTGTTTCGTGGTTCATTTATGAAAGGCTCGGGGAGGGCGACGCTGGAAGAGCCTGCTTCACAGGCTTTTTTGTTCTTCCCCCGAAAGAGACCCCCGTCAGGACAACACATAAAAATGTTGCCACAGCCAGAGAATGCCACCCCAGCCAGAACGAACACCTTGCAGTGAGGGATTACACCAACAGGAAACACGTACTTTGTTGCCAGCTCGAGTAGTAAGGGGCTGATGCGGCACCCTAAGTTATAAATTTCCCGTCCCCCTTTTCACCTCCTGGTCTCATTTGGCCTCAGGCAAACCGACAAGTCCTGCCATTCACGTATTGGACGTGCAAAGGGCGTGGCTGGGTCAAATGCTGATACAGTATATCTGACAGTTCGCATTCACCGATATCCCCGTGAAGGTTCCGGAGAGACGGAAAATCCCTGTCCTGGCTCACCCAGCTCCGGAACCCTAACCGTCACCGATCAACTCGCTAAGGCCTGAAGGACGGAAGGCACCATTTAGGCCATTCATTCTCGGGTTCTTGGTATTTCCCATTTCTCACTATTGTCTGTTCCGTACTCACAACCGAAGGCGCCGCATGGAATGTGCGTAATGTCGGCCGCGATCCGGGGGTAATTAGTTCCTTGATGAGACTAACTCATAGGGGTGTCTCCGCGATGATTTTGCATGTCATTACTCCCCGTTTAAGTCCGTGACAATGACGGTCAACTAGGGTAAGTGCTAGTCTGCGCAGAACGTACCGGGAATGCGCGGAACAGGAGGATTTTTCCTTGATAAGAAGTTCACTACGTTCGTTTCTCGCAGTCACGTTGAGGAGAGAGTAGAGGTAACAGGCTGCTTGGAACAATTAGATACTTGTGATCCAGAATCCGGGAGACTGAGAATGAGCGTTCCATGGTCCGGATTCAAGGTGATGACCAAGATCCATCCGCCTCTGTCACACCCGTTGCGAGCCGAGGCCAAAACGACGTCGATCAACATGGTGATATTTACTCAGCGACAACCTAATCGGGGTCAAAAAGTACAGCGGGTCCATGGAACGGAAAGCAGCGGCTTATCTGGCAAGGCAAGATTACATATCATACTGGACAAAACTCGGAGACGAGGAAGAAAAACTGCAGTTTTGAGAAGTAAGGGAAGAACTCCCAGCAGAACCAGAACACCACTCATTGAGACAAGGCTATAGATTCTTTATTACCGATCACGGTGAAGTTTCTCCCACCCCAGTTCTCCTGCAGCGCATGTACGTTGGAAGGAAGCCCTGATGTGCCTTGCTCGCCAGCGAAGCGGATACTCTTTGCGAGTTTGTCGACCTAGTAAGGAGGGGGGAGGAAAAGGAGGCTGTTAGGAAACGTCGCCTTCAAAAAATCACAAATTCCACCCACATCGATTTGGAACTTATTGCTGAATAGAGAGAATATGCCAGTGACCACTCTAAACCACTCAGTGAGCGACGGGGTCCCCCTTGTCTCGAATACAAACAATAGGGTAAACAGAAGGGCGTACTGGAGAGCGCTTTCGCCAAAGCGGGACTCAGACCGTCGCGTGTTCGTCAGCAAACCAGGACGGAATATGATTGTGTCCTTATAGCCAAGCTCGGCGAGCGCTTGCTCTGTCAAGCCTTTACTGCGCGTGTACAAAGCTGATGTGTTGGGATTTGCCATGTACGACTGCGGTGGGGATGGCGGCGCAGAGATGGTGCTGAGTCAACGAGACGTAGTAGCGCATAAGTAAGGATAGTGCGTACGGAGAGATAGATTAGTCGTTGATCTTTGTCAGCCTTCGCTGCTTTCGCAGCATTCACGACATATCTAAAGATAAGAAGAAACGAGGTGAACGGACACGGAGGAAACAGAGGACCTGTTGTAGTCGATATGAATGGGGCTATACGTACTCCTTGTCGATCTTCGTAAAGTTGTCCGGCGAGCCAGCGGCTTTGGCAGTCGTGCCCATCCTACAACCACACAAAATCAAAGGATGAACTCTGGCATTTCGGAGGAGAAATTGAACAAAGAATTGACGCACGCGACGAACACGACATCCCACTGTCCCTCTTTCAACCCCGCCTCGTCAATCCGCTCAAAATCGACGACCTTCTGCTCGAGCTTCTCACGTCCCTGAGCGGGCAGATCCGCCGCGGGTGTCACGCGTCGTCCCGCTTCGCAAACGCGCGTGAAGGTCGAAGATCCTATGAGCTCGCGCAGGAGGTGGCGGCCCGTCTGGCCAGTCGCGCCGAGGATGAGTGCCGATTTCGTGGCTTCAGTTCCAGTCCAGAGTTAAGTTTAGTTTTCGGCAGGCATGCATTGATGTCAAGAGACACCCGTGAGTAAGGATCTCAATGGAGAATTTAAAAAAGGAGGGGTAAAAAGTGATGACCTACAGGACATTGTTTGTCTCGATGTCTGAGTCGATGATGGGTTGCGGGACGTCAGTGGCGTGGCGCCACATATATCTCCGTCTATGCGTATGTCACCTGACTTTCCAACACGCCAAGCGGGACGGGAAGCGAATAATCACAGTAGCTTACGTATTTTGGCAGCCATATGGGGTTCGGTACCCCCGAGCGCACGTTAATGGATTGAAAAAAAACATGACGCCCACCTTGACTCCGGGGACGGGGACGAACGACGGGAAGAAACACGTGCATCACAAACTTAGTGACCAAAGGAGGGCAGTGCGGTGGTAGGCTGGGGCCGACATGTGCGTGAGGGAGGGAGGAGAAATAGTCTCAAATAGGCGGTCAGCAAGGGAGGAGGCGGTACTGTAACATTCACGCTGGTACGGGGGCCAAGTAGGGCGAACGCGGACGGCATCGGGGTTCAAATGCACGACGGTACGTCGACGTATGTAGGGTGTACTTATACAGAACCCAAGTCCGAGGACAATTAACAGGTCATAAATGAATATTTGAGGTGATCATAGTGATCTACACGCACGGGAGCCAAACGAGCTCGATTCGCATTTCGACAGGTACCCGGCGGCCCACCGCTGAGGGCAGGCGGGACACGATGTTGCAACCGTAGCGCGAGACCTCGAAGATTAAGTCCGAAAGACGGCCCAACTTGAAGTTTAAGCTTCTTTACGTGAAATAGAAACGCAAGGGGATGAAAAGGTAGACCGAGAGGCAGGGATCATGATCAGGCACGCGCCGAGGCATGGCAAGGTTTCTGACGTACGGTCACCAACGCAAGAAGACAAGATTGGAGGGGGGGAGGGGCCATACGAAACCTCCGAGGACAACACACTTGATTCGATTGCAAGGTCAAACTCAGGTCAAGTGCCATTTTTTCTAACAAGGTCGCATGTCCGCATCTACGAGTGCTCGTGCAGGAATATATAGCTAATAAAAAGAGCCTGCGTGGAAGTTGAATGTTAGAGTATAAGTATAGAAAGGAGTGAGTCTGGTCAATAGGAGAGGATGATGATTAGTCAGTTGAACAAGACGCCGGGGTATGTCGAAGAGACAGCCAACAATGACCACGTAGTGGTATCGTCCGGAGCGTCCGGGGGTGATTACGAGCGAGGAAGCGAACAACGGGTTATCGATACGTCAAGTGGTGGCTGGGATTGGGATGTTGGGATGATATCGGACGCAAGCTGTTTCGCAATCGTGGTTTACCTCGAATTGCTGGAGTTGGTCACGTAGGGCCCGCACACATTCGGGTCATGGTACTGTGACGGGTCCTTGGTGAGGTACCCCCGATCGAGTGCCTGATAGTACGACCTTTGGCGCTACCATTGAGCCCCAACAGCCAATACAACGAACGAAAGTCAACTTTACCATTGACGTGCCAAAGGATTCGTGTCCTCGAGTTTGAAGCTCCAGAACTGACATACGGTAGTTAAGTTAGTTGGCTCAGTTATGGGGGAAAGTAATTAGAGGGGACGAAGGACACACCAGCCATCCGTTACTTTGACTATACTTCAACTTCTGTGCGTCTGCCCACTTGTTCAAAAACTCGTCCGTCGCGTTGAACTGGGTGGCAAGGGACCACTCGCCAACCCATAGGGGTGAGTTCCTCAACAACGCATCTTTCTCGGTATCATTTCGATCTGCGACAGGGGGTCATCAGAACGCGAGAAGAGAAAAAATGTGATAAAGAGTGTGTTGGACGCACTGCAGAGATTTTGCATATAAGCATCCGGATCGGCATCAGCAACACCCTGTCAGAGTAACGCTGAGAAGAATCCAAGGAAAGTCTTATTGGTGTCAACTTACGCCAAAGCTTCAATGAGAGAAGCGTCAGTCCGACTATAAGCGACGTAAAGAATATGGCATTAGGACTTGCCTGTAGTACAGGTGGTGGTCATAAGCTTGAGGGCCATTGGCAGCGTCCGCAGGGTTGGGTGGACTATTGTGCTGCCAGAGGACGTCCATGAAACTGAAATCGAGATCTAGTCAGCCCATCACTGCGACTGGGAAGAGAATAAAACGTGCTTAGTCGTGATCGGCGAGATTTCATGACATGGACAGCTGTCAACCCTCCAATTGATCTCCTCTGCAGCCTCACATAACATGGGGAACGCATCGATGAAAGCCTCGATTACAGGGAGGGGTAACGGTCCCGACCAGTCCATTGTGGAAGCTTCGGCGATAATTTCGTGGATATCTGTGATCTTCGGTGCGACTTTGAGAGCCTGAAACTCTGGCAACTTTTTCTCGAGGAACCACTCCACCAAGCGCACCGTCTTGACAAAATTCTTGTAGACTATTCCGGTGTGAGAGTGGTGCTTTCCAGACCAGTCAAAGATGTGAGGCGTGCTTACATTCACCAAGGCCAGGTGTTTGTGTCGCATCCATTATGGGCTCATTAATGGCCTGTATGGAGAAGACACTCCCAAAGCTGGGATGACAATGGGAGAGGTAGGTCATGAAGGCGGTCCAAGTGAGCGCGCGACGGTAGTTGTAATCCGTCTAGCCCTTCGTTGAGATGGTGGAGTTCGGGGATACCAGAGGCGTACTTACGTAGAATTGGGGATTGCTTGTACAGCTTAACATGCGGCATCAGATACCCATTTCAGGCAATACCATTTCACAGGGAAATACCCACTTTCCCGCAAACATCTGGTTTACGGCCGCCACACCAGGAAGCGCATGATGATCCAGGATGACTTGTATATTTGCCTGGCGGAGCCATTCGAGACCTTTAACCTGCCGATCTTACATCAGATTCTAAACTGTGCAGAATGTTCATAGTAACAGACCAGATATTTTATGCCCCCACGGGGGTAATGCTCCGAGGTCCGGTTGACTAGACCTTCTACGATCCAATACCCGAGCTGAGGGGGCAATGAAACCGGAACCAGGAGTGATGACCTCGAACATGCTTACAGGAAGGCGGACCGTGTTTAATCCGGCACCTTGGAGCCTCTTAACGTCGTCCTGGGTGAACCACGTTGACCTCGAGACGATGTCACGAAATGCAATGTAAAAGCACGACAAGGACAATCATACCAGTGTTTCGCGAATCTATTGTCTACATCGTCTGGAAAAGCGGCGGCGAGAGCACTGCACAAATCAGTGCTCGACTATAACGGGAGTAGGTGGGTAGGCTCACAATTCTGAGCCAATACATTTTGAGCAATCGTCACATATTTCGCCGCCCATGCTCACCCATTCTAGTGGAGAGTGTGTGGGTGAGCATTTCCGGGTGAGAAGGCAAAGAGAGAAAGGGAGGAACCATTAGGGAGCATCCATGGTTCCAGCAATAGCCTGAAAAGTGGGAGGTAAGACGCACGCGGCGGATTATATGGGTTGAAATCACCAAGAACCCAAATTGACGCCATAAATTTTATTGGGATACCCCCAAGCAGCACTTAATCGAAAGAACGGGAGGATTGCGAATAAAAGAGTGTGGTAGTACATGGCGGTTACGCGCCCTTCTCACTCTTCGTTGTGAGAGGTAGGATTTATATTGGGAGCGAGACGACTTAAGCTCGACTCGGCCGCGCGGTTTTCATGGTGTGAATCCATTCCCGACGTGTCAAAGGAAGAATGGCCAGCAAGCGAGAATGGAAGGGGTCAGACCAAAAAAGGAAAGGCCTTCTCTCATTGATTACTCAACTTGCACCATATGATACATAACTTAGTTGGTGCACGCCCAACAGCATAAGTACCGTTTGTTTACGAAAAAACAAAATAGCCTCGGGATAGCGATATAGAGCGTTCCCCTGCTTGTGATGCGACACGTTTCAGATCTGCATGCCGAAGGCACGTTATTAGTAAGTCGAATTCACACCCTAAAGGTTGCCACCACGCTGGACCTGGAGCGACCGCGTGAGGATGGTGTGAGGTGTGATGGGACACGATGACTAATCGATTGTCGATTTAACGTGACCATTCCACCATCTGACCTAGCCAGATCAATATTCTGAGGCGCATAATTAATGTGTAACACAACTTCATCACCTTGCTCCCAAAACGAATCGTCCGCCCTATATAAGTACAGTTGTGTAGCTGCGTTGCGGCGTATTTAGCATCTGATCCGATGTTCCCGACGGTGGTTCCGGGTCTAATTACGCATTTTTGTGGCAACCCTGGCCTTTCCTTTCAATCTGATGTCTGGACCGAAATAACATTCATATGACTTCATCTTTACTTAAACCTCTACTATAGTGCAGTAAAAAATTCCCATTGTTGCACGCCTGCACTCCAGTCTTTATCCCAAGGCCACGGGAGCACGCAAACTTCGACTTCCTCCCACAGCACAAACTCGAAGGAGAGTGTGATTGATTCCTCGAAGCCAGATGACAATGGGATACCAGAAATCAGCCTGACTACGAGTACAGAGCACATTTGACCGTCGAGCGTCGGTCTGCCTCGTATAGTTCCAGTATATGTCATCTGGACTCGGAATAACGAGTCCATACATTCCCCGTTTCTGTGTAGTAGCCACGGCCAAAGTCCAACTTGAAGAGAGGGTGTATGCCGCGACTCCACCGTGGGACGGTCAGCGTCCGACTGCACCGCAGAGCACGTGAAATATCACAGGCCCGTTCACGTTGCATGTGCATGGGACAGAGCCCCGGAGTTACCGACCGGAAAAAGAATCTACGGGAAGCCCTTTATCAAATTTCTAGTCTTCCACGATCCCGTGTCCAGGTCACGGTCAGGCCAAGGGCAGCTGAAAGCGAGGAGAGAGGCCGAAGGGGATGGGAAATGAGGAAGCAAAGGCGATCACTCCGGCACAGAAGTCTTCGAGAATTAGGTTAAACCGTCTTCATTCTGGGGTCCACTTGCCTTGGTTACAGGGAGGGAAAGCCAAGGAGGTTAAATATACGTCGAAAACACGTGCCAGTACAAAAGCAGCGGTCCTGGAGCTAAAATTCAAGAAGTGCCATGTCAGAGGCCAAACTATGAGAGGAACAAAAGGATGTGAATGTAACCAATGGTACTGCGAGGTCGTTTGAGATAACATCAGGGGCGCGGGTGGGGCCGTGTTCCACGTGGTTCGCCAATGACCCTCAGAGGTGACGTAATCAGTATTGGTTTTTCCTCACGTGATCGGTGCACCTCATGGTTCCCTTTTTGCTGGTATGACATGGTCCCACGAGTACTATTAGTTGCTCCGTTTATATATCTTACAAGCGATGCTGCACCAACCTCTCTGTCTATGCTGAATTCTACCAGACTGTCTGGACGAGCTGAACTAATCTTGAAGTACAACCCGAATAGCTTACTGACATAGTAACTGAACTGCGAGGCGCAGTGCGTACCAACCCCCGTACCCCGTCAAACCTTACGCCGGCTTCGGCAACCATTGTGGCCGTTCCAGGGGCCACACTTTACTTTGTCCTTTCTAACATGCTTTTTCATCCCCGCTACTGATCTCCCTGGAAACATGGTTTACCACCTGACATCGAAGCACAAACGTAGCTTCTGCAATATATCCCGTGTTGGCTATTTTTGTACACCCTTGCTCGTCGCTTTCCAGTCATGCGCAACTCGCTGCTTTTGTGATCCTACGAGACTTTGGGCACATGCCACATACAACATGCCAGTGGCCAGGGTCTTGCCAAGGTTCTTTACTACTGTGGTAGCCAGGCGTACCGTATTGCCCTGGGGGCGCAGCCGTCGTAGTCGCATCCTCTTAAAAGCCAAATGGTGGGCATCTCAGGCTCTACATTCTCTAGTTGCATCTTAGGAGCTTGTCTGCTATGCTTTCCTACATTCTTGTTCTATCGTCGATCTTTACACTCGCTCATGCGGCAGCAGCCGCCCGTGCGGTTACCGACCCGCAGGCCCACACGACGCTATCTTCGACGCAAATTGAATCATTCAGGCTGTACTCGCTCTATGCTGCCGCGGCCTACTGTCGGCCTTCACAGACTCTGTCCTGGTCCTGCGGAGGTCCGTATTTGTTTGGGCTCGTTTAATTATCCTCGAGGACATCGGTTCTAATGTTGGCTTTATATTTTTATTCTTATTGGCAAACCTATCGCAGCGAATTGCGCGGGAAACCCCACCTTTCAACCCTACGCGTCGGGCGGTGATGGGACTGCAACTCAGTTCTGTTCGTAGGAATTTTTTTCTTCTTTGTTTCGGTTTTGACATGTTATCGTCATCTTTTTATGGCGACACGGGGGCTGACGGTGAAAAATGCAATGCAGGGTACGTCGGGTGGGATCCCACCATGAACTCAGTCATCGTCGCCCATCAGGGGACGAACCCAACCAGCATGTGAGTGGGTGGATGGGTCTATACATGGCCAGACTTGAACAGATGACGGCCTCGACTAACATAGCGGCGATCCCTCTTTCAGTCTCGCAGATCTGACCGACATCGACTTTTTCCTCCAAGGTTTGGATCCGAGTCGCTTCCCCCGTATATCGTCTTCGATCCAGGTCCACGAAGGATTCGCGAAAGAACATGCAAAGTGAGGGACCAGTGCTTATCTTTATTTTCGTCTCTTGGGGGGCCCTGGTGGGGTGTTCCCAAGGCTGACCTTCTGCCCCTCCCCCGCACCCGCCCAATAACGATACAGAACAGCCTCGACGATCTTGGCAGCTGTACAGACACTGCTCAAGAAACACAGTGCATCCTCCGTCGTCCTCACAGGACACTCGCTCGGCGCAGCCCTAGCGCTCCTCGACACCGTCTACCTCCCTCTGCACCTGCCGTCTGGCACGCACGTGCGCATGGTTGGCTACGGCATGCCGCGTGTGGGGAACCGGGCGTTCGCGGACTACGTCGACACGACGCACGGCGGTAGCGTGACACACGTCAACAACAGGAGGGACCCGATCGCGATCGTGCCCGGGCGGCTCATGGGTTTCGTGCACCCGTCTGGGGAGGTGCACATACAGGACACTTCGGGCGCTTGGGTCACGTGTCCTGGACAGGACGATTCGTCCTCACTTTGTAGCGTCGGGAACGTGCCTAATGTGCTGCTGGGAAATATCTTGGATCATTTGGGCCCGTACGACGATGGGATTTACATGGGTTTGTGTTGACGGGTCGACGAAACGAAAGAAGGAAAGGAAAGAGGTGTACGTAGGTTTCAATCTTGGGTACGGGTACAACTTGCAGTCACGTACTTTTGGATACGCTCCCAATCGCTCGATGAGAAGAGAAGATATAGGATTGGATAAGTATTCCGTAAAAAATCCCTAAAAATAGATGGCTACAGGTATGAGATCTAGCAAAACCACCTACAACGTCACAAAGTTAAGCAACCACTGTTAGCTCTCGGCCCTGCCGTTACCCCCAGCGTCTCGCTCCAGTATCCGTGTCAATAAAACGTTCTGTGCGTCCATCGCCGCACGTAGCTCTGAAAGCTGCGTCGCAAGTACACCGTACGATTGGTTAGGCTGACGAAACGCCTCGTTGCTTTCGCGGGCCGTGGCCGCCGCAGTTGTTGTCACAGACAACTCCTCGTCGAGGCTATGAGCGCGGGCCCGCATCCGCGAGAAAAAACTCGGATTATGCAGGAACTAGACTCCAGTGGGTCAGTGTTTAAATTCCTCCGCGAGAGCAAAGAGAAAAACAGACGCACCAACTCTGACTGCGCATAGCCTTGTCCCGAATTCGCATATGGCGTGCGCGGGGTTCGCCCGTTCGTCATTTCGTTCCACACGATGCTGAACTCGCGCCCGAGAACGAATGAGGGCAACGCAATGAGAAGGAGCCCAAACACGAGTAAAGGAAGAGTGATCAGACGCCCGAGGAAGGAGCGAGGCGTGATTTCTCCGTAGCCGACAGTCGAGATTGCTGTGTTCGAGGCCCAGAGGGTCAATTGTCATATCCACCAGGGAAAGGCCAGCTTGTTCACTCACTAACGATAACAAACCTGCGATGGGGCGACGTTAGGTACTCAAAATGAGTGAGGCAGAGAAGACATACCATGCCGCGGCGGGTATGGACTAGGGTATATGCTATTAGGGAGGGGACATAATAGGACTAAGTAGAGGAGGGAAGGACTAACAGCGAACTGGGAGGGATCACCATCCGAGTTGATGAAGGTTTCGAGAGTGTCGTCCCACTTGCCGCGCTCAATAAAGTACCTTGACGTGGTCAACACAAGTCAGGGAATGAGACGAGGGGAAGGTGAGGACATACAGGAGGGTGCTGAAGACGACTACAACCATGAGTACAAAGAATCCGAGAGCCAAAAGGGCATCTTTTGAACGTCGGAAAGAGAGATACATGACCTCGATCGTACTGAGAACACATTCACGATGGTCGATTCGAGTATTCGCATTAGCAACCCCGAAGAGGCACAAACAAAAAAAAAACGCACAGTAGAAGGGCGTTATTATAACGGAACGGGCGGAAGACACGGAGCAATCTAAACGTGCGAAGGATTGAGAAACGGAAAAGTGTGGACTGAAGAAGATGCAGGCGTCAGATAAGATAACCAAGAGGAAGAGAAAGACTGACGGTATCCTTTTGTAGAGCGATCTCTATGTAGTAAGGAAGGATGGCCAGAAGGTCCATGATACCAAAGAAGGCTGATATTTTGCACAACAGTCAGAACCCATGTTCATCATCACAAAGGGTCCCCAGAAAACCGAGAAAAAAGAGCAAAAAGAAACACACGCACAACCGACCCACGCAAACAAGGCAGACCAGGAATAACTCGTCGCAGCGCACCGTGCGATATACTCGACCGTGAACAGCGCGACGAGGCTCGTCTCGAGGCCGAACCACATGCCTCCAGGCAGCGAATGGAACGCAGGAACGGTCTCGAGGATCGTGACGAGCGCGGAGAACGCGATGAGCCCGGTGACCAGCACATGCACTAGCACGGCTGCTGCGGACGAGTTGGGCCGCTCGAGCAGGTTGTACAGGTGCAGGCGCCATGCGGGCTCGATAGTTGTCGTTGGTGCCGATATCGACGACGCATGGCGACGGCGACGCTGCCGTTGTCGCTGTCGGTTGAGTCCAACTTCTTCGTCTATGTCCCCGTTTGCCTCTTCCTCGGCCTCGGTTTCCTCTTCGTCGCCACCATTGCCGCCAGTGGGCGTGCGACGGCCTATTGCGGGTTGATCCGTAAAGATGTCATCGTTGGATGTATGCCGGGTGTTAAGAAAGGGAAGTGTCTCGAGGGGGATGTTGGATGATGGTCCAGTCGAAGTCGAAGGCATTGACTCCTGAATAGAGCGCTAGCGCCGAGTGCGTGGCCGCGCTGTTTGAGCGAGCAACGACAAGCGCTAAAGCCTCAAACCTTCTCCTGACTTGCTGTAAGCGACGCAATGCCTGACGACAGCACCGTGCCAGTTTTCGCGCCGAAGGACTACAAGGAGACATTCAAGGTCAGGAAATTTTGGAATGCCTTTTGTTGGCTTGATTCTCATGTCGTATCCACCCTTCAGAAACGGACAGTCACGTCAGAGTTTGCCGAGTGCGACCTTTCACTCCCTGTGTCCTTCCGCTTCCTGACCTGATCCTCATTCGTCTTGAAAGCCCATGTGCAGAGGCATCCAAAGCATCCATGGATTGCCTGAACCGACACGACTATGACCGCGACAAATGTCTCGATTTCTTCCAGGCCTATCGCGACTGCAAAAAAGAGTGGGTTCGTCCGAGCATTCTTTCCCTATCCCTACTGCCCACGTCACGTACGCTAATCGTTCCCCGAGATGGAACAACGCAAGGCAGATCGCCGCGCTGGGAGGGCATAAATGGCGATATGCGTGTGAGGGCCACGAATATCCAAAGAGTACTACTTCTATCCATATGTATGAAGTCCATCACTCATCCTTCTCGGGCGCCTCTGCCCCTCCCGTCTGCTTATTCGGCGCCCAGGACCCAGGACCGAACCCGCGCGGCCCGAGAACAGTATCCACGACATGCATCATAGCGAGCACCTTTTCCTCTCCCCACGGCTGACCGACAACCTGCACGCCCACGGGCAATCCCTGCATCGTAGACGGGTTGTACGCACCCTTCGGCCCGTAAATCTCTCCCTCGATAATCTTTGACCCGTTGCCTGGGGCAGCCCGCCACTCATCTGAAACCTCGTCGCGCGTGGGATCGACCCGCGTGACGGGAATGACGCCAACGGGTGAATCAACTATGTTGTAGATCAGCGTCGAGCACGCGAGAGGCGCGAGGCGGTCACATCCCCCATGCGGTAGTGCAGGGATAGCCTGTACGGGAGCGAGCACCGCGTCGAATGTAAAATCTGGCCCCTCGCCCCATAAGGAGACGCGCGTCTGCTCTTCGAACGCGATCTTGTCTGCAACGTAGTTGTAATATTGGCGCACGGAAGTCTTGTGCGACTGTGACAACAATGAGGCGAATTTGGTGTCCCCGACGAAGTTGCGGATCACCCAGCTAGCAAATCCACGGACGAAGCCTACGAATGGTGCTTAGAAAAGATGATAGTGACAACGCAAGGATGTAGAACACGTACCTGGCAGCCGTGGACCCAGGGTGACCAGGAACAGTGCCGATTCCTGTATTAGTAGACGTCAGAGGGCCAAGGTGCTCTGTCAGCTTCTCGTACCCGTCTGCAGAAGTGATTGCAGTGAAAAGTCGGAGCAACTCGGTAACTGGAACCAAAGCTTAGGTTTGCCGCTGAGTAGAGAACGGTCTCTCCACGCACTATCAGGCGGGTCAATCTGGACGCATTCATGTCCTGCCTTGCGAAGTGCCTCCACTGTTTCCAACACGGCCCTATGGCAAGCAGGAGACCCCTTGGCCACTCCGTCTGTTTTTTTTGGGTGCATATACACATCAACCCCTCACAATCAAGATGGCAAATGACGCACCGTTGAGATAATACCCAACCCGCAATTTTTCAGGAAGTGTCACGTCCCGATACGGGATCGGTGCGGGGAAATAATCCTCGCTACCGCCGCGCTCGCCAAAGAGGACGCGGGCCATGCGTTCAAGGTCCGCGACCGAGCGGCCCATTGGACCCGCAACCGGGCGGACAGCTTGGAAGCCGGGGTTCGGACCTGTAGCACATCAAAAGGGGGAAAAACACCAAAGAGTCAGATAACCTGACGATTGGCCGAAGTACGCCCACAACACGTAAGACACCGCCGCGGTGCGCGGCCCCACACGACCCCACACGTCCTCACATTACGCCACACTGCACGACGGCATCTGACAATGGAAGGTCAAAACGACGCACCGACGGATCCTGCGTATGACACACGCCCCAGGCCCGGCTTCAAACCAAAAATGCCGCAGTAACCTGACGGAATGCGTATGCTCCCGCCGACGTCCGAGCCAACGCCAATCGTGGAACCGTCCATGGCAAGCAGCGCGCCCTCACCACCGGAAGAGCCACCTGCTGTGTGTGAGGCCGACCACGGGTTGCACGTATGGCCCCATAGTGGATTCGAGCTCTCGAAGGCAAGTAGGGTCTGCAGTACGTTCGTCTTGGCAATGATGATGGCGCCAGCCTTACGCAATGTCGCAACGAGCTATTATTAGGTGGCCGATGGCGAGTATCGGACGGTGGGGTGGGAGGTGAGATCGGAAGGGACAGAGACGGAAGTGGAAAACGTACGGCAGCGTCGCGCTCAACTGGTTTGCTCGTCCACTGCGTGTACTATGGGCTACCGTCATTTCGGCAGTCACATTCGTCACGAATCATCACGAATCATCACACATCGTCATGGGTGCCTGGATTCAAACTCTGGTAGGTGAGCAGAGATGAGCTGTGCTTCACGTGCTGTGATGCAGTAGTTTTGTATGTACAGTGCCTAATTGAAGGGTGTTTGTCCTGAATTATTGAGAGCCACTGTCTATGAAGGCATGAGTAGTAGGTGTGTCATGGAAAGTATGGTGTGAAAGTAGTAGCTGTTGGTCATGTATCGCTAAAAGGGATAGTACAAGTAAGGGTGAATGGTATAGTGGTTATTATGTTTTGCTCACATGAATGAGCAGGGTGGGTCCGTTGGTTCAATTCCGTGATAGTGCAATATATGTTTTGTTGTCCACATTGGCCCATCAACACTGAATGACCTTTGTTTTCCAGCAAACTCTCTCATATCCTGTATTTAAAAATTTCTACTATTTTTTGCAGCTTTTACATATCATTTGAGAGGTTGGGTACAAAACACCCTGTAAGGCCTGCATGCATGCTGGCCTTGCAACTGGCCTATTTTCCTCATTGCCAACACATCCGAAGCCTCTGCCCAACACCTCCGATGCCACAGGGCAGCATGTGCATGTTGCTGCCCTCTCCATTCTCATCTGTCAGAATTTTTCTTGTTGTTAAGTACATGTCATAGCCTAGAATGTAAGTAGCTACATGAAAACTATATAGAACTGTGCACAGCACCAGAAGCAAGAGGTGAAGTGTCTCCCAGGCACCCACTTTTGCATGGTGTTTCCCCCCCCTTTCCCCCTCTTTTTCCCTCTCTCCTCTTGGGGCAAAACCTTCGAACTCAACACATAGATGCCAACTCTACTCTACAACCCCCCCAATATGTAAGATGCCAAACCATTGCAGACACTGTGGCTGACCTGTCACTTTTGAAACTCTGCATTGGCACATTTTTGGGGGGTGACCCTCTGCATAAGTTGGTGTGACAAAGGCCAATTTCAGGATCTCAGCAACCATATCACTGTTTTCACTTATTCAACTTTGCAGACAATGGTATTGAGCAAGGGTTTCTAGAGAGGCTATGAGCTTGCTGAGGGATTGAACAAGTGAGTGCAGCAGGCGCAAGGGAAATGACAAGTTGGAGACAAGCGGTGGGAAGCTGTCGGAAATGGGGGACCATGCACACACACACAAGTGGGAAGAGATTCGCAGATAACATTGCCAGCCTGTTGAGGGTGCGTTTAAGTAGTCCAGAGGTCAATAAAAAGGATGTGGAGCACTATTAAGTGACTCCACTATACTGAGGTGAAGGCAAAGAGTCGTATTGACGAAGGGGGGAAAAGATAAGAGGTAACCAGGGCATGAGATGCCCATCATATGTGGAGGTCTGTGCTCAGGGGCACTTTGTCTGGATTGGAAATGTGATTGTGGCGATGCCTTTAGGCATACATGCAGCACCGCCCTATTCAAGAATGAGATCAAATTAGTTTAATCAATTGCAAATGTGCCGGAGGCATTAGAAATGCAAGTGAGACAAGGGAGTGCTCTTGGCATCGTCCCCAGTCATTACCCTCCTCCTCCTGCCTGTGCCTGTCCCTCATCATACCCTGATTCCACCAGTTTCCATGTGTAAAGTAAAATAATCAAAAATTTGCTGTATTGACGGAGTGCTGAAATGGTAGTGAGTGCTGAAACAATGGTCACCCATAGTATCTGATTGTACTGTCAAATCCCTTCACATCAACTAAAAATCGTCCATGGACATTCCTCATTGTCAGTTACCATTTGCCAAATTGTATGTGCTGCCCCAAAAGGAGAAAGAAAATAGAGGAATGAAGAAGGGGAAGCAAGGGCAGAATGCACAAGAGTCCTTAATGCTAATCAGCACACTGTGCAATGGTCCCTTCAAACAGCCAGTCTTGGTGAAGTTGGCATCCAGCCTGCCTGTGTCCTCCCTGGCCTTGTTGAAGAAAACTATGGTATGGCATTTGTTGTGTGCAGTTGTAGGTCCAAGCAAAGTCAGTGTTCACACATGAATGCAACCTCAGTAAGTTAGTAGGAAGCAATGACAGGTAAGGTGCACATACCCTCTGTGAAGCAGTTTGTCACTTGGTGTGCTTGCACCTGTGCAATGTAAGCCTCCAGCACTGCTGAAGCAGTCCATGTATGGGATAAGATATTCTCCACAATATGTGATGCTGTGGAGTCCCCAGAAATAAAAGCAAATAAAATCAGTTCAAGGTGGCTAGGCCAAGAGGGTGGGAGCTGTACAGTACCTGTTGTGCTGAGATACTTCTGGTGCTCTTCTGCTGAAAAGGGTGGAGCAAGCTTGAGGACATTGATGCAACTGTGCGTTTGGCCTTTATGGTCTTGTGGTATGGGTTCTGAGGGCTTGAAAGGGGCCACATGAATACAGCAGGTGGAATGGTGCACTGTAAAGTCCTAAGTGTCGGAATTTCAGTAGGTAAAATGAGTGAAAAAATGATGAAAAAATGATGGAATAAACAATGAAAAAATGGTGAGATTTAATGAAAAAATGACTGAATTTTTCGGTAGTTTATTGCCTGAAATTCCAGTGAATCTGCAACAGGTTCACACATTTTTTAGGGGGTTTTTTACATGTTTTCTAGGAATTTTTTCACACATTTTTTCATTGATTTTTGCATATATTTTTTGTTGATTTTTTCGTGCTTCTTCATTCTTTTTTTTCACACATTTTTCATTCTTTTTTTCACAGGGATTTTTATTGAAAATAAAATTCAAATTTAATTACTTGTTTACCAATTACTCGCCAGCCTTACTCACTGTTCTCAATTGACATCAAACAAGCTCTTACTCCCCACCTACAACAGGGGAGCAAAAGGGGGGGCTTGTGCAGTATCACAGGGATGTGTGGCAAACAGCAGACTGAGCATGAAAGAACATGTGAGAAAGGCCCAAGCTTGGAGAGGGCAATATGGGTAGTATGTGAGAGGATGTTGCAAGGTGAGGTGGAGTGGCAGGACGGCTGGGAATCAAGCAAATCCAGTGAGAGATTATCTAACAGGGACAAAACAGGGGCACTCACCAGAATGCCAAAGGGCCTGGGTCAGTGTGGACTGTAGCTGGGCTTTCATGCCACTCATGGAGGGACTACCCAAATTCTTTCTGGCAACTGAAGACGAAGACCCATTGGACAAAGATCCACCAGTGCCTTTACCTGGGGTGGCAGGTGCACTGTCCACCTTTCCAAAGCCAATGTGAACCATCTGCCCATTAGGCATGCCAATGTTACCGCCAAGATGATTAAGCACATCTTCCTTTGCACGAACTGTGTCTGCTTGATTACAAACCCACTCCTAAATTTTGTGAGAAATCCACTGTACAAACATTATGTTTTGTGTGTTACGTTCTTGGGCACTTGGCCCACATTTTTCTTTCTTTCTTGACCGATATGTACTTATACGATCACATGACCTTGACTCACATGACCGCTTACCTGTACAGCAGAGCCGCCTCACCGGGAACTCCATTGTTCCCTCCTTTTGTACGTCTCCTATTGTCCCCCTTTTATGGTAGTCTGTGACCACCATTGTTCGTGACCCTATTGTTCCGTGACCCTTATTGTTCGTGACTCCATTGTTCTCTCTATTTGTATGCTTAGTCAGGTAGCTGCCCTTTTGTATATAAGCTGGACTTATATCCTAGAGTTGGGCCTTAAGCCTGACTTAGTTTGCAATCTATTGCGTTCTCAGTCCTTGTTGCTTGAACAAACATTTTTCTCTTTTTCTTCTTCGAAGTAATCTTCAAGTCCTTGAAGTTACTTCCCTTTCCTCTTTATCTTCACCCAGACATTGGTCTTAGCAACCTTCTCGCTTTTATCACTTTCCAAAACACTTAGGTTATAAAGGGGATTACGACCCTTGTAACTTCATCACTGCCGCATATTTCACCTTCGCGCACGTCGCGCCTTAAGGTTCAATAGGCCTTAACATTGTGTCTGTGTCTCACCTCCTCTGGAAAAAGCCTCAAACTCTCAATTGCACCATATGGCACGAAGACATGGATGAGCTGCTTGCTGGTGATGGAACTGTCAAGGTTACCTATCCAAAGGGATTGTGTCAGAGTCTGGATCTGAGTTGCATTCTTGGGTTTGGGTAAGACAGCCCATCCAGGTTGATTCAGTGTCAGTAGATAGGATGGCATCTGAGACCCAGACACCTTGGTGATGGGGAAATGTACAGAAGGCAATGGGCCTGAGCAGAGTGTAGATGATTTGTTGGTCTGGAGAATACCAGTCTGACTCAATTGGGTGGTGTTTGTGCTATTGAATGAGGACGAAAGTTTGTAAATGGGTTGTTCCACAGAGACAGTTGTGCAGCGTGTTATCCACGCAGGATCATCAAGGGTACTGACTGAGATAGCTTGTGGTTGGCTGGTAGCAAAATCTGTGTTCAAATACTCCATCTACTTCAGACCTCTGGCCCGAGGGAAGTACTCATCGGGAATTGAAGACTTATGATAGTTGTCCAATGCCAGCCGACTATAGGACTGTTCGTACACCTTCTCTTTGTCTTCTGGGTTTGGAGTGGCAAGAAGGGAATTGCCTGTGGAAGACATCTGATGGTAGGGGTGTGAGACAGTTGTGGCATGCAAATGCGGTGGGTTAGACAGGTTGCCAGCAATAACAGCTTGTGCCTGATTGCAGAGTTGGAGATTGTTGCAGCAGGAGGGGGGTGGTGGTGCATTCATCTAAACCAAGGTAATCCAGTGTATGAACATCGAAATCACCTGCTCCAGAATCCATGCCCATGGAGCAGAATTCTTCCAAAACAGGAAAGGCAGTATTATTGTTGGATGATGATAACCATGATGAAGAGAAGATACTTGAACCAAATGGCTTTGAGTGTGAGAGTGGATGGCAACAACAAAGAGAGCAAGAGGGGGGAGGGGGGTCCCCCTCAGCTGGACAGCTGAGATTTGAGCAAATGGAGCTGAGGACATACTGCTACTTTTGAACCAGAGAACATGAGTAAGATGCAAAGTGGGAGAAACATCTGGTAAGGGGATGGAGGGATAACATGATGGTGCAACTGGGTGGTGAGCACTGCTGAAAGAGGGGAGAAAGAGGGGCACTCACCCAAATGCAGCAACAAAATAGTGGTGGTCACTGCTGAGGCCGAGCTGGGATGATGCAAGAGGTGAGCACCCAGTGCTGTTGGGAGTTGGGGCACAGGTGGTATTTGAAACTGTGGGAGGTGTTCACCTCCGCCCATGCAAGGTGTGTGCTGTGCATGAGTACAGTGAAGCCCAGCCCCCTGACCCTAGGTGGGATTGATCAGGACAGGGGAGAACAGCACACTAAGCATGAAAGAAAATGTCAGACAGGCCCAGGTGGATGCATGACAGGTGAGGAGTCAGCAGGAGGGTGATGCATGCAAGGATGGTCCTAATTTGGAGACAGGATGGCAAGCATGCCACGCTAGAGTGCCATCGTAAGCAGGCAAAACTAGAGAAGGTTGTGGTTTTGGGGAGAGGAGGGAAAAGTGGGAGAAAAGCAAAGAGACAGTGTCTTGAGATGCAAGACAGCAAGACAGTGTTGAAGTTGTCCTTGCATATGATAGCACATGTGCCCTTGCTCTTTTTTTTTTCTAAGTCATGTATACCACTGGGGCGGTGACATGTGTGACCTACCTATATGATGCCTTGTTCTTTGCCCCTAGTATAAGTACCAATTGCCAGGCCTCTGTCTTCTTGAGCACACAATTGTGTGCCTCCTGTGCATCAGCACAATCCTCTGCTGTGCTCTCACAAGCACTCTCTTGATAGGCCCCAAACCAAAGACAGTTCTCAATTTTGATAACAGATTGAGTTGTGGGCAAAGGTGTGGGATGATTTCTCATTGATGGTACAGCTAGACTTACTGATTTTTCATGCGGTTAGCCTGAGGTAGGTCTTATCTTGGGGAACATGGCCCATACTATCATCTTTGGTGCTAGTCCTCTTGCAACCATCTTCAAAGTGCAAGACTATTGGTCTTGCCTCAGTGCTCATCATGTCTATGTCCCACTCTGGCAGGACCCCCCAACTTGCCCCTGTGTGACTCATCCTCTCCACCCATCTCTCCACCACACTGCAATAGCTCTATTGTCAAGTGCTTACCTGCTCTGTTGGGCCACAACGCCACTGCCTCATAGTTATCTGTCAATCAATCTGAACTGCTTGCACTTCTCCCTGCCAGCCATATATTCTCACCACAACTCTCTGTCTGCACAACCCAAGGAGCCCAAATCCTGCTATGTGTCCTCCATGGACATCCATGATGATGACTTGGAGGACAATGAACCGTTGGCAGAGCTGAATGAATCTCTCTTACCTTGTCCCTCTGCATTGAAGTTGCACACCCTCTCCAGCACATACACCTACAACTGGTCCTGCTTCTTCTGCCACCCAGATGTGCAACTCTGCATCCTTCACACTCTCCCAGAAGTCAAGAATTTCCATCTTCCTGTCATCCAGCCCATCCAGTTCAAAGCTGCTATCACAGCAGCTGAAGAATGCTCTGCCCTCTTGACCCTCCTCCCCAATCTTCATCATGCATTATGGCAGTGACACACTCTGTCTTGCCACTGAGCACAATGCTGACAGTTCCATAGGAGCTTTGCATCTTGTGGAGCTGGTAACCTCACTCCCAAACCCAATGTACCTGTTTGCGCAATGGTGACATGTGGGTGACAATGATGGCAGTTGTTAAGGCTTCAATGGGCCTTGATAGTATGACTTGTACTAAGAGGTGAACTGGTGGCAAGTACTTGAAGAGGTAGAAGTCTCTAGTGTTACTAGAGACGACTCTGAGAGGCTTATGTAAGAGATGAGGAAAGGGGAGGCACTTGGGGAGCTTTCAAGAATGTTGATATTGAGAATCAAGTCAAGCTTAGGGCTTGACTGTCGAAATATGGGGCGCTTATATACAGGCACGACCGTGCACGGGCCATGGTCACTAAGGTAGGTACTTCTGGTCAAGAGGGGGCCGTCTGTATCGTATGGTACTCCGCGGACAAGTGCTGCGGTCTGTATGAGTCGAACAATAGAGAATAAGCAAGAGCGAATGATAAAGTGACAAGTTGCCTAATCTATCCTTAAGGATCGAACAATGGTGGCGGGTCATTCCAAGAAGAGAAGCGTCATCATGATGCGATGATGACCACGAGATTTGAGGCTGATCCAAGGAGATCTGATCTCTGTGTGCCCATTCTGGTCTAATGGGCGTCTAGCGTAAGCAACTACCCTTTAAGGTAGTCTATATTGATGGTGACCCAATTAAGGGCCATGTCGCTATCTGCGTTGTCTGCGGAGCTCTGCGTGGATGAGGGATGATCTGCGGATCCTCCGGGAGAGGTCGACTGGTAGCCCTGACTCTGGGGTGAGGTGCCAGCTATGGGCGACAAGGCTGAAGGGGTGATTGACTGGTAACTGCCTTCCCTACTGGTGTGTTGGCATATGGGTGCTGAAGAGGGACTTGTGGGTGACAGGGAGTGCTTGTGGGACACAGGACTGCTGGGCTGAGTGAGGTATGCTTTCCAGGGTTCGATAGGGGACTCTCCTGGAGACAAGGTGTGCGTCTGTCCTTCAGGGACATCTGGTTCATAGTGAGTGACTGATTGTGGCTCTAAGGGCGGTGCATCCTCCATGGGACTGTCTGGGTCTTCCAGTGGGTTCTCTACTGGGGGTGGCTCTTGGTACATCTCCATTGAGGAGTATTCCCAACGATGGATGTTCCAGGGGATGGGGACAAGGGGCTCAACTGGGGGCTGATCAAAGGGTGACAATGGTTTGGATGGTTCATGGGGCGGTAGTGGTGGCAGGTCTGGTAGAGGTGTCGGGTTCAATGGTAATGGTCGCTTAGCCATAGGTGAAGGGTTGGATAGGGTGATGAGGAGGGGGTCTGATGAGGATGGGAAAAATTGGGGTGGATCATAACAGCAGTGGTAATGCACAGGTGATGATGGTGGCAGCAGTTGTTAAGGTCCAAGGGCCTTAAAGACGTGATGTGCATGGGTTGGTTTGGCGACGACTGGGATTGCTCAGTGGGTTGTCCTCCTGAGGCAATGATCATGTGGGTAGCACAGTACCAGTTGGCTACACAGTATAACAAGTAAGTCCCTGGATGATAAGGGCAACTTCTGAGTATTCTGATAGAAGATGAGAGGGAAGAGCTTCAAAAGGGAGGTTTGAAGCGACTAGAGGTTCAGGCTGTTTGACTCTGAGAGTCCTGGGTGGAAGCTACAAGTCTTGGATTGAAAACCAAGTTAGGCTTAGGGCCTAACTACCAAAAGTACTGGTGCTTATATACAAGTGGAATGTAATGGGTCACAGGAGTCACAGAATAATAGGGTCATATATAGTAAGGTTCATCATGAGCTGGCAATGAGCTGACAATCTAAGTATAGCTCCATCATGAGCTGGCAGTCTATAGATAGCACATCATGAGCTGGCAGTCCATAATGGGTTAGATGGTGATGCTGCGGACTGCGGAGCAGTGGCATGTGATAAATGACTGCAGAATGGTCAAGTGACTCATCAGGTGACTTGTCAGGTGATTGGGTGGCGGTCCGAGCGGCGCGTGAGGGAATGAGTGGGGAACGAGTGACTGAGAGCACAAAACAAGTAGGCAGGAAAGGCAGAAAATGAAAAATAGGGCCCAGGATCATAACAGCAGTGATGCACAGGCAATGGTTGTGGCGGCAGTGACACATGGGCAATGATGACAGCAGTGGTGACATGCAGGCAATGACAATAGCAGCCATGACACACAGGCGGTGGCAGTGGCAATAGTGATGCGTGGGCAATGACGAGATACCCATGTAAAATACATATATACCACTGTTCAGCAATACTTCAGTAGTTGATTCATAGGACTTTCAACCTGTCTGAGTTTGTGTGATTTTTAGTTGAATATTGTTGTAAAATTTCACTAACTTTTCTCTGAGAAAATAAGACTAAATATTTCACACATAAAATGCATGAAATTTATCATGTTTGGACTTCACAGAGGAGTTTGTGTGATTTTTAGTCAAATATCATTGTAAAATTTCACTAACTTTTTGCTGGGAAATTAGACTCTAGTATTTCACACATAAAATGCACAAAATTCAGCTGTTGTGCATGAAAATGCTGAAATTTATCATGTTTGGACTTTACAGTGGTAACAACTAAGCTTGGGTGTGAACTTAAGTAAAAATACATCAACAGACAGTGCAATAACATGCATTACAATCAAAACTGCTAATTTACATTGTGGTATTACCCAGCTGCTGGCTCAAACCCTAAGTCCAATCCTAAATATCTTTGGCTGTTTGCTCAGAGTTGATGACCTCAACATTTGCCCATGTAAGAAAATCAGTGTAGGGCTCATCCTCATCCCCCATATTCTCAATTGAGCCCCAGTCATCCATCAGATAGGGTTTGATACCTTCCTGAGGGGTATCACCACCAGAGGATATAAATTTACATGATGTTGCAAGGAGGATGGTATGTTGGTGGATCGCCATGGAGGTTCTAATTTGCTTGCTGTTGTAGCAATCTTCTCAAGCCCTTTCCTGCCTCTTGGGGTTTTCTATTCTTCAAAGATCTCTGTAGCCTTATCAGCTGCATGGTCTGCAACCTTGCAGAGAAACATGTAGCACTGGAGGTATCCACAAAAGGTTTCCAGGAAAAATGTATAGGGTGTAGGGTACACCCCCTTATTATTGTTAAGCTGATAGAAATGTAAAAAGGGGAATAGCACATACCACAGTTCCATCCTCTTCCCACTTTGAGATATAAACTTTCAATAATGCATTAACAATAGTTGCACCATACAAGTGACCTGTAAGGCCCAGTGCCCATCTTTGGTGTTGACCTGAGCAGAGGTATAGTGCCAGTTGACAAGATGCAACCAAGGCATGGCCACATTTGTGTTCACACACAAACATTATGAGCTTCCCCTCTGTGTCAAATGGTGCAAATATCTGTGGGTTGTCCAAGTGGTGCAAAAAGATAAGCCAGTCTGGTGGTAGGTTGATGGATAAGAAGAAATCTGCTATTGCCTTTGTTGGGTGGCTGGGCAAATATAGGTCCTTTTCCACACTGAAAATTTGGTCAACAATATGTCTTTTAAAATGTAGAATAAACTTACTGCATTATATGGCATGCTGGTTTTCAGTCTTGGAACACAACTTGGAACATGTTGTCAGGCCCTTGATGCCTTGAAGCTTCATGGGTTGCAACTGAGGATGAGTTCCAGGATATAAAAAGGGTTGGCCACCAGAGACGGATTTGGAACTGGTCATCTGATTCACATCAGGCAGCTGGGAGGGTGACAGCCCATTGTTGAAATTCATAAACATCTGAGGCTTAGTTAAATAACTGGTTCTGAAATTGTGTTAGTAATGTATGAAAACATTAACATTGTCAAACAATACCCTATTCAGTTGGAGGTCAAGTATATCCTTCAAAAACTAATTGAAATCAGACTAGTTCTAGCATACAAGGGTATACACACCTGGGCATAGGCATTGTCATGGGTAGCCCTGGGGTATTTTGGGCTCACCCTCACCCCTACCCAACAAAAACCCACACCCACACTTAGGGTATGGGTTTTCCTGGTTTGGGGTCAGGGTATTTTGGGTCAGATGGGTCAGAAAACCTGAGTGGGTAGAGGTGATGGGTAGGGCATTCAGAGCAAGATGAGGTGTAGTTGGCAACTTGAATAGTGATAAGTGGTTGGCAATAATGAGGCAGGAGGTGGTTGTCAGTGGTGAGGCCAATGAGGTGTAGGGAGATATCAGCAGTCGATGGAAAGGCATCAGCAGATATTGGTAGTGAGGTGTAGGTAGGGCTGTGCGCCATAACCATACATATGGCTTTACAGCTGTATTGTACAGGTCCCATCACTGTACTGTCAAAGGACTGAATGCATCCTTCAATGGCCATACACCATATGGCTGTGGGCCCATATCTAGCTGTACAAAATGGCTGTTCCATCACCTGACTAAGCTCTAATGGCCTCCTCTCACCTGACATCCTTGTTGTTACTGTTGTTGTTCACTGTTCATGCCATCCAGGCTTGCTATCTATGTCTCTCACCCTCTTCATCTCCCCCTATTGTCTTGTGTTCTGTCTTCCTTGAAGATCCTCCCCATTTCCTTGGGCTCCAATGTTCCCCCCTTGCAACCAACATGCCTCATTTCTCCTGCTGAAGACATGCAGCTCACCAAGCATCATCAGCTCACACCACTAGTGTGTGCCACTTTGAGGGCCCCACTGTTCAACATTGTGCTTACTGCAGATGGGGCCTCAGTCTGGAGCAGGTCCATGATAGGAATGGTTTGACAGGGCTGGAGCAACTGGATTTCGAAAAAAATTATCCCTCACCAGTGGCAGCTGGTTATATATCATTAAGAGGGATACCATGGTAAGTCCAAATGGTGTAGTAGTAATGATTTTTGCTTTACATAACTGAGTGGGATGCGCCTGTGGGTTCAATTCCACATTGGTGCAAACTATATAATACATTTTTTTCTCATCCACAAGAGCCCAGGCTCCACTGAACTGAACCAAAGGTGGGGTTTTGAGCCAAGCCAGCCTTTATAAAACACCAATTTAAGACTCATCACACATTGTCAATCTCCCAGGATTACAGCTGTACCATACTGTATACGGCTGTGTTGACACCTGTCCCATACCATTGACCACCTTGGTATTTGGCTTATGGTATGGGTCACAGTCATTTTATACCATATTACAGCTGTAGATATATGGCTATGGCCATATATGGTATGGTGTGCAGCCCTAGGTATAGGGAGATGTCAGTATTGAGACATAAGATAGTCTGTCAAAGGGAAAGTGAGAATGGCAAGAGAAACAATAGAAAGCACAGGACCAGAAAGACTGTAAGTGTCAATAAGGGGAACTTACCTGCCCTCTCTGGCAGCCCAGAGACTTTGACCATCATGGTTGTATGGCAATGTATGCATGGTTGAACACCAATGCAAGAAATATTGAATCCTGAATGTTCACCCCCACAAATGAAAAAGAGAACCATTGCCAAAGGTACCCTTGGCATTGAGCCTGCTAGTGGGGCTGAGATAGCCACCACTGCAAGTCCAAAGTGTAGATCCTGAGGTGTATGGTAAGTTAGGGCACAGGCATGAAGTGCCACTATAAGGTGAGGCCAGGTATGTAGTTGGAAAGTGGCCATGAGAGGGCAAGTGAGAGCTTGATGCCCTGTTCAGAGGGCTGGTGCAAGCCAAAGGTGCTACCATGAAAGAGAGAGTGCAGATTGATTAGTGTTTAAAGGTCCAGTCCATTGGACCAGAAATTTAACCTGGACTGGACTGGACTGGACTGCAAAAGACCAGACTTCAGGTCCAGTCCAGTCCAGTCTTTGACCAGTCCAGGTTAAGGTCCAAGGATCATAAGAATTTTATGAAGACTGCAAAAAACTGGTCTAGACTGGTCTTTTAGGTAATGGTTACATAAGCTACCAAAAGACCACAACCCTATGCATTTACCTATTAAAATAAGCCCTAGAACATCTAAATTAAACAAGATTTGGACAAGTTATAATTAAAACAATAAAAACTTTATTAAGTTTAGTTCAACTAGACTCTGACTTGTCACAAGAAGACCCTATATCATCTGCCAGTTAGAGAGGCTATGAGCTTGCTAAGGGATTGAACAAGTGGGTGCAGTGGGCGCAAGGGGAACAATGAGGCAGAGACAAGCAGTGGGAAGTACACAGAAGTAGGGGGGTCACACAGACCTCTCTTGATCTCATACCACCACCATGTCCAATATTCCCACACCCCCACCAGCACTTGGAGGCCCTGAAAAAGCCTTTGAAAATCTCCTGATCACTATCATTTGCACTGAACCACATATTCGGTTGGCTAAAGTAAAGCCAAATCTCCTCATCTTTCTTGCCCACCCAATCATCCAAGAGCTCATCAGTACAAGTGATGCCCCTGCTCAACCCAAGGTCAACACCTCCCCCAACCTGGAACTTCAAAAGATCCAGGACTCTCTCCTGCAGCTGTCCAAAGCAGTTGATGCCTTGAAAAAAGCCCCCCCCTCCAACAAAGACACTAGCACAAGCAAAAGTTGTCTGCCCCCATCAAAACCCCCCCCCACACACCTTCTTGGCTATCACCAGAGCCAGGCCCCCTAACCCCAGTCTGTTAGTGGACGTGGCAAAGCTTGGAATGGGCAAGGAAGACCAGATCAAACCGGAGATACTATGCTTAGCCCTTAACAAGGAACTCGCCACTGTAACCCCCCCACAAGTCCAGCTAGTTGCTGTCAGGTGGACAGCTAAGGGCAACTTAGTCATCACTGGGGGTCCAGCTGCGACTCCACACACACTCCAATTAGCTGCCCCCCACATTAGCGCAGCCCTAACTAACTCCCTATCCCTGCCCTTCCACTCCTCCCTCCCCCAACCACGGCCCAACACCAAATGGTCCAAAATCACAATCAATGGTGTACCCACTGGCATGTCAACAGATAGGTCCCCCCTCTCCCCTGATAAGTGCCATATGGCACTAGCAGCATCAAACCCCACCTATGCCTCCCTCTCAATCACACAGAAACCCAGCTGGGTACACCCACCAACCTTATACAAACCAGGCTCCATCTCCTCCCTCTCAGTGGCTTTTGAGGACCCAGACGGTAGTAAGCTGAAGGTGTTACTGGCCAAACACTACCTATATGCTTATGGCAACAGAGCGTTGGTCCAAAAGTGGAAGTACCACCAGAAGAACTCCAAAGACAATTCCAAATCTACCACTGGTCAGCATTCCAATACTGGTGACACTGATGATGATGAGGATATCAACCATCTACTCACACAACCAGTGCCAACTTTTGAGACAGCAAGTTCTAGCACTGCCACACCAACACAGTTGTTATAGCAACAAACAGGGACCATAAAGATTTCTCCTGGCACCAGTACTTGATCGCGTAGGAAGAAGTGACACACGGGAAGCCCTAGGACAATTATGTGCAGATGCAAGCCCTCAAGACCAAGCACAACACACTGGTGGCCTCCTGGCTCTGCCAATGTCAGGCTCATTTCCCCCACATGTCATTACTATACATTTGTTAAACGTTGCTAAAGGAGTGAATCCCGCTTTGAAAGAACCCATGGACCCATACATAACGTAGTTATACTGTCATTCTTTAAAGTGCTACATGGGGCTCAATCCCCAAGGCACACAGTAATTGATTTAAAAAAAAAAAAAAAAAGGGGGGGTCACACACACACACACAGGTTGGAAGGGATTCGCAGATCATATTGCCAGCCTGTTAAGGGCGTGTTTAAGTAGTCTAGAGGTCAATAAAAGGATGTGGAGCACTATTAAGTGACTCCACTATACTGAGGTGAAGGTGAAGAGTCGTATCAACAAAGGGGGGAAAAGATAAGAGGTAACCAGGGCATGAGACGCCCAAGGTATGTGGAGGTCCATGCTCAGGGGCACTTCATCAGAATTGGAAATGCAATTGTGGCAACACCTTTAGGCATACATGCAGCACTGCCCTATTCAAGAATGAGATCAAATTAGTCTAATCAAGTGCAATGTGCCAGAGGCGTTAGAAATGCAAGCAAGATAAGGGAGTGCTCTTGGCATCGTCCCCAGTCATTACCCTTCTCCTCCTGCCTGTGCCTGTCCCTTGTCATACCCTGATTCCACCACCAGTTCATAAGAACCCAATCCAAGTCACTCTCTATCCTTTAAAGTTGCTATCTATCAGTTCCAAGTTACTCTCCATCAGTTCTGAGTTGCCTCTGATCACTTCCAAGTTGCTTCTGATCACTTCTGAGTCGCTTCCAATTACTTCCAAGTTGCTCTCCAATTATTACAAATAATATTCAGTACTACTAGACCATTTAACCTGATAATAAGATTAATTAAGACAGGATAAGACCAGTCTAGACTGGTCCATGCAGTATAGACCAGTCTAGATGTGAACCAGTCTAGACTGGTCTATGGACTGGCTTTGGACCAATATGGACTGGTCCAAATCGGTTCAGTCCCAGTCTAGACCATTTTGGGATGGTCCAGTCTGGTCCAGGTCCCGGTCCATGCCCAAAATGGTCAAAAGACTGGACTGGACCAGACTTTTAAACCCTAGTAGCACATGTGAATAGGAGGGTCCCCAACAGGTCCCCACATAGATAGGTATAGTAGATACATGATCATGTATATAAAGGGCTGTCCTCTCATCTAGGAGGGGCAGACTTTTTACCCTTACATTTAGCTTTCGCAATAACCATCAATTTGCTCTGGTTCTGTTGTAGCGAGCTCTTAGGAAATAAGTCAAAGCTTCCATCTAACTTATCATCTATATCCAACACACCTCAGTGTGTTACACCTGGACATACTTGGCTGTTCCATCAGGGCTGATTGCCTTGAGGTTTGCCTTGGTAAGCCAATTACCCTCAGCCTTGTCATCCATGCCAGAAATTACAGGCTCATCTCCTGTATCCTCCTCATAGGACTCCCAGTCTTCCATCAAATAAGGTTCTATGTCTTCCTGAGGGGCACCATCTTGAAAGTGTATGAGTTTACAAGATGCAGCTGGTGTCACTGGTAGGGGTTGCCATGGTTTGTTGCTTGCTGTTCTGGCTGTCTCCTGAAGCCTTTCCTTACCTTTTGTAGTTTCCCACTTGACAAAAACCTTATTGGTCTCAGAACCTGCATGGTCTGCAACCCTGCATAGGAAAAGATAGCACTTGAGGAAGTCTGGAAATGTTGATAGTGAGAACTTATATGGTGTAGGATACACCCACTTATTATTGTTAATATGATTAAAGTAAAAAGTGGAATAACACCCACAAGAGCTTTATCTTCTTCCCACCTTGAGACATATATTCTCAATGTTGCATCAACAACTGTTGCACCATATAGCTCCCCCTTGAAGCCAAGAGCTTGTCTTTGATTCTGACCTGAGCAAAGATATAGAGACAGTTGGCAAGATGCAACGCTGGCAGAATATTGGCCCCATTTGTGTTCAGCTGCAAAAGTTACCACTTTTCCCCTTAGCTCAGGAGAGGCAGCAAAGATATGGGTGTTGTCTAGGGGTCATAGGAAAATGACCCATTCCTGGGGTAGGTTCATAGTTGAGAAGAAATCTGCTGTGGCCTTTTCTGGTAGAAGTCTGGGTAGATGTAGGTCCTTTTCCACACTAAAAAATTGGTAAATAATATGTCTTTTATAATGTAGAATAAACATACAATGTGGTGTGCTGGTAAAGTGCTGAGAATTGTTGTTGGAATGCTAGTTGGAACATATCGTCAGGTTCTCTACACATCCCAGCTTCATGGTTTGAGAGAAAAGTTGAGCTCTATGACATGAACAAGGTTTGCCACCATGTACCAAGTTCAAATGGATCATCTGCATTTGCCTTCCATTGAGAAGCTGAGAGTGACCTAACCTATTGGTAGAAATGGGAAAGGTCAATTGGTTCTGGAGATTGTTCATTCTAACATTGTGTCAGTGAGGCACAACAACATAGAGTTATAAGGGATACCAATTTCTTCTGGAGGGTAAATATATGTTCAATGAACTGATTATAGTTGGTCAGATAGGTTCTAGCATACAGTAATATATGTACACACCTGGGCATCCTGAATGAAAGCAGGATACTTGATGTTCTGCAAGAAATCCTCAAATGTTGGGACAGGAAGGGGAGCCTCCTCTACCAATCTAAAATTGTTGGTTTTTTCAACCTCCTGCCATAGATGGACAGAACCCCTTGCAAGTCTATTCTTTTGTGAGCCATGTCAGCAGCAAGAGAAAAGTAGGACCTACATTGATGCTGCCATTGATGCATTCCCTGCAGACCTAGGCCCAGGGATTTGGAAGGGTAATCCAGTTAAACCAGGTGTTGGATGGTTTGATAGCCCACCAGGGCTATTGTAGATTGTGAGTATCCTTCCAGGTGTTGAGGGAACAACCACATACAATGGGGATATCTGCTCAGGGGGCCTGTGGGTGGCAGTACTTAGCAGCACACCATTGTAAACTGAAGGTTCACAGCACTCACAGCTGTTTCTGTTGCAGCCTAATAAATTATGGCCAGACTGGGGATTGAACCCAGGCCTACTGGATATATACCAGGTGCTCTACCACTGAGCTACCTGGCCTTGGGACATCAATCTGAATTAGGGATTTTGTATGGATTGCCTCTCTTTTGCCACTTTAATTCATGGACAGATTGCACATCCAACAGTTTCCTGGTATCCTTCTCCTTTGGACAGAGAGACTTGGTAAAAAAAGACATGTGTGGTGCATTGGTGTATCATAGTTTGCTGTGATTATGTGTGTGGTGTGGAGAGGAGGAAAAGGGGCAAGTGGCAAGTGGCGGATAGGACATGTGACTTTCAGTGTCCCCACTATGCTGATGCAACACTGACAATTATCACCCTTGTATGCTGACAGCAACAAGTGTGATTCCCTCTTCATTGCAATGAGACCATTGCTTGCCTTTCTCATCATTTTGGTTCAAAAGCTCCAAGCATCTGAGACACTGAATGTGATCTTGGGGCCTGGTGGACTAGTCATGAACTGCAGGCTCAAGCCCTTTCTGGTTTAACAAGGACAAATGGTCCACCATGAGTTTGGGAAAAGGAAGGCAAGATAGCAGTTAGAACCAGGGCATATCAATCCAAGATCGTATAATGGAGCAAAACGTTGAAGCGGGCTGTGATTGTTAGTCGCTCTACCACTGTGGAAAGGGGAAAGGAAAGGAAAGGAAAAGAGAGAGAGAGAGAGTGTGTGTGTGTGTGTGTGACAAAGTGGGGAAAATGTGATGCAAAAGCACAGTGGAGGCACTACTTGCCTCCTGCTCACAGTGCTGTGTGCGGGCTTTTATAGTTCTCTACTAGCTATTTACAATCTATACTAATTGTCCCTAGCACTAATAAAGAGGGTGCATCCTGAAAACGAGCATGCAATAACAAGGGCAAGGGGGAATGTAGTGAATGGGGATGTGATGTGACATGTGTGTGCTGTCCTGTGGCATTAGTCAAGTCAGGTAAGGTGGAGGCATCCAGATTCAGGCATTTGCAAGCCCAGCACATATCCCATTGTTACACTGGTATCACCCTGCCTTGTGTGTTAAACAATGTGTTAATACCATGCAACAGGTAATCATCTACCACTACAAGTTGTCGAACAAAAAACATGATTGTCATAGACTACCTCTCCTTTCTCAAGGAGGGGAGAATATAATTTCAGGTGGTATATGGGAGATTACAGGGATGGTGTTGTATAGTAGAATTGGCATCTATGTGTTGAGTTCGAAGGTTTTGCCCCAAGAGGAGAGAGGGAAAGAGAGGGAAAAAGGGGGGGGAAACACCACACAAAAGTGGGTGCTGGGAGACACTTGGCCTCTGGCTTCTGGTGCTGCGCGCAGTTCTATATAGTTTTTGTAGCTACTTACATTGTTACAATCCTGGGCCCTATTCTCATTTTTCCACTATTTTTCCGCCATTTATTCTGTGCTCTCAGTCACTCGTTCCCCACTCATTCCCTCACATGCCGCTTGGACCGCCACCAAATCACTTGACAAGTCACCTGATAGATCACCTGACCATTCTGCAGTCAGATATCACATGCCATCATTCCGCAGTCTGCAGCATTCCACAGCATCACCATTTACCCCTTTATGGATTGCCAGCTCATTGCCACGTCATGATGAGACCACCAGCTCATGATGGAGCTATACTTAGGACTGCCAACTCATGATGAACCTTACTACTTGTGACCATATTATTCGGTGACTCCTGTGACCCATTACTTCTCATTTGTATATAAGTGCCCATACTTTTAGCAGTTAGGCCCTAAGCCTAACTTGGTTTTCAATCCAAGACTTGTAGCTTCCACCCAGGACTCTCAGAGTCAAACAGCCTGAACCTTTAGTCGCTTCAAACCCCCTTTTGAAGCTCTCCCCTTTCTACCTCTACCAGAACACTCAGGAGTCGCCCTTATCATCGGGGACTTACTTATTATACTGTGTAGCCAATCAGTACCGCACTACTCATGTGATCATTGCCTTAGGAGGACAACCCACTAAGCAATCCCAGTTATCGCCAAACCAACCCACATATGTTGCATCTTTAAGGCCCTTGGACCTTAACATACATTCTAGGCTACGATGTGTACTTAACAACAAGAAAAATTATGACAGTTGAGAATGGAGAGGGCAGCAATGTGTGCATGCTGCCCTGTGGTGTCGGAGGTGTCAGGTGGAGTCTTTGGATGTGTCGGCAATGAAGAAAATAGGCCAGTTGCAAGGCCAGGGCACACGCAGGCCTTACACCTCCTGGGGGGTTTTGAAATTTGACCCTCCTGGGTCAATGCATCACTGATGCTGTCTGTCATTGCTGAAGTCATCCGCTGGCCATATGAAACGAAGTACTGTGCCACTGAAATGAGTGAACACATTGTTGGGCAGGCAGGTTGAGAGTGGGGCAGGATATGAGTGAGAGCGGAGGCGATGCGTTGAGTGCGGCCTGCATGACTTCAAGTTGGGGGTGGAGGGTGCTGTGTCTGTGCAAGGTGCTGGGGGTGGCTCTTCTGGCTTGTCCAGATGCAGTGCGGCGGTCGGTGGGACTTGAGGACTGGTGTCAAGAGGCAGCATGCGGACATGCTCATGCTCTGGTTCACAGTGAGCTGTGGTGCTGGGGGAGTTCCAGATGAGCAAGGCAGCGCTGATGCTGCTGATGTCAAAGGCATCAGAGTTGAGGGTGCTATTGCTGCCACTGCTGTTGGCATTGGTGTTGGCATTGATGGTGCAGCTACAGTTGCTGCTGCTGCTTTTGATGACGGTGTCGGCGTTGGTAATACGGGTGCTGTCAATGATGCTGGCATTGCTGTGTGAGTTGCTTTTGCTGTTGCTGGTGGTAATGGCAGTGCAAATGGGCAGGGAGGTGTTGGTGCTGCTGTCAGTGCTGCTGGCGTTGGTGTTGAAGGCGTTGGTGTTGATCACCATGCCAAGGTCAGAATTGCCAATGGGGAGGGTGTGGACGTTGATTGCGATGTTGGCAGTGTCATTGGAGTCGCTGTCAGTGCTGCCAGCGTTGGAGGTGTGGCAGCCAATGTTGTTGATGCTGGCAGTATCATCGGAATTGCTGTTGTTGTTGTTGCTGTTGGTGACAGCATCAGTGTTGACAGTGTGGACAGCAGTGACGAAGGCAGCAGTGGCAATGGTACTGGCAGCATCATCAGAGTTGCTGTTGCTGCTGGTGCTGTCTGCTGTATTGGTGTTGTTCTTGTCGAAGTGTGGGGCCTGTGGGGTGCTAGTGACGTTGGAGGTGCTGGTTTGGGTGCCACCAAAGTCAAGGTGTGCTAGACAATGAAGGGAAAGGGAGTGCGACATCGCGTCGGCACATCTTGAGTTGTTGTAAGGCACAGTGGGAGCATTGTCTATTGAACGCAGTGAGATGATGTCACAGACGGGGATTGGGGTGGCTTGCGCAAATTCGATAGGGGAGACAGTGTTGGTGATAGAGGCTGTGAGGACAGTGGTCTTGTCATGATTGCAGTTGTGGCTGCGGTGGGTGTCAGCAGTGTGGGGCTCATTGCTGATGTTGATGCTGATGCTGTTGTTGTTGCTGTCACTGTCATCATGCCTTGAGCTGTCCTTAATATTGACATTGTTCCCACCTGGGTTGTGCACAAACTTGAGATCATCGCTGATGCCAAAGTCCTTGAGGTTGCATGGGTGGTTGTTGCATTTGTGGATGCTGCTATCACTGTTGTCAGTGCTGTTGGTGACCTTGCTGTCCTTGTGTACTGGCTTGCCTTTGATGCTGTTGGCGGTGTTGTTGTGGTCATTGTGGGGATCTTGCGCTTGTTCTGACTTCGTGATCATGCCCATATTGCCATTACCTGTGCTTATGATGTCAGTTTGCTCTTGCATTTGGTGGCTATTCAGTTTGGCTCTGGTGATTTTGGATGGCAATGGTGATGCGGTGGTAGTTGATGAAGGTGGAGGTGGCGCAAGTTTGTGGAGCAGAGGTGTGGGTGGCAGCAGCGATGGTAGTGCTGATGAGGTCAGCATTGGCAAAGGCAGCATTGGCAGTGAGGGCAGTAGTGTTGAGGGAGGCAATTGCAATGGTGGTGACAGTAATGGCAGCAGTGGCAAAGGCAAAGGCAAAGGCAGCATTGGCAAGGGCAGCTGAGGCAGAAGTGGTGTTGACAAGGGCAGTGTTAGCAATGACAGCAGCAGCAAGGTTGAGAACAAGAGTAAGGACCCAAGGTGTGTAGACAAATGTTTTGTAACTGGGATGGAAGAGGAGCAGTGAGGCAAGGGCATTGGCAGCAAGACTGAACTTGGACAGGTTTGAGTGGGGGGCATATGTGGTGGCAGCAGTGGTGATGACAAGGTTGAATTTGGGCGACTTGGGGTGGCTGGCGGTGGGACTTCACAGACAAGAGGCATAGGCAGCAGCAGAACTGGGCTTAGACAGTTCTGAGCGGGTGGCGGTGAGACTTCACAAACTTGCAAGGGCAGCAAGACTGGACTTGGCTGACTTTGATCAGGTGGTGGCGGTGTGACATTGCAAGCTAGCAATGGGGGCAAGACTGAAATCAGACTGCTTTGATCGGGCAGTGGTAGCGAGACTGTGCAAGGTGGTGATGGTGGCAATACTCTGCAAACTGGCAATGGTTGTGGTACTGAACTTGGCTATCTTGGAGCAGGTGGTGGCAGTGAGATGTTGTGAGCTGGTAATGGTAGCAAGACTTTGTGAGCTTGAGGTGCAGGCAGCAGCGGCGGCAGAGCTGAAGTTGGGCAGATGGACGGTGGCAAGACTGGGTTTGGTTGGTTTTGAGTTGGCAGGTGTCGTCATGTAGGCAGAGGGGGAGTTTGAGGCAGAGATTGCTTATTGTTGTTGGAAGACAACTCATCGTTGCCTAAGTTGAGTGCATGATGCCAAGGGAGGTGGTTGTTGGTGCTGGGTGGGGCTTGATGGTTGTGGAGCATCCGTTGTGGTGGTGCGTCTTGTGTGGGTTTGGGTAAGGACTTCAGCTTGGGTACTCCTCCAAGGGCAGTTGGAAAGCATTGGGCACATTGCCTATACACTGGATGGAAAACTACCTTTTGATGCTAAGAAAATGTTAACATATATGATAACAAAAGGCAAATAATTTCTATCAATTTGTATAAGAAAAAATTAAACTAAGGTGGTTATATTTTGCTATATAGACTTCATGTTACAAAATCAAGTTAGAATGGAGTCTATTTGGAATTATTTTATTACACTATTTATGATAAGAAGAAGTTGTGTTCTGTTAAGATGTTTCAGATAATAATAATCTAGGAAAATGCAAAGTATAATGTTTTTGTCCAAGTGAAAACAATATAACAAGATAATAAAACATTTTTCCCTTT
>Ga0307510_10000572_pt1 | contig 37092 bp, 38 predicted proteins | sample 12_EM_MG_FD_207224 | JGI IMG/M metagenome (GOLD analysis project Ga0307510, IMG submission 207224) | Populus trichocarpa ectomycorrhiza microbial communities from riparian zone in the Pacific Northwest, United States - 12_EM | ecosystem: Host-associated > Plants > Roots > Unclassified | place...
CGATCCTGGCCACACCTCCCGTGGATCCACTTCGGACCCTAGGTCCTAGCACCAATCAAACGGTTGGAAGCAGCCACGCCAATCACAGCTCCGGGAATCTGAGCGTCCAAAGCCGCGCCAGTGACAGACCTTCAACAATTTCGTTGTCACGCACATCATTGTGTGTCCCAGTCCAAAACGATCGGCCGTCGCAAGACCCCAAAGCAACTCATCGCCAGTTTGGTCCTGGTCCTGGCACATCACGGTCAAGGTCAAGAGGCAGATCGTCCAGGCCATCTTCCCCTCAACCCTCCCTGAATACGGCCCAACCCGCTAACCTCGACATTGCTCGGACGGGTGCACACACTTATGCCCCTCCAGATGGGGTAATGAATCCCGCAATTGGTCTCCAAGGTCTCATGGATTCGCCCTCGTCTTCCCATATACAAGAATGGCCAGGACGACCGGCCATTCGCCGTCAGGAGCAAAGGTCGACAAGTATTGATCGGGACGTCCAGAATCTATCAATAGAACCGCTACCAACCATCATGGTCAATGCACAAGAAATCACGGAAGGGCCGATGGCCGTGGACACGGAGGCACACTCGTCTCATCCCATTTCGCCCTCGGATCGAGCCGAGACAGCTTCTCAGATTTCTCATGTGGCCTCCTCCGTGACATCAGTCCTCGCCTTACCTGCAGGTTGTTTTCTTCAGCAGATTACTTCAGATCAAATCCCACGATACACGAAGAATGCCACTGTGTAAGTAGGGCATCACATTATAGCTACACAGTCCTTACATGTGTTGGAAGATCTCGTGAGGGAAACCTGCAGTTTGTGGAACCCTTAACAACTACATTCTTGCAGTAAGCCGTAATTTACGATATATCCTTGAGTCTAATAGGGATCTTCACAGCATTCCGGAGCCAAACGTCCCTGGCCAGGCCTCGCTCATGCAAGGCTGTAGCGATTGGATACCGGCCACGCATCCAGATGGCGCCCTGTATTTTTATGATCCAGAGAGGGTGCGTCGCTCATCTCGAAACCTTCAGCCTTCAATCGCGATTAATTTGGCCATTGAAGAAGTTGTTTACTGACACGGACATGCATGACCCTCTTTCAAGGAAAGAAATGGAAGATTTCTATTCCTACCTGAAGAAGATCGAGCGTGTCGAGCGTTTGAACATCCCGTCAAAGAACTATGATATCGTGCTGGATATTACACGGAATGAAGACAACAAAATGCAGTGGTCTTACTACTACGCGTGTCATGACACCCGATGCTTGTTTTGGCTCGATGAATATGACGCAACATTCATAACTTCTGAACTAGACGGAGTCGAATCACCTGCCCATCTCAGTGCGTCACAGGCATTTACAATTTGCGTCCTATTTTCACTAATTCGGCGGACAGGGCATCGTTTAGAGAGTTGTTATTGGTACATGGGCCATCTCTTACTGGATTAGTATGCGTTTTTATGTCGTCTTGATAGGAACCACTGGTCTCTGTTTCCGGGCAGTTTTGAGGGTCGCAGTCTTCCACTCGGTGTTTATGACGAACTCATGGGGATCTTGGCGCATGGTTGCATAGGTGAGCCCATGAGTTTGAACACGGAATTTGACGATGGAATAGACCAACATGGACACCTTAGATGTGATGACATCGAGGTCATCGACTTTGCCATACGATGTTGATCAAATGCAGAAGATGATCCCGCTTGTACAAAAGGCTAAAGGTACGTGATCGCGGAAGATATGAGACAAGGCTCAATGATTTCGTTACTCAGAGGCACGGTGTGGTATAGGAAGTGTGAGTGGCGCCAATATCGGAAGTGGTGTCAGTGGTATCAGTAGTGTGAGTGGTGTGAGTGATGCGGGTGGCATGGAGCATTACACCGCGGCGACTAGTACGTGCACGCGACACACCAGTCTTCTCATTACTTATAGGAATTTTCGTAATCAGCTCGTCTTCTGTCATTTTTTGGTAAGCCTAACTTGGAAGTTGTCCCAGTGATTAATTCGTACACATTTTCAGCACATTGGAGGTTCCTATACTTCCACGGACAGAAGCATGCGCGGCTAGTCTGCGATCAGACAGCGTACAACACAACAAACCGCAAACGATCCGTTCTTGTCTCGTTTCTGTCACCGTTACTTTTCTTCGCTCCAGAAGTTCACCTCATGGAAATGGATAAGCTATGGACGGATGAAGTCATTATTGAGAGGGCTTGGAAGAGTTTCATGACTAAGCTCTTATCTGAGTGGAACGATTTGATACTCTGGGTACGTTTTCACGTCTAGTTGTGACCGTTCTTGAGTCCCACTTGGCTTCCTACCTCAGTCAACCGTGATGCTTGCAGTGGACGTGAGCTTTCTCGCCATCCCCGGCGTCGTCCCATACAACCTCCAGGACGACTTTTTTAAAATTACACCACGAATGACCACCCTCGTGTCTCTTTCAGAGACTACCACCATCATCTCTTTAGGGGCTAGCGTAGGGAGCACTATCATTAGCTTGCTCTTAATGCGTCACAATCGTACAAAACAAGAAGTAGAACCAAAAGATGCAGTAAGTGAACAGCTGCACCTGACATGTATGTCGACTTGACGGTTGGACAGTGGGATTATCTCTCCCAGACCTCTCGAAGATATTTCGGTCTCGAACTGATGGCCATCGTTTTCAGTTTACCGTGGGCATTACTCATGTGGTCGTGCGTCATCTCCTGCGTTCCCGCCTTTCTTTTATGGAATCACTGACACCCCCGACAGGATGTTGATGTTCTATATAGCGCTGTTTTGCTATTGCTGGAGTATTCCTAAGCACGAGTCACGCATAGCTATTCTGTCGGTATCAGGGGTGTTGCTTTTCTTTTTGTTGGCGTGCGTCTGGACCATTTGGGAATCTAGCGACGCATGGGCTGTGTGGCGGGACGGTCTTCCTTCACCCATCGCCCGTGCGCTGCGAGCTTTGCGCTCACGCCTTCCTCACGCCGTTGTGCCGTTCCGTAAACATTCCCGTTCTTCCTCTACAAACGATGTCGGCAGCGAACACGAGTTAGCTGACCGTGTTGTCGGTGGTGGGGTTTAAGGGTTTCGTGTGTTGGTCGGATTTTGTTGTACACTACTATTACATGTGTATCGGATCTTGTTATGTATCATTGTGCTACGAGCCTACGACGTGACGTGTATTTAAGAATGTTTGACAAACTGTGGTCGAGAGATAATAAGGTGGCGTATCGCGACTTAATATTGCGGCAACATGACCAAAATATCCTCATTTCATTACGAGACCCTACAGTGAGTTGACATTGACCAGAGAATCCCAGAGTTAGGGTTGATGAAGAAGAAACACTGTCCCACTATAACAAGGATTTGATTGTCTAGTCCCGACAGGGGCCCTACTAGAATCATGTTTTTCATCATCTACTCGGACTTGTCATTATCATGCAGTTGGCTTGTCCACGGCTAGGCTACTGGGAGTATCGCGCTGGCATTCGCTGATGGATGTTGGCAGGTCACGCCGAACGTTCAACACCATGACACCAGTGTAGAGTCGGTGACAGCCCCTGCCGATGCTTGCAAACAAACTCGCCCCAGCACGAATCTTCCACTGTCCGGCGAGACAGGGGGACGTAGGTCAGATCAACCCACCGACGAGCAATTCGCAACTCACGCACCACTGGGACCGGGTGGTCACCCCGCCGCACGGCCAGCGGATGGCCCAAACGTTCAACATGACACTGGTGTAGAGTCCAGGCTGGCGCCTGGCGATACTGGCAACCAAGCCCGCCCCACCACGAATCTTCCACCTGGCGAGACGGCGGCCCAGCTTGAGCAGTCCTCCGGAACGGCAGCACAGATGGAACAGTGCAGTGACCATCCCGCAGACGCCGGCTTTGGGTGAGAGGGTGGAGAATGTCGGACTTTGAGCCAAGGGTCAATCCTCTGTGATAGTTGACGATAGGGATCCCGCAGCTACTGTATTAGGATTGAATAATGTGAATCATGATGATAGGCAGAGACAAAATTGGATCCATATCGCACTTTTGTGAAATGTGATCTAGTTACGTCTCGTTCACACACCGGTCGAAAGTTCGTCCGAAGTAAGAGTCATTCGCGTTTCAAGTCCGTTTCCTGCCATCTTTGTCGCAGACGTATTGACTTGTGTCATGTCGATGATGTTCATTTTTTCGGATCGTTGCGTCGAAGGCCAGACAAAAATAGTCGGCCCAAAATCGAACACGCTGGCATAGGCACCTGTCCGGGACATGACACCGGACCAGTAAGGTTAGCCGAATGACCTAGGGCGATCCACAGTGAGTGTGTTTCAACGTTCTTTTTATTACCGAACCACTCACATGGCCTTGATCCACGGTGTCTCTTTCGAACTCACTTACTCTACTAGTCTCCACCCATGTGTGGATCTGATCCCTTATGAATTGTGAATCCATCGATCACTGCTAGGATACTAATCAGCATGCTCACCTGTTTCATTCAGTTGGTATTCAGTTGCCAAGTAAGTCGAAGGGTCTGAACCCGAATGCAGATTGGCTCGGGTAAGATCCAACAGAATGACGTTACCCCCTGGCGCCGGCTTTCCCGGGCCTGCCGCGGGCAGCAATTCACACCTTGCCAGTGGCAGGCTCTTCTTCATCGTAGACTCCGCTTATATCGAAGCCAAGTACCAATGCAAAGTCGTTCGACATTGTATCGTCATCGTGATCAAGGACGGAAGGTCTAGAATCCCGGTCTAGTGGGAGCCTTCGGTTTTCGGCATTGCAGGCAGTTGTTCACATGTTCACAGGGCGATGAGGACAAATCCGAGTCAGAGTGGGGGCCTAGGATCTTCGTCATGAGCAGTTGATTCTGGCCTTGTCGAGGAAGACGATTCCGTCTGTACAAGGCGCAAAGCAGCGCTTAGGTCTGTGGGAGTTGTCATGCAGGGCGCAGCCCCGCAAGGCGCCTTGTAGCCATCAGTGCGACAACATTTGTGGCTCAATTACCCTCCCCTAGTCCGCACAGTCCTCCTACCATACCATGGCTTCACTACTCAGAATCCTTCTCGAGATTTTGCGCAGGTTACGCCTTGTAAAGGATCACATCAAACGATTCCCGAGACGTTGGGCCTCGCTCTTAGCCTATCTTGTTCACAAGATGGGCGAATGGCGGTTCCTGTGGCCCAGTAAACAGGGAATGACCAGAGACCCCAAACCGGCTGAGCCGTCGTTTCCTGGCGACAGGGCAGGCTCTTCTTCGGTGTCGGGTGGTTCAGTGTGTACGGGTGGAATCGGTGGATATGTGGTAGCAGCTAGCACTGTTCCAGCATCGGCGAACCAGCCAGTGGGCCGTGGGGGTGCTGAACTGCAGTCAGATACAACCCCACTAACCTCGACCCTAGCAACACTTCCCGTCGATCCAACCTGGGCCTCAGGTCCCAGCACGACCAATCGTACAGTTGGAAGCAGCGACGCCAATCACAGCTCCGGGAGTCTAAGCAGTCACAGCCGCGCCAGTGACGGGCTTTCACTGAGGTCGATTTCGAGCACATCGTTGCGTGCCTCAGTCCAAAACGATCGGCCGTCACAAGATCCCAGAGCAACTTTTCGCCAGTTTGGTCCTGGTCCGGGCGCATCACGGTCAAGGTCAAGACGCCGATCGTCCAGGTCACCTTCCCCCCAACCCTCCCAGAATACAGCCCAACCCGCTAACATCGACATTGCTTCGACGGGTGCACACACTTACGCCCCTGCAGATGGGGCAAGCAATCCCACAATTGGTCTCCAAGGTCTCACGGATTTGCCCTCGTCTTCCCATACGCAAGAAAGGCTAGGACGACTAGCCATTCGCCGTCAGAAGCAAAAGACGACAAGTATTGGTTGGAACGTCCAGAATCCATCAACAGAATCGCTACCAACTATCACGGTCGATGCACAAGAAATCACGCAAGAGCCGATGGCGGTGGACACGGATGCACATCCACCTCGTCCCATTTCGCCGTCGGATCGAGCCGGAACAGCTCCTCAGAATCCTCATACGGCCTCCATTGCGACATCAGTCCTCGCCTTACCCGAACGTCACATTCTTAACCTGATTAATTCAGATGAAATCCCACGATACAAGAAGAATGCCACGATGTAAGTAGATCATCGCATTATAGCCTCACAGTCCTCACGTATGTTGGTAGATCTCGTGAGGGAAAACCGCGGCCTGTGAAACCCTTAACAACAACATTCTTGCAGTAAGCCGTAGTTTTACGATATACCCTTGTGTCTAATAGAAACTCTCCCAGCTTTCCGGAGCCAAATGCCCCTGACCAGGCCTCGCCCATACGGGATTGTAGTCCCTGGGTGCCGGCCACGCATCCAGATGGCGCTCTGTATTTTTATGATCCAGAGAGGGTGCGTCACGGATCTAGAGACCCTCAGCCTTCGCGACTTATTTGGCGATTGAAGAGGTTGTATACTGACACGGACATGCACGACCCTCTACCAAGGAAAGAAATGGAAGGTTTCTATTCCTACCTGAAGGGGGTCGAGCGCGTCAAGGATTTGACGATCCCGTCCAAGAACTATGACATGGTGCTGGACATTACACTGAATCAAGACAACGACATAGAATGGTCTTACTACTACGCATGTCATGACACGCGATGCCTGTTTTGGCTCGGTGAATATAACGCAACATTCATAGCTTCCGAGCTAGATGGAGTCGAATCACCTGCCCATCTCAGTGCGTCACGGGCATTTACAATTTGCTCCCTATTTTCACTAATTCGGTGGGCAGGGCATCGTTTCGAGAGTCTTTATTGGTACATGGGTTATATCTTACTGGATCAGTTCCTTGCGCGTTGATGTTGTCTTGATAGGAAGCACTGGTCTCTCTTTCCGGTCGTTTTTCAGGGTCGTAGTCTTCCAGTCGGTGTTTATGATGAACTCATGGGGATCTTGGTACATGGTTGCATAGGTGAGCCCATGAGTTCGAAGCCGGAATTTGACCTCGAAAATAAACCAACACGGACACCTTAGATGTGATGACTTCGAGGTCATCGACTTTACCATACGATGATGATCAAATGCAGAAGATGATCAAGCTTGTACGAAAGGCTAAAGGTACGCGATCACGCAAGATATGAGACAAGGCTCATTAACTTCGTTACTCAGAGGCACAGTGTGGTGTAGGAAGCGTGAGTGGCGCAGGGTTCGCAAGTGGTGTCAGTGGCATCAGTAGTGTGAGAGGTGTAGGCGATGCGGGTGGCATGGAGCATTACACCGCGGCAACTAGTACGTGCATGCTACACAACAGTCTTCTCATTACTTATGGGAATTTTCGTCATCAGCTCGTCTTCTGTCGTTTTTTGGTAAGTCTAACTTGGAAGTTGTCCCAGTGGTTAATTCGTACACATTTTCAGCACATTGGAGGTTCCTATACTTCCACGGACAGAAGCATGCGCGACTAGGCTGTGATCAGTCAGCGTACGACACAAGAAACCGTAAAAGATCCGCTCTCGTCTCAGTTCTGTCGCCGTGGCTTTTCTTCGCTCCAGAAGTTCATCTCATGGAAATGGAAAGGCTATGGATGGATGAAGTCATTATTGAGAGGTCGTGGAAGAGTTTAATGACCAAACTATTATCTGAATGGAACGACTTGATACTCTGGGTACGATTTCACGTCTAGTTGTGACTGGAGTCCTCAAGTCTCATTTTGGCTTCCTACCTCAGTCAACCGTGATGCTCACAGTGAACGTGGGCTTTCTTGCCGTCCCCGGCGTCGTCCCGTACAACCTCCAGAATGGCATTTTGACGATTACGCCGCAAATGACCTTCCTCGGCTCTTTTTGGGAGGCTTCCATCATCATCTCGTTAGGGGCTAGCGTAGGGAGCATTATCACTAGCTTGCTCTTAATGCGTCACAATCGTACAAAACAAGAAGTAGAACCAACAGACGCAGTAAGTGAACAGCTGCATCTTACATGTATGTCGACCTGACGGTTGGACGTTGGACAGTGGGATTACCTCTTCCAGATCTCTCGAAGATATTTCGGTCTCGAACTTATGGCTATTATTTTCAGCTTACCGTGGGCATTACTCATGTGGTCGTGCGTCATCTCCTGCATTCCTACCTTTCTCTTGTAGAACCAATGACACCCCCGACAGGATGTTGATGTTCTATACAGCGCTGTTTTGCTATTGGTGGAGTATTCCTAAGCACGCGTCACACATAACTATTGCGTCGGTAACAGGGGTGTTGTTTTTCTTTCTCTCGGCGTGCATCTGGGCCATTTGGGAATCCAGCGACAAAGGGACTGTGTGGCTGGAGGGCCTTCCTTCACCCATCGTCCGTGCGCTGCGAGCTTTGCACCCTTCACGCCTTCGTCACGCAGTTGGGTCATTCCGTAAACTTTTCCGTTCTAACCCTACAAACGATGTCAGCACTGGCGGCGAATACGAGTTAGCTGCTGTCCGTGTTCAAGTTGTCGGTGGTGAGGTCCAAGTTGTCGGTGGTGAGGTTCAAGTTGTCGGTGGTGAGGTTCAAGTTTAAAGGTTTCGTGTGTTGGTCGGAGTTCGTTGTACACTATGGCATGTGTATCGGATCTCGTTATGTATCATTGTGCTACGAACCTACGACGTGACGTGTATTCAAGAAAGTTTGACAAACTGTGGTCGAGAGATAATAAGGTGGCGTATCGCGACTTAATATTAATGACGCAGGTTCAAAATGAATACATTCCAGTAGCACATGCGGCAACAAGACCGAAATATCCTCATTTCATTACGAGACCCTACAGTGAGTTGACATCAACCTGAGAATCCCAGGGTTATGGCCGATGAAGAAGAAATACTGTCCCACTATAACAAGGATTTGATTTTGTCCAGTCCTGACAGGGGCCCTAGAATCAAGTTCTCCATCATCTACTCGGACATATCATTATCATGCAGTTGGCTTGTCCACGGCTAGGCTACTGGGAGTCTCGCGCTGGCATTCGCTGATGGATGTTGGCAGGTCATGGTATCTAATCATCGTGTCGCCCGCGATTTCCGTCATGACTCGTGAGCATTTGATCGCTGGGCCATCGTCCCGTCGCCGCCCCGGCTGCCGCAAACGTTCGCCATGATACCAGTGTGGAGTCTAGGGCAGCCCCTGATGATACTGACAGGTCAACTCGCCCTTCCACGAATATTTCAGTTTCCGGCGAGGCGGCGGGCCAGCCTGAGGAGCAAACTTCCGGAACGGAAGAACGAAGAGACCGCCCCGCTGACGCCGACTGTGGGCAAGATGTGGAAGATGTGGGACTTTGAGCTGATGATCACTTCTTGGCGATAATTGAAGGTAGGGGGTAGGGCTCCCGTAGCACCTGTGTTAGGAAAGTATAATGTGGCTCATAATGACCGGCAAAAGCATAGAAAAAGGTATATATATATCGTACTGATGGCTGTTAGGAAATGCGATCTAGTTATGTCTTGTCCACACAACGACCGACAATTTGTCCTAGGAAAGAGTTGTTCGGTTCTTGTCATCGTCATCGTCCATTTGATACGGCTGTTATATCGATGCTGTTCATTTTCTCGGATCGTTGATGGCGTCGAAGGCCGGATAAAAATAACCAGCCCAAAATCAAACACGTTGGCATGGACACTGGCACCTGTCCGGTCCGGAACGCGAGCACCAGCACATCAAGTTCAAGCTTCAAGCTTCAAGGTTAGCTTCCTAGTACGATCCGCAGTGACCGTATTTCTTTTCATTACCGAACCACTCACATGGTTTTGATCCAGGGTGTAAGGTGGCGGTGTAACCGACTACCCTACTTCAACAGTTGCCCTGCATGCGCGACTGCACATGCACATACAAGTGAGGTATGCACAATCACCTTCTACCTGTGGAACCACCGCAATAGCGCATGCAGCAACGAGTGTACCATCACATCACACCACGAGGGATATCACGGAGCACATAACTATTGTCCTCTTGGACAATAGCGTCGGATCAGGAGTCGGACAGGGTGTCTCGTACGTCGTTGTTCCCCCGTATACACAACTTCGTATACTCAATCAATGTGTCGATAGAGGTGCGATGAAGGTTATTCATGGTATGAGCCCCGGGGAATCTGTGTATTGAATTTTCTTTGAAATCAATGCGCTTGTTAGGGATCGGCGAGACCACTCGGGGCCTTGCCATCGACATTGCTGACCTTGGCAAGGGTTCCGGGAAGACGATCGCCGCAGACGGCAAGACAGAGACCAATATAGTTTCGATAGGCTGTGAAGTTAGGGATTGAGAGAGAGAGAGAGCAGGATGGGACCATAACGAATGCGGGTGGCGGCTCCAAGAGAGGGTGCGGACGACGGGTTCCGCTGCGCAAGGCCGAGTCGAGTGACGAAGACGATGAGGGAAGGCGAGCGACAGTCCCGCGGTGACGAAGAGGGAATCACATGGAGAGATGAACAGAGAAGAACGGAGTAGAATTAGGAACGAACGACGAAGTTGATCTGACGCACTCCACGAGAGCGGAAGGCGTAGCTCATATACAGATGGGTACCTACTGAGGTCCATAGTAAGATAGGAGTATTATCAAGAGTCTACGAACGGAAAGTAGAGAAAGCAGTGTAGAAGAAAGGCCAGGCAATAGTCCTGGCGTCGTTGAGAGGCGGTGATGGCGAACGCTGCGGGCGAGTCAGAATAATGTCGGAGAGGTTGAGGTGCGACGGCGAGTACTTACAAGGAAATGGCAAAGCGATGCAAATTAAGAAGTGTCAGACTAGTGACGAAGCTAAAGAACAGGATCGTACGGGTGCCGGACGACGGCGACTACCTAGGCGATGTCGGGCGGGCAATTGAAGCGTGGGTAGAAGAGGAGAGTAGGAAGAGTGAATAGAAGGCGATGAGGCGGGAGTCGAGAGGAGAGGAATGGTTGGTTTCATGTTGTGGTGACGGCGACGTTGTTGACGTTGTCGATGGCGATGGTGGTGGTTTCGGAGAAGGGAGGAAAGGTGAGAAGAAAGAGGGTGGCCGCCTTGGATGCGAATTTGCAAATGCGTCGAAAAGGGTTGTTCCGCACGTGGAGTGTAAGGTCACCTTACACCAAGGGCGGCTGGCGGCCTGCATCGGTGATGTTTGTCTTGTAAGGCGTGCGCGCGCTGTAGGCTCGGAATGCCTGAACTTGACCACCGCCCCACACGGCCCGACGCCACAAAGCAGCGAGCGCGTCGCTGTCACCTCTTTTTCTACATCACCCTCTTTCTCATTCTTATAGACATGTCGCTCAGCACTGTTCAAGCGGCTCATGCGGAGCCATCCCCCACTCTCCTTTCCTCTCTCTCCCCCTCCCCAGCGGTCGGGCGAGTAACAGCCGACATTCCGCTTTACCTACCCGCTCCATTGTACGTCTTGGTTTCGAGACGCTACCTTGGTTCTATTTTTCCTTTATTCCGCCTTCGAACTCACGCGCGGACTGGTATCGTATGATCAAGCCAACTCGAGTGACATCCGCTTTGTTTTAGTTTCTTTCTGTACATACTCATACTCCATATCGATCTTAATTCAAGGCTGTGACAGAGGTCCAACTGGAATCTCCCAATGATTGCCTTAACTGCAGTGGTGATTCCCTAGATGGGTCAGATCTATTAGCGCGCGGAGCGCGTACGTAGGTACTCCATGTACTGACATCGTCCACTCCGCTCTCTCGAGCTTCAGTCAACATATAAGAGGGCCCGAAACGATGCTTCATGCACAGTTTTCAACGATTCTTTCTTTCTTATCGTCACTCACCACAACATGTCGACGCGCGAACAAACTACAGCCGATAGCACTCACCCTTCTCAGCCTGCCTCTCAAAGAAAGACAGGCTCAAGCACCGGAAACAAAGCCTCGTACGTCTTCACCGCTCTAACGTCGCCGCTGTATGCTAACTGCGCTTCTATACAGTGGATTAGTAAATATCATCCATGGTAGGCTCACCGAATAGCAAACCACGCTCTCCCATTCCGGTCCTGATGTTTTGCTTTAGGAACGGGGGAGGTCATCCGCGGACACGCGATGGAAACTGGAGACCTCAGTCACGGCAATGGCGATGGGAAGGCCATCGCGGCAGCTGGCAGAGAGGAAGTGGAACGGGGTCTCAGCAAAATTGAGGGCAAACACGCCAGGACTTCCGCAGCCACTGACGCTCCCAACGGTAGTGGGCCCCATGACGGCACGGGAGCAGCGCCAGTCCGAGACCCCAATGCTCCACAAGCTTCCGCTGCAGCACCACGCGCGGATATAAGTGCTGGGAAGGCTAGAGGGGACGCACCAGAATTAGATACCAGTGGATATACTGGTCTTGCGGGCAAGGAGACTGGCACTGGCACTGCTAGCGCTGCGAAAGGCGCTGTTGGTGGCCCTGGTACAGATCTACGCGCCAACGCACAAATTGCAGCTCCCGCCGCACCACCGGCCCGGGATGATCGTCCCACAGACGCGGATGACCCAAACGTTCAACATGACACCGGTGTGGAGTTGGTGACGGCCCCTGGCGATCCTCGCAAACAAAGTCGCCCCAGCACGAATCTTCCACTGTCCGACGAGACAGGGGGAGGTTGGATCAACGCACCGACGAGCAATTCGGAACTCACGCACCACTGGCACCAGGTGATCGTCCCGCCGCACGACCAGCGAATGGGCCAAACGTTCAACATGACACCGGTGTATCCAGGCCGGCCCCTGGCGATACTGGCAAACAAGCCCGCCCCACCACGAATCTTCCACTGTCTGGCGAGACGGGTGGCCAGCCAGAGGAGCAGTCTTCCGGAACGGCAGCCCAGATGGAACAGCGCAGTGAGCGCCCCGCAGACGCCGGCTCTGGGTAAGATGACGGAAGATGCGGAATTTTCTGTGATAATCCACGATGGGATCCGGCACCTACTGTAATGATATTGAATAGTGTGAATTGTGATGACCGGCATAGTATATAAGTGTATCCATTGTGAAAATGTGATTGTGATCTAATTACGTCTCGTTCACACAACGGTCGGAAGTTTGTCCGAAAAAAGTTATTTGCGATCCATGTTCGGCTCCTGTCATCTCCGTCGCAGACGTATTGACTTGTGCTATGTTGATGCTGTTCATTTCCTCGGATCGTTGATGATGTCGAAGGCCAGATAGAAATAATCAGCCCAAAATCGAACACGTTGGCATAGACACCCGTCCGGAACACGAACACCAGCCCATTAAGGCATTAATACCAGCCTAAGTACCTGGAGGACCCACAGTGAGTGTATTTCTTTTCATTATCGAACCACTCACATGGTTTTGATCCAGGGCTTGTCCTTTTTGAGCCCACTTCTAGTCAACGGCTTGTCCATTCATGTGTGGATCTGATCCCTTGTGAATGGATCGATCACTTCTAGAATGTAATCGGCATGCTCACCCTCACCTGCTCACCTGTTTAGTAAATCGAGGGATCTGTCCAACATGAATGCAGATTGGCTCTGGTAAGATCCAACATGATGACGTTAACCACCGCTGGCACCCCTGGCAACTCAACGTCTCGCTTTCCTGCGGCCGGGCAGCAATTCACAACTCACCTCTACATCCTTGACTCCGCTTATATCGAAACCAGGTGTCTATGCAAAATCACTCGACATTGCATCATTATCATGATCAAGGACTGAAGGTCTAGAATCCCGGTCTAGTGGCAGCCTTCGGTTATTGGCATTGGCTGGCCGTCGTTGACAGGGCGATGAGGACAAATCCAAGTCAGAGCGAGGACCCACGATCTTCGTCATAAGCAGTTGAGTCTGGCTTGTCGAGGAAGGCGATTCGGTCTGTCCAAGGCATGAGGCAGCGCCTAACCGTGACCCTGTGGCGGCAGTCACTCAGGGCGCATTGTACGTCCTTGTCCTCTTGCCATAGCATGTCTTCGCTACTCAGAATCCTTCTCGAATTTTTTCGCAGATTACGCCCCGCGAAGGATCACATCAAACGATTCCTGAGATGTTGGCCCTCGCTCTTAGCCTATCTTGTTCGCAAGATGGGTGAATGGCGGTTCCTGTGGCCCAGCAGTCCGGGAACGATCCGAAACCTCAAACCAGCTGAGCCGTCGTTTCCTGGCGACAGAGCAGGCTCTCCTTCGGTGTCGTGTGGTTCAGTGTGTACGGGTGGAATCGGTGGATATGCGGTGGCTGCTAGCACTGTTCCAGCATCGGCGAACCAGCCGATGGGCCGAGGGCGTGCTGAACTGCAGCCAGATTCTGCTCCACCAACCCCGATCCTGGCCACACTTCCCGTGGATCCACCTTGGGCCCTAGGTCCCAGCACCAATCAAACTGTTGGAAGCAGCTACGCCAATCACAGCTCCGGGAATCTGAGCGTCCAAAGCCGCGCCAGTGACAGGCCTTCGACAATTTCGCTTTCGCGCACATCATTGTGTGCCCCAGTCCAAAACGATCGGCCATCGCAAGATCCCAGAGCAACTTATCGCCAGTTTGGACCTGGTCCAGGCGCATCACGACCAAGGGGCCGATCATCCAGGTCACCTTCCCCGAAACCCTCCCTGAACACTGCCCAACCCGATAGCCTCGACATTGCTCCGACGGGTGCATACACCTACGCCCATGCAGATGGTGTATTTAATCCCACAATTGTTCCCCAAGGTCCCACGGATTTGCGCTCCTCCGCTTCCCATACGCAAGAATGGCCACGACGATCAGCCATTCACCCTCAGAAGAAACGGACGACGAGTATTGGTTTGAACGTCCAAAATCCATCAGTGGAATCGCTACCAACCACCTCGACCAACGCACATGAAATCACGGAAGAGCCGATGGCCATGGACACGTCCACACACTCCTCTCTTCACATTTCGCCCTCGGATCGAGCCGAGACGGCTTCCCAGATCTCTCATACGCCTTCCTCCGCGACATCGGTCTTCGCCTTACCCGAAGGTTGCTTTCTTCAGCTGATTACTTCAGATCAAATCCCACGATACACGAAGAATGTCACAATGTAAGTAGATCATCACATCATGGCTACACAGTCCTTACATTGGTTGGCAGATCTCGTGAGGGAAAACTGCAGTTTGTGGAACCCTTAACGACTGCATTCTTGCAGTAAGCCGTAATTTACGATATGTCCTTGTGTCTAATAGGGTTTCTCCCAGCTTTCTGGAGCCAAACGTCCCTGACCGGGCCTCGCTCATACAAGGTTGTAGCCCCTGGATACCGGCCACGCACCCAGATGGCGCCCTGTATTTTTACGATCCAGAGAGGGTGCGTCACTGATCTTGAGGCCTTCAGCCTTCAATCGCGACTAATTTGCCCATTAAAGAATTTGTTTACTGACACGGACATGCATGACCCTCGTTCAAGGAAAGAAATGGAAATTTTCTATTCCTACCTGAAGAAGATCGAGCGTGTCGAGCTTTTGATCATCCCCTCAAAGAACTATGACATGGTGCTGGATATTACACGGAATGAAGATAACAAGACGCAGTGGTCTTACTACTACGCATGTCATGACTCCCGATGCTTGTTTTGGCTCGATCAATATGACGCAACATTCATAACTTCTGAGCTAGATGGGGTCGGATCACCTGCTCATCTCAGTACGTCACAGGAATTCACAATTTGTGCCCTATTTTCACTAATTCAGCGGGCAGGGCATCGTTTGGAGAGTCTTTATTGGTGCGTGGACCATCTCTTACTGGACTAGTTCCCTGGGTGTTGATGTTATCTTGATAGGAACCACTGGTCTCTCTTTCCGGTCGTTTTTGAGGATCGCAGTCTTCCACTCAGTGTTTATGATGAACTCATGGGGATCTTGGCGCATGGTTGCATAGGTAAGCCCATGAGTTTGAAGCCGGGATTTGACGATGGAATAGACCAACATGGACACCTTAGATGTGATGACATCGAGGTCATCGACTTTGCCATACGATGATAATCAAATGCGGAAGATGATCAAGCTTGTAAAAAAGGCTAAAGGTACGTGATCACGCAAGATATGAGACCAGGCTCACTGACTTCGTTACTCAGAGGCACGGTGTGGCATAGAAAGTATGAGTGCGGAAAGTGGTGTCAGCGGTATCAGTAGTGTGAGTGGTGTGGGTGATGTGGGTGGCATGGAGCATTATACCGCGGGAACTAGTACGTGCACGCTACACAACAGCCTTCTCATTACTTACATGAATTCTCGTAATTAGCTCGTCTTCTGTCATTTTTTGGTAAGCCCAACTTGGAAGTTGTCCCAGTGGTTAATTCCCACACATTTTCAGCACATTGGAGGTTCCTATACTTCCATGGACAGAGGCATGCGCGGCTAGTCTGCGATCAGACAGCGTACGACACAAGAAACCGCAAACGATCCGTTCTTGTCCTGTTTCTGTCGCCGTTGCTTTTCCTCGCTCCAGAAGTCCATCTCATGGAAATGGAAAAGCTATGGACGGATGAAGTCATTATTGAGAGGTCTTGGAAGAGTTTCATGACCAAGCTATTATCTGAATGGAACGACTTGATACTCTGGGTACGTTTTCACGTCTAGTTGTGACTGTTCTCAAGTCCCACTTGGCTTCCCACCTTAGTCAACCGTGATGCTTGCAGTGGACGTGAGCTTTCTTGCCATCCCCGGCGTCGTCCCATACAACCTCCAGAACGGCATTTTAACGATTACGCCACAAATGACCATCCTCGGGTCTCTTTCGGAGGCTACCACCATCATCTCATTAGGGGCCAGCGTAGGGAGCACCGTCATTAGCTTGCTCTTAATGCGTCACAATCGTACAAAACAAGAAGCAGAACCAAAAGATGCAGTAAGCGAACAGCTGCATCTTACATGTATGTCGACCTGACGGTTGGACAGTGGGATTATCTCTCCCAGACCTCTCGAAAATATTTCGGTCTCGAACTTATGGCCATTGTTTTCAGCTTACCGTGGGCATTACTCATGTGGTCGTGCGTCATCTCCTACATTCCCACCTTTCTTTTATGGAATCGCTGACAACCCCGACAGGATGTTGATGTTCTATATAGCGCTGTTTTGCTATTGCTGGAGTATTCCTAAGCACGAGTCACGCGTAGCTATTGCGTTGGTATCAGGGGTTTTGTTTTTGTTTTTGTGCGCGTGCGTCTGGACCATTTGGGAATCCACAGACAAACGGACTGTGTGGCTGGAGGGCCTTCCTTCGCCCATCGTCCGTGCGTTGCGAGCTTTGCATCACTCACGCCTTCGTCATGCCGTTGTGTCATTCCGTAAACGCTTCCGTTCTTACCTTACAAACGATGTCGGCAGCGAACACGAGTTAGCTGGCGGTGTTGGCGGTGGTGGGGTTTAAAGGCATCGTGTGTTGGTTGGAGTTTGTTGTACATCACAATGACATGTGTATCAGATCGGATCTTGTTATGTATCATTATGCTACGGGCCTACGACATGACGTGTATTCAAGAACATTTGACAAACTGTGGTCGAGAGATAACAAGCTGGCGTATCGCGATTTAGTGGCAATATTAAGTACGCAGGTCCAAAATGATTACATTGCAGTAGCACAAGCGGCAACAAGACTGAAATATCCTCATTTCATCACGAGACCCTACAGTGAGTTGATATCAACATAAGAATCCCAGAGTTAGGACAGATGAAATGAAACCCTTAGTTCTCCTTCTACTCGGTCTTGTCATTAATCGCGGCATCAATGATGAAGACAATTCAAAATTTGCGATGCCCCGGGCCGCGATCGCTGCCCAAACGTTCAACATGATACCAGTGTGGAGTCTAGGGCAGCCCCTGATGACCCTGATAAGCAAACCCGCCCTTCCACGAGTCTCTCAGTTTCCGGCGAGGCGGCGGGCCAACCTGGGGAGCAAACTTCCGGAAAGCCCAGACGGAGAGAAACCGCCCCGCTGACGCCGACTCTGGCTAAGACGTGGAAGATGTGGGACTTTGAGCTAATGATTATTTCTCGGTGGTAATTGAGGGTAGGGATCCCGCAGTAACTGTAATAAGAAAGTGTGAATTATAATGACCGGCAAAAGCATAGATAAAGGTATATCCATGTCGCACCGATGGTTGTTAGGGAGCCTGAGTGCGATTGGAACACGCTGGAGCGTGTGGTGTGATTGTGAGGGTTTGTGGGAAAGAGAGATGAGACTTAAGACCTCTTAAGAACTTCGGGAAACAGAACCAGATCAGTCTTGGTCTATTGCAAAGCTGCGTAAAGAAGTTGTCTGCTCCTCCAGAACGGAGGAGCAAGGTTTATATACATGCATATCTACCTAATTGATTGCTCGTACGGCGGGCTTCCTTATCCGATCACACAATTTCCTGGGGTGCTGACACCCGATTGCTTGATCGTGCCTGATTTCGGGCTGATCGAGACGACCACTCGCTCGCCGTCTTGCAGCGATCCAGTTACTGTATGTCTTGTTCACACAATGATCGACAATTTGTCCCAGGAATGAGCTGTTCGGTTCTTGTCGTCGTCGTCGAAGACCATTTGATACGGCTGTTATATTGATGCTGTTCATTTCCTCGAACCGTTGATGACATCGAAGGCCGGATAAAAGTGACCGGCCCCAAATCGAGGTCGTTGGCATAGACACCTGTCCGGAACGTGAGCACCAGCCCACTGGCCATCAGCAAGATGTCACGACTCTGGATGTCCTGGGACTAGCTCTCCAGACACGTCCTAGCACATCCAATAGTCCACAAGTCCGTCTGGATCTAATACGATCCACAGTGAGCGTGTTTCTATTCATTACCGAACCACTCACATGGCTCTGATCCACGGTCTGTCTCTTTCGAAACGTCGAACTCACTACTAGTCAACGACTGGTCCATACATGTGCGGATCTGAATGCATCGATCACTGCTAGAATGAACCGACCAATACGAATGGAATGGGTTGGCTGGGGTACGATGGTAAAAAGCCCCAATCCAACATGCTGAGTCAACCACTGGCACCCCTGGCACCTCAAATTCTGCTCGCCTAGTGCTCGCCTGCTGCTAGGTAGCATAACTTACTCTCCTTTCATCATAGACTCCGCTTAAATCGAAGTCAAGTGCGCCCTCTGAAAAATCATTCAGTGTTACAGGATGATGATCAAGAATGAAAATCCTAGAAACCCGGACCTGGAAGCCTTCGGTTACCGGCGTTGGCTGGCGGTTATCAACAGGGCGGTGAATACCAGTCAGGGTGAGGGCCCCCGATCTTCTTCACGAGCAGTTGATTGCTGGCCTTGTCGAAGAAACCGATTTGACCTGTCCAAGGCATGGCGTGGCGTCTGTGGCGGCGGTCACGCAAGGCGTACTATCGGCTGCTCCCAGTGGGACAGCCTTGTGACTCATTATCCTCTCCTTGCCTACCCATTCATTCTTTCACACCATGGCTTCACCACTCAGTACCCTTCTCGAGCTCTTACGCATATTACGCTCCGCGAAGGATTACATCAAACATTTCCCGAGACATTGGGCCTCGCTCTTAGCATATCTTGGTCGCAAGTTAAGCGAATGGCGGTGCCTGTGGCTCACCAAACCGGGTACGTTCAGAAACCCCAAACCAGCTGAGCCATCATCTCCCGGATGCAGGTCAGGCCTTTCCTCGACGTTGAGTGGTTCAATTAGTTGGAGTGGAGATGCGGTGGCTGCTAGCACGGTCCCCGTTTCGGCGGGCCAGCCGAGCCACGAGCGTGCTGTGTGGCACACAGCGACTGCCCCACCATCCCCGACGGGGAGCTCAGCCAGGCTTTCCGTCGATCCGACGTGGGCACCAAGCCCCATTCCGACAAGTCAATTCGTCCGAAGCAGCCCCGCCTTTCATAGCACCGGGAATCTGAGTATCCAAAGCGCTAGTGATAGACGCTCAATAATTACGACTTCACACCAATCGTTGCGTTCGTCAGTCAGAAACGATCGGCCATTGCGGGCTCCCAGAGGAACTTATCGCCAGTTCGGACCTGGTCCAGCCCCGTCACGGTTAAGTGGGCGATCGTCTAGGTCACCTTCCCCGATGCCCTCCCCTCGTACAACCCAGCCTCCACACCTGGTTGTAGACACTCTCGACCATGCAGATGGGAGAGTTAGTCCTACAATCAGTCCCCAAAGTCCCACGGCTCTTCCGTCTTCGACCTCCCATACGCAAGGACAGCTATGCCCACCGGCCTTCCGCCGTGGGAGACAACGGACGACGAGCATTGATGTGAGCGTCAGGAGCCCATCACCAGAATCGGTACCAAACGCTTCCTCGATCAACGCACAAGAATTCACGGAAGGTCCGATGGTTATCGACACTTCCCCACACTCATCCCCTCTCATTTTACCTGCGGATCGCCTCGAAATAGTTTCCCCTACGACTTCCTTTGCGGCATCAGACATCTTCATCCCCGACGGTCGCCTTGTTCAGCTGATCAATTCGGATCAAATCCCACGATACACAAAAAATGTCACGATGTAAGTACACTATTCTACCATAGCCACGCAGTCCTTACGTATGTTTGCAGATCTCGTGAGGGAAGACTGCAAATCGTGGAACCGTTAACAACTAAATTCCCTTAGTAAGCCGTAATTTGTGGTGCATCCTTGTGTCTAATGGAGATCCCCACAGCTTTCTGGAGCCAGACGTTCCTGACCCGGCCCTGCTCAAACAAGATTGTAGTCCCTGGATACCGGCGACCCATCCGGATGGCGCTCTGTATTTTTACGATCCAAAGAGGGTGCGTCAGTGATATTAAAACCTGCCTTCTTTAGACGCGACTAATTCGATCATGAAGAGTCTATTTACTGACACTGACATGCACAATTCAGCATTAAAGGAAGAAATGGAAGAATTCTATTCTTACCTGCAGAACATCGTGCGCGTCGATGATTTAACTATCCCGTCAAGGAACTTTGACTTGGTACTCGACATCATGCCTGATGGAGACATGATAAAATGGTCCTACTACTACGCATGCCATGATACCCGGTGCCTGTTCTGGCTCGAAGCATACGACGCGAGACACTACATGACTTCTGAGATAGATGGGGTCCAGTCACCCGCTCATCTTAGTGCGTCGCATGTATCTGCAATTTGCTCGATTTTCACTAATTCGATGGGTAGAGCATCGTCTGGAGGCCTTTTATTGGTGCGTGAGCTACGCCTTACTGGATTAGTTTCCTGTACATTGATCTTTTGGCAGGAACCATTGGTCTCTCTTTCCGGCCGTCTTCGATGGTCGTCGTCTTTCCCTTCATGTCTATGATGAACTCTTGGGTTTTCTAACACATGGTTGCATTGGTGAGCCTATGAATTTAAATCTAGACTTTGAGCATGGAAAGAGGCCGACCCGAGGCGTTAGATGTGATGACATCGAGGTCTTCGACTTTACCATACGATGATGACAAGATGCAGAAGATGATCGAGCTTGTACAAAAGGCTAAACGTGCGTCTCGTTCAGGATATAACACAGGGCTCACTGACTGCGTTACTCAGAGGTGCAGAAGGGCGGGGATGATGTGGGTGGCGTGGAGCATTACAACGCGGCAACCAGTGAGTGTACGCCACACACTCGTCTCCTTCAATACTCACATAGTCTTGTGATCAGCTCGCCTCCTGTCGTTTTTTGGTAAGCCCGCTTGGAAGCTGTCCCATTGATTAACTCTCACCCATTTTCAGCACATTGGAGGTTTCTATACTTCCACGGACAGAGGCATGCATGGCTACTCTCCGACGAGACGGTGTATGCCACACCAAAGCGTAAAAGATCCGCTCTTATCTCGTTTCTGTCGCTGTTGCTCTTCTTTGCTCCAGAAGTTCATCTCATGGAGATGGAAAAGCTGTGGACAGATGAAGTCATTATCGAGAGGGCTTGGAAGAGCTTCATGACCAAGCTATTATCTGAATGGACCGATCTGATACTTTGGGTACGACCTCGCGTATAGTGCCACTGGAATTCTTAAGTCTCACTTGGTTTCCTACGACAGTCAACTGTATTACTTGCAGTGAACGTGAGCTTTCTTGCCATCCCTGGCGTCGTCCCTTACAACGTTGTCAATGGCGTTTTGACGATTACACGCCAAGTGATCATCCTCGGGTCTCTTTCGGAGGTTTGCAGCATTCTCTCGTTAGAAGCTAGCGTAGGAAGCATTGTCATTAGCTTGCTCCTAATGCGGCACAACCGTACGAAACAAGAGGCAGATCCACGAGAGGCAGTGAGTGAACAACTACACTTTTACTTGCTTCGACTTGACAGTTGGGCAGTGGGAATATCTCTCCCACAACTCTCACAGATATATCGGCCTTGAACTGATGGCCATTGTTTTCAGCTTACCATGGGCGTTACTTATGTGGTCGTACGTCATTTCCTACACCCCCACCTTACTTTCCTTTACGGGATTGCTGATACCACCGACAGGATGTTGATGTTTTTCGTGGCGCTATTTCTCTATTGCTTTAGTATTTCCAACCTCAGATCACGCATATCCATTGCGTCGACATCACTTGTCGTGTTTGCCTTTTTTGTAGGGTGCCTGTGGATTATTTGGGAATCCAGCGATAAATGGGCGGTGTGGCTGGGTGGCTTCCAAGTCCCTTCACACATTTCTCGTGCGCTGCGGGCTTTACATCTCTCACGCCTTCGTGATGCTGCTATGTCATTCCGTAATTGTTTCCGTTCTCGCACAACAAATGATACCGGCAGCGAACACGAGATGGCGAACTCCGACCTCTCGCTAGTCAACCCCACAGGATTGGCTACGCGTCGAGGCGAGGCCAGACAGCGTGACTCCATCATCGACCTAGCCCTTTTAAATGACTCAGCCTTATGTACTGGCAGATTCTCACCTGTCTCTATCTCTTTCCTGGATTCCCTTGGATCGGACCACGCTGCGTTATCTATTAATTGGTCTCCCCCCTTTGAGCCCCTCCCTTATGTACCCACTCTACTCCCCGGCTTCGTCATAGACAATTCCCTGGTCGCCTCCTGGACCAAAGACTTTGCTGTGTTACCTACTCCGCATATCTCAGACATTGCTTCCCTCTCCCGCGCTGCAGATGCCCTTGACACAGACATTTATGCTGTCTTGGGGAAGTTGTTCAAACGCTGGCATATGCCCAACCTCCGGGGCCTTCGATGGTGGAACATACACTGTGAGGCCGCCCTCACTGCTGTCACTTCCATCCAAGGTGAGTCTTGCAAAGATGCCATCAAAGCGTTGCAACAAACCATCTCTGAGACCAAACGCAGTTGGTCTAACGACAACTTCACCACCGTTACTCGTGACATGCTGTGGAAGGCCACAGCCTGGCGACATGGTCGACGCGCCAACAAGATCCCCCCTCTCCTGAAGCTAGATGGCACCCTCGCTACCTCCCACACGGATCTCCGACAGGTTCTGTCCGACCAATTTTTTCCGATCGTCCCAAAACCTGTCCCTGACTCTGATCCCTCTGACCCCGCCCTGCTTCCCCCCCAAGGGTTCGCCCCCATCTCGGAAGACGAGGTTGCCCTCAACCTTTCCCACACGTCTAACAAATCCGCCCCTGGTCTGTCGGGCATCACCTACAAACTCTTAAAGTGGTGCCATTCTGCTGCCCCTGCATGCCTCACCTCCCTCTTTAATGCCACTATAAGCCTCGGGCACCACCCCTGGCGTTCAGCAACTGTGGTCCCCATCCCCAAACCCAGTAAAATAGATTACCGGGTGGCGAAGGCGTACCGACCTATCTCCCTCCTTGAGTGCTGTGGCAAACTCTTGGAGCAGATTGTCTCCAAACGGGTTCTCCTCAATGCTGCCCATTTCCATCTTTTCCCCCCTCATCAGTTCAGATCCCGGGACTATCACATGGTGCCTGATGCCGTCCTTAGTATGACCCACACTGTCCAGACCTGCGTCAAAAGCAGACGGGTCGCTGCCCTCCTCTTGTTTGACATCCAGGGGTTCTTTGACAACCTCCACGTCAACCACCTGGTCCACGTTTTCCGACTCCTTGGCTTTGCCCCATCCCTATGCGACTGGGTCCGCTCCTTCCTCACGGATCGGCGAATCACACTGTCTTTCAATGGCGAACCCCTCCCCAAAGTTGTCCTCAACCATGGCACTCCCCAAGGGTCCCCACTGTCCCCCATCCTGTTGGCAATCTACATTCTCCCCCTCCTACGACTCACGGAGGCATGGCATTTCAAGTCCCTCTCGACGTACGTCGATGACAGCGCCATTGTCGCCACTGGCACGACACATTCCTCAGTTATCCAAAAGTGCACGGATGGCTTCTTCACCGTCGCGGACTGGCTGTTACGTAATGGCCTCCACCTCGACCCCAACAAAACGGAATTCATCGCATTCCAACCCCATCGAGCCAACCCCAACCGAGTTGGTGCCCTACGCCCGTCGATCGACTTGAGGATTCCCGGCGGCAGGACTCTTCAGGTTCATCGTTCATCGCTAGTTCGCTGCCTCGGCATCTTCATAGATGATAAGTTCAACTGGGAACCCCACATCAAAATCATGGCAGCACGTGCACAGTCGTCCTTCCGGGGCCTCCTGCTTGGCAACTCAGTCTGCAGAATCGACTTCCACAACTGGCGTATAGTCTTTCACGCTGTTATCCTCCCCATCCTCCTCTATGGCCTCCCGGTATGGTCTCACCGTGCCCCAAAGTCCATCATCCATATCCTACAGGTTGCACAGAACGTTGCTATTCAAAAAATTAGCGGAACCTTCTGCACTGTTATGATCCACCCCAATTTTTCTCATCCTCGTCGGACCCCCTCCTCGTCACCCTATCCATGCCTAAGCGACCACTACCATTGAACCCATCCTCCCTACCAGACCTGCCACTGCTACCACCTAGTGAACCATCCAAACCATCATCACCTCTTGATCAACCCCCAGTCGAGCCCCTCGTCCCCATCCCATGGAACATCCATCGTCGGGAATACTCCTCAATGGAGATGTACCGAGAGCCAACCCCAGTAGAGAACCCACTGGAAGACCCAGACAGTCCCATGGAGGACGCGCCGCCCTTAGAGCCACAACCAGTCACTCACTATGAACCTGACATCCCTGGAGGACAGACACACACCTTGTCCCCAGAAGAGTCCCCTATCGAACCCTGGGAAGCATACCTCACTCAGCCCAGTAGTCCTGTGTCCCGCAAGCACTCCCTGTCACCCACAAGTCCCTCTTCAGCACCTATACGCCAACGCACCAGTAGAGAAGGCAGTTACCAGTCAATCACCCCTTCTACCTCGTCGCCCATAGCTGGCACCTCGCCCCAGAGTCAGGGCTACCAGTCGACCTCTCCTGGAGGATCCACAGACAATCCCTCATCCATGCAGAGCTCCGCAGACGACGTGGATAGCGACATGGCCCTTAATTGGGTCACCATCAATATGGACTACCTTAAAGGGTAGTTGCTTATGCTAGACACCCATTAGACCAGAATGGGCACGCGGAGATCAGATCTCCTTGGATCAACCTCAAACCTCGTGGTCGTCATCGCATCATGACGACGCTTCTCTTCTTGGAATGACTCGCTGCCATTGTTCGACCCTTAAGGATGGATTAGGCAACTTGTCACTTTATCATTCGCTCTTGCTCATTCTCTATTGTTCGACTCATACAGACCGCAGCACTTGTCCGCGGAGTACTATACGATACAGACAGCCCCCTCTTGACCAGAAGTACCTACCTTAGTGACCATGGCCCGTGCACGGTCGTGCCTGTATATAAGCGCCCTGTATTTCGACAGTCAAGCCCTAAGCTTGACTTGATTCTCAATATCAACGTTCTTGAAAGCTCCCCAAGTGCCTCCCCTTTCCCTCATCTCTTACATAAGCCTCTCAGAGTCATCTCTAGCAATACTAGAGACTTCTACCTCTTCAAAGTACTCGCCACCAGTTAAACTCTTAGTACAAGTCGTACTATCAAGGCCCGTTGAAGCCTTAACACGCACCACCCTGATTGAACCGCTTCACAACATGCTTGCCATCCCACCCATCAAATTCACCATCGCAAAGTACTGACAGGCCTTCACTGTTCGCCTCTCCAAACTCCCTCCTACTGCCCTCCTGCGCACCCTCCCCTCGAATGACCCCTCCGCCTTCTATGTTCCCCCCACCCCGATCCCCACTCCCCTCACCTCTCTTCTCCCTACCTCCTTCCCGACTTTCTGCATCCCCACCGGTCTCACATGGTCCCACCCCCGCATCCACAGTACACTTCACCTTCCGGCAAACCCAACCAGAACCGAGACCATCACCGCGCTTGCAAATCAACCCCCCCCTGATCATCACACCATCCACATTTATCCCATCCCACACCCTGACCACTTCGTTGCTGCCTTCCTCACTTTCACAGACGGCACATGTATCGAAAGGGGGTTCCGCTCCAGCCATGACCGCACCCTCGCGGCTGCCGAGGCTGCCATAGCCGGAATCCTCTCCCTCGGTCCTCACCCTGGTCACCACATCATCATCTTCATTCCAAACCAGAACCTCCTCCACCCACTCCTCTCCCTACGAAAACACAAGTACCTGCCCCAGGCCACCCTCTTCACGGGCACGCTGGACATGCAGTGCTTCCTCCACCCCAACATCTCCATCTCGATCCACCCCCTCGCCATCAAGCTTAATAGAAAGCCCACACGCACTGACCCCCGTATCTTCGCTTACAACTGGCTGGGTCCTCGAGGGAAAGACTTCAACCTTGCAGAACTCCGCACTGAAGCACAGTCCTCCCACCTCCCCAATCCCCTTCCTGAACCCCCTCTGAAGACCCTCCCCTTCCACCTCTGGAGGGAAGACCAAGAGAACTGCGCGGATCCACCCCGATGCAAATGGACGGGCGGCATAATCCCGGTTCCGGAATCCTCCACCCCGGCTGACCTCATCATAGGCTCCCTGTCCCTTGGACAACAACAAGCCATGTCGGCTGCCCTCCAAGTCTTCTTCCAACACTGTTTCTGTGGAGCGTACTCTCAATGCATGCATCCCATGTCTGGAGACACCATCACCTGCCTGTGCACATATTTGCAAATCCCACTCCCGATGACCGAACTGGACCGTGACGGTAACCCTCAGCCAAAAGCCAAGGCGACCCAAGATCAGCTCAGAGGGCGACTGTCCGTCGCGCGGCCATATGCCACGCCTTGTTCACTCATTTCTATCGCTAACTGGGGCGCTGGCTTCAAAGCACTCCTGGCGGAACAGCATGCCAACCCACGCTTGACCCCCTCCCGTTCACCCTCCCCAGTTTGAGGTAGCGCTCGCCTTCAGGCAGCCTGCTACAGCGGCCACAGGCGCACCCACCAGCACGCGGCTCACCCTCGACCTGATGTCTCGGTCCTCCATTCTGCTCCCCATATTCTCTCTGACTGCCCCCTTGTTTCGATTTTTCGTGATCGCTTACTTAAGGACTTCTCATTACATTATCTGTTCTGGACTGTGAAAGGTGCCAAGGCACTTGCCACTTTTCTCATACGTAGTAACTCCCTTCTCCGCCCCTTGCCTGCTTGCCCAGACCCCCCATGATTCTATTCTTGGCTGGCCTAGATGGCCCAAAGCGCCCTGCGCTTTCTGTTTTACTTATATCCGTTTAGCTCAACAGTCCATTATATACTCCCTGGGTCTCTTATGTAGTGTTCTTGTAGCACCACAATGTCTTGTTGTGCAAACAGTGGACAATAAACTCCGAATTCCAAAAAAAAAAAAAAAAAAAAAAAAAAAAAAAAAAAAAAAAACACAAGATGGCGACCCGCCGAGATGGTGCTGTTGGTGGTAACGTTTTGTGTTGATGCTCTATCGGGTAGGAGTTTGTTGTACGCTGTTACGACGTGTGTGTCGGATTTTGTTATGTATCATTGTGCTATGACGTGACATGTATTCAATAAAGTTTCACAAGCTGTGGTCGAAAGATAACACGTATCACGGCGTAATCATGCAGGTCCAGAATGATTGTATAGACGGGGAGCACGCTGCAGTAATATCATAATGTGCTACCGAACGTGAGGGGGCCCAAGATCAGGCCCCAAGGTTGTAGAGATATGTATATACGCACTGGCATGGCTATATGGCGGATATCAGGAGGGACAGTAAAGAGACGCGGCCCAAAGGCGATAGCGGACGACCCTGAGCTCAATGGCACCAGACCCAACCAAGATTTACAACGATGCGTGACCTACATGTCCGGCAAAATTAACCATGGTGGGAACGAATGCTCTGGGTCACCCGCTCTGTTGGCTTCGGGCCGCTCTGTGATCTCTACCGTCTGAGGCCTTCAAGCCCTGGCCTCAGGTTTGGGGTCATGGGAACATTACTTGACCCCCCCTCCCCCCTCCGCACCCAAGAGGCCCCCCCAAGGCGGTCTGGACCCCTCCCACAAAGAGGCAAGCCGGACCCACGAGTCTTGCGATCGGCAGATTGCGCTTGGGGTTTTGGGGCCTGTTCCGCTTCCATTGGCCGCGTCCGCCTTTGGGCGGGGGAAGGGCGTTAGGTGGGGGAGCAGATGGCTTGTTTCCGGTGTTAGCCGAGGCCTTTACTAGCGAGGCTATAGAGATGTCTAGGGATGTGATGTTTCCCAGGAGGTGGGTTGCTGAACCCTTGGTGCTTCCAGGGCGCAGGGATTGAGCAACCAGTTGCCGGAGGTAATTGAGAGAGTGGCACAAACAGTCGGCCAAACCTCTCATGTCGCCTTCTCCGGGCCACCCGAAGGTGAGGCCTGGGGAGGCGTTGAGATCCTTAACGAACTCGATGAAGAGGATGAGGTGCTCTTCAGGGAGATGGTGGTGGTACGGGGTAAAGATGCTTTGCTGCCGTTCCGCCTCAAGGACCCGCCACGGGCGTGCGACAGTGCCGAATTTTGGCAGACTCTTCGTCATAAACTTCGCTGTATCGAGGCGACTCAAGCGAGGTGCTTCAGAGCCATCCGACGTTGCAGAGCCATCACCATCAAGAATAGGAAGTGGAGCCGCACAAGCCATCGAACAAGGTTCCTGGGAATCTCACTAGCGACTAGCGTTCGCTGATGAATGTTACCAGGACGCGGTCTCTAACCATAGTGTCAATGGTGAAGGCAAATCAGAGCAAGGTTTGCGATGCCTGCAATCTCTATCATGCCAGTGAGCGGTTGATCCCTGACACTGTCAAAGAGAACAATTTACCAGTCTAAGGGCACGAGGCGGCGCTTGTGGCGTTCATCATGTATGATGCACTGGCGGCTGCCAGTGTGATAAGCTTGCGACTGATTGTCCCCTCGTTTCTCCTGCCATAAGATGGTCTCCCTACTCAAAGTCCTTCTCAAGTTTTTTCATATTTTACGCTTCGCGAAGGATCGCATCAAACATTTCCCGAGACATTGGGTCTCGCTCTTATCTTATCTTGGTTGCAAGTTGAGCGAGTGGCGGGGCTCATGGCCCAACAAACCGAGAACGTGTAGAAACCCCGAACCTACGGTACCGTCGTTTCTTGGAGATGGCGCGGGCTCTTGTTCGGTGTCGAGTGGTTCAGGTGGCCTGAGTGGATTTGCGTTGGCTGCTAGCACTGTTCCATCATCATCGTCAACGAACCCGCAGTCAGCACCACTGCCAGGGGGACCTACCCCAGCCACACTTTCCGTTGATCCATCATCAAGGGCACTAAGTCCCAATCCGACAAATCAACTCATCGGAAACAACCCCGCAAATCGTAGCTCCGCGAGCATTCAAAGCCGCGCCAGTGCCAGTGACAGACTCTCAATAATTTCGACTCGAACCCGACATTCACGTGCATCGTCACGTGCCTCTGCCCGAAGCGGTCAGTCAACGCAAGATCCTAGGGGAACGCATCGCCAGTTCGGACGTGGACGGGGACCATCCCCATCATCACGGTTACCAGATCGGTCGCCACCTTCCGCGATACCCTCACCGTATACAGCTCAACCCCGACCCACGGATTTGCCCTCTTTTTCCTCCTATTCGAGTATTGGGGTGAATATCCAGACTCCGTCAACAGAATCACTACCAAAGACATCCTCAATCAATGCACGAGAATTCCCGGAAGAGCCTACGACAGTGGGAACATCCACCCGCCCAGATAGATCGGAAATCGACTCCCAGCATTCTCATACGGCTTCCTCCGGGCCATCACTCATACCACCCAAAGGTCGCATCATTCAGCTGATCATTTCAGATCAAATCCCACGATACACAAAGACTGTCACAACGCAAGTTGATTATTCTATCTTGGCTATGTAGTCCTTACATATTTTGGCAGTCCCCGTAAGGAAAAACTGACATTTGTGGAGCCCCTAACAACTACATTCCCGTAGTAAGCCATAACATGTGGTATATCCTTGTGTCTAATGGAGATCCCTACAGCATTCCGGAGCCAAACGCTTCTCAGGCTCTTCAAGCCTCGCACAGACAAGACTGCAGTCCCTGGATACCAGCAACCCATCCGGATGGTGGTCTGTATTTCTACGATCCAGGGAGGGTGCGTCGGTGTCATTGAAACTTGCATCCCTCAGTCGCGACTAATTCGATCATTGAAGAAGTTATTTACTGACACTGATATGCACGAACGGGAATTAAAGGAAGAAATGGAAGAATTCTATTCCTACCTGCAGAAGGTTGTGTTCGTCGATAGTTTGACTATCCCGTCAGGGAACTATGACTTGGTGCTAGACCTTATGATGAATGAAGATAACAAGATGCAATGGTCCTACTACTACGCATGCCACGACACTCGATGCTTGTTCTGGCTCGAGAGATACGACACGACATATGTAACTTCTGAAGTAGATGGTGTCGAGTCGCCCGCCCATCTCAGTGCGTCACGGCTATCTGTAATTTGCACTTTTTTTTTCACCAACCCCATGAACAGAGCATCTCCTGGAGGAGTATTACTGGTACATAGGCTATATTTTACTCCATTTGTTCTCTGTCATTGATACTGTCTTGATAGGAACCACTGGTCTCTCTTTCCGGTGGTTTTCAATGGTCGAAGTCTTCCACTTAGTGCCTATGATGAGCTCATGGGGATCTTGGCGCATGGCTGCATAGGTGAGCCTATAAGTTTGGGCTAGACCTTGAGCACGAAAGGCAACAACCTCGACACCATAGATGTGATGACTTCGAGGTCATCGACTTTACCATATGATAATGATCAAATGCAGAAGATGATCGAGCTTGTACAAAAAGCGAAACGTACGTGATCATGCAGGATACGAGGCAAGGTTCACTGACTTTGTTACTCAGAGGCACAGGCTGGTGTGGATGACGTGGGACATCATATCGCAGCGACCAGTCAGTGAGCCCCACGTGTCTCTTTCACTACTTACGAATTCTTGCACTTAGCACGGCTCCTGGCGTTTTTTGGTAAGTCTAACTTGAAAGTTGTCACTGTCACTGTGATCAACACTCACTCTTTTTTCAGCACATTGGAGGTTCCTATACTTCCACGGACAGAGGCATGCGCGGCTAGTGAGCGATCAGGCAATGTCCACCACACAAAAACGCGAAAGATCTGTTCTTATCTCGTTTCTGTCGCCATTCCTTTTCTTCGCGCCTGAAGTTCATCTCATGGAGATGGAAACGGTATGGACGGATGAAGTTGTTATTGAGAGAGCCTGGAAGAGCTTCATGACCAAGTTATTATCTGAGTGGAACGACTTGATACTTTGGGTAAGATCTCGCGTCTAGTTGTGCCTGGAAATCTTAAGTCTCACCTCACTTGGCGTATTACCTCAGTCAACCGTGATGCTCGCGGTGAACGTGGGCTTTCTTGCCATCCCTGGAGTCGTCCCATACAACCTTGTCAATGGTGTTTTGACAATTACGCACCAGGTAATAATCCTCGGGTCACTCTCGCAGATTGCCAGCATCCTCTCGTTGGAATCTAGCGTAGGAAGCATTGTCATTAGCTTGCTCCTGATGCGGCACAATCGTACAAAGCAAGAAGCAGAACCGGCAGAGGCAGTAAGTAAACATCTGCACCTTACAACGAGTCACTGTCAACGTGAGATTTGGACAGTCGATATATCTCTACCAGAACTCTCGAAAATATTTCGGTCTTGAACTGATAGCTATTGTTTTCAGCTTACCATGGGCATTACTTATGTGGTCGTGCGTGATCTCCTGCATTTCCATCTCTCTTTTTGTTACCAGATCGCTGACATCGCCAACAGGATGTTGATGTTTTTCATAGCGCTATTTCTCTATTGTTTCAGTATCTCCAACCTCAGGTCACGCATATCTATTGCGTCGATATCGGCTGTCATGTTAGCCTTTTTTTTAGTCTGCGTGTGGACCATTTGGGAATCCAGTGATACATGGGGAGTGTGGCTGTATGGCCTTTATCCATCCATTGCCCGTGTAGTACGTCCAATGGGAACATTGCGTCGTGGCGTTGGCAAACGCCTTCGAGATATCGTTATGACATTCCGCAAATGTTTCCATTCTGCCACTACAGATAATGTTGGTAGTGTACACGAGTTGGGTGCCCCTCGGGATCGCGGTGTTGGCGATGATAGCGCTTAATGTTTCGTGTCCTTATGCTCCATTGGATAGAAGTTTGTAGCACGCTTGGTGAGACTTTGTAATGTTCCGAGTTCTCTTTTAGAGAACGAGGTATTAAAGCCGTTTTTTTCATAGGGAAATTTTGGGCCCCCCCGTGTGAAAATTCCGCGATTTCGTTGCGGGAATGGCCGGAGTCATGTGATCTTAAAGTACTGTGGTAGCCACGACTTTTGGGCAACCATTCCGCGATTTCGTTGCGGCCATTGCCGTTTTTTTTCAGCTGGCATTTTTTGGGTGCTGTGTGTGAGAATTCCGCGATTTCGTTGCGGGAATGGCCGGAGTCATGTGATCCTAAAGTACTGCGACTTTTGGGTGGGCAACCATTCCGCAATTTCGTTGCGGCCGTTGCCGGTTTGTGTTGCCGTGTTGGTCAAGAAAGTTGTAACTTAACAACTTTGGGTGATCGTGAGTAAATTCCGCGATTTCGTTGCGGTCGTTGCCGGGGTTTTTGTGTTGTCGTGTTTAGGTAGGTCAAGCAAGTGCGAAACTTTGAGTGAAGCCTGGCCTGATCAAACCGATCACGCAAATGAACAAGAAATCATCAATGCGTCGCTCTAGGAGTCCGGACCCACGACTTCCTCACACTCCCTGGTACGTCCCATGTCTGCCTCACCGATAACTCGACGCTGATACACCTTTTTTTTTTTGGCTGGCCAGCCCACTCACCGCTCCTCTGCCCTGCGGCGGTTCCACCCACCCGCCCCATTCAGCCAGCACACCGGCCCCCATCATCGACCAACATGGAGACTGCCGCAGCACCACTGTCGAACTACCGGCAGCATCAAGCCTATATGTACACAGGCTATTCGGTACATCCTCTTCACCCCTGATCACATTTCACCTGCTCACATCCCCCCACGTTGATCGTCACCACCCAAGCCTCTCCTGATGGCCACAAACGTCGTCTTGTCTCTCCCAGTCTCGTTTTGCAAGCTGTAGCAGGTATTTGTCCCATTTGATAATTCCCCATTCATTCAGCATTAATTCGATGGGAACACTTCGATTTCTCCCTCTCGACGACGCTGTGCCCCTGTATGGGCCTCAAAAGCGAAACCAATTTCGCCCCTCAAGTGTGGAATAGGATGACAGATGTATGGGTCGAAGTGCGTGGTTCTTTTATTGCTGGTGGTGCCACTTTCTGACTGGTTTTTGGTGCGGCCAAGTGACAATTTCCGGGGACTGTGCCTTTCAAGGCGACCAGCCTCCCCTCCGTCATGTCCACTCGTGACTGCACCCCAAGTTTGCGCCTGCTTGGACGCAGCGTCTCGCGCCTGACTCCACGTTTGCCCTAATTCAGGCTTCCTTACGATGGCGCGTCGATTCGCGCTCTGCCTTTCGTGGCTGTGCCTTGAGCTCTCTGGTGGCAGGGCATCGAGTTCTCACTCGCCCTCTCACGGTCTCTTGGCTACACGCCTGGCCTCGCCATGCAGTGGCTTTTTGCCCCGTCTCACCATACGCCCTGGGCTCCAACGCCTCGAGTATTGCAACAGTGGCTATTTCAGCCCTGCTAGCGAGCTCGATGCCAACAGTACCCTTGGTCAGGGCAGGTGTAATACCTGTGGGCAATGGTGCACCTTCTTTCGCACATGTCAGTGCCCGGTGGTTCAATATTCCTCGCGTTGGCGTCGTGACCATGTAAGACGGTCAAGATTAGGTGTTTCTGAAGATCGGGCGCCCGCGGCACCGTGTGACCAAGTGCGGGACCACGAGTCGGTCAAGGAGGGCATGATGGTGCAGACACACCTGCTGCAGATCAAGGCGGGCGTTGTCCCCCACAGACGGTTCATGAGCACTTGGGAACAGAGGAGGGAACCCCCGAACAAGTCCTATCAGTACCTCATCGTGCGTGCTAGCTCTAACATTCCTCTGTCGCTGCATGGATTATTCCCTGATCAGGTCATACAAACATCCGATATCGTCGAGTGCTGTGACATCTGACACTCTTGTCTCCTCTGTCCGTTCTCCCTCACCCTTTTCTCTGAACCGGCTAAACTGACGGTTCGCTTTGTTCCAGCTTGGGGATTGTGTTATGTGACATGTATGCAACATACCAACAACTAGTTGAGTACACTGCCAAGCGCCCTCAGCCACTGACGTCGCTCGGTACCATGTTTGAGACGTACGGGATGCTGTGGCCACGCACATGTTCGCTCAGCTATTGGCGTGAGGTCGTGCGGAGTGGAGACTACGCGCATCTTGGTATGTGCCTCAGAGCATTAAAGTGCGTTATGTTTTTGTTTATTTCGGTTTTTGCTCTCTGTCTCCAGGATTCCAAGCGGCCAGATGAAGATTCCAGGGCTATGCGCTTCAAGGTAGCAAGCCTCCCCTCTGCCCTCTGTCGGGCCCTCTCGTGGTGGCGCCTCAAGTTTGCGCCTGCTCTGACACAGTGACTTGCGTCCCCCTCCCAGTGTGTGCCCTCGTTCCAGAACCTCTGCGGCGATACGTTGACTTCATGCTTGCCCCGTCGCCTGAGCACCACTGTTTTGTGCTGGACCTTCGGTAGTAGCACAGCGAGCTCCTGCTCGCCCTCTTATGGCAGCGTCTCGGATTCATCCCTGCCTCGCCTTGTAATGGGATTTTGTGTCTGTGCCCTGCCCCACAGTCCGCTCCGCTCACCCTTTCACAGCGGCGTGCTGACTTCACACCCGCCCCCGCACCGCATCCACATTGATGATGTGTATGTCTCACTACAGCCCATATTCGTTGCTGCTGCTATTGACTACCATCATCGCTGACAAGCATCATGGCGGTCTGGCCATGTGCATGGCCATCAAAACCAAGCATTGCGTTTCCCTTGCATTGGAGCAGCCTCAACTGTCCGCGCGGCGCAGAGTTGCCGATCCCCTTCTCCATGAAAGCTTGTCCTGCGCTGATCCCTCTCGATTTCAAGCATCCTGTATTGACAAATACCGTCACAGCTGTCCATAGTATAGGACACAGCTACAGGAAATGCATAAGGCATTCTACTCAACACACAGAAAGAACTCGGACATGCCATACGAAGTAATGGCCCACTGACACAAGTATCATCATGTTATGATGTGTGACAGGTATCTGAGACCAACGGTGGTCAAGAAACAAACAACAACCTGGCATATCATACAGCTACAAATAGATTACACTAGTAGTCCTAGTCCAAGATGCGATGCGGGTCCATGATCGACATATCCACATTCATCACGAGACTTGACTGACCCTACAGTGCATTGACATTTATCTGGGGCACCCTGGAAACAACCTACGAAAGGGAATTTACCGTAGTTCAAATGGCCAGTCATGATCATTCGGTAATCATCGATGTCATATCATATTCAAGTTGGGTATTATAGTGGTCAGATGGCAACCTCATCCCACATGATACTGTCAAGCCACTGTAGCGCGGGGCGGGAGGTAACTAGGTAACTCCGCGCTGTGTGAGTTCAATAAGGTCCGAGACGGGTCCGCGTTCCCCAAGGGGAAAGCGACGGCACCAGGGAGAGGCCGCGTTCCTGAAAGGCCGAGAACCCGCGAAAGGAAAGGTAACGGCCTAACGTCAACGTCAAATGTCAAGGGACGTAAGTTAACTTACGTTGACAAGTTGGTCCACTGTTCGCAAGCAGGCATCTCAACCTACAATGGAAAGTGACCGGTGACCTCCGAGTCAACCTGTACCAGATTCCGGAACAGACACCCCAAACCTCCCAAACAACAGACACATGGGACTCCCAATGTACAGACGCCACCTGCTAAACAAAAAAGTCGCCTTCATGCGACGACGGTGAGACTGGAAGCCTAGTAACGCGGAGGGGGCTATGCGTTGAGGCTATACCATCTGATGAGATGTTTAGTTGTAGAGGTCATGGGCCCAAATGACATTATTCGAAGCAGAGTAGCACATAACAAAAAACCCGGAACACACCACAACAAGAAGCACGTCGAAGCGAGGTTAGAAAACTCGCGCTATGTGAGTACGCAAGGCAGATCGAGTTCTGTAGATATGAAATGAGGAAGGAGGGAGGCTAATCCGAGAACGCGAAAGCCACGCGATGAAGGGGATTTATAGATGAAAGGGGATCGAAGCGGTCGTCGGACTTAAGGCGAGAAGAAACAAGACAATCTTCGCGTAATCGAGGCTGCTAGGCACGGCGGCTCTGAGTCAACGTCGTTGAAGATGAAAGATAATTTAAGGGCGATGGCACACAAGAGAGAAGAGAAGACGCGAGGGGGAAAACTGAACTACTGAGCAAGGAGACTACGACCATGTTTATATACATGTACTAGAGCACTGTAAAAACTACGAGTGACCGTCCGAATCTAAGAGTAGGCAAATAAACGAACAGGAGACGGGGGAGGACAGGAGGACAGGATACGGCTAAGTACGAAAGGGGAGGCGGCGAGAGCGGAGTGATGAAAGGAAAGGGAACGCATGGGGGAGCATACGACGAGTAGGAATTCCGAGAACTAAGGAGAAAACATGTGCCAAAATCAGTATAGCACAATTACCAAGAGGGAACAATAGAGAATGGAATACACCGGACCCTGAGTGAATGTCATCGCTATGCACGGAGAGGAGGTTGCGTCAAGGGTGAGGTCGCATCGTCCGAGGCGGGGAGCGAGACAAAGGGGAGGCGATACGTCG
>Ga0307510_10000573_pt1 | contig 37069 bp, 38 predicted proteins | sample 12_EM_MG_FD_207224 | JGI IMG/M metagenome (GOLD analysis project Ga0307510, IMG submission 207224) | Populus trichocarpa ectomycorrhiza microbial communities from riparian zone in the Pacific Northwest, United States - 12_EM | ecosystem: Host-associated > Plants > Roots > Unclassified | place...
CCAGGCGAACTAACCCAAGCCGGTGGAGCACTCGCACACGCAACTGGAAGCTGGCAGATGCCGTTTACTTAAATCCTGAGCGCCCTGAAATTAAGGGCGCAATGGACTGCCAACCGTAAGACCAAGGCGACAGTTACCTTGACACGTACCGCGTTTGAAAAAAAGTGAGTCGCCGTAAGGGCGAAACCGTAATAAGCCATCACCGCAGCAACGGATATTCACAAAGAACACCCCGAGCATGGTCGGCCCAAAGGCCGCCAAGCCCAAACAAAAAAAAGCCCCGCAGCCACATAAAGGCGCGGGGCAAAAAATTGGTTGGTTGCGGCCAACCAAAGGAGCTCAGTCAAATCCATACAAAAGCGAAAATCAGATGCAATCCTGCGCAGCCCGCTCAAAACTCGAAGGCAAAAGATTCGAAGCCAACAAATGCCGCTCGTAAATAAACACCTTGCCGCCATTACCCGCCTTGTACGCCTCAAGCACGTTGTCAGCAGAAATCTTGCTCGGCACCACAATCCGGTAACTACGCTGAGTCTGCGAAACCGTCGGGTTCAACGCACTGCCCTGCAACTTCGGCACAACACAATCGGCGTACTGCGCAGGCGTCTTGCTGGTCTGCAAAGTAAGGCTCGGGTTATTCGGCGCCGAAGCACAACCGGCGAGCAACAAAGAAGCAAAGGCCAAAGCAGGCACAAAGAAAAGACGCATCGGTGTCATCCTGAAAATAAAGGTTCGGTTCAACCGGCAACGGTTCAGCCTCACGGAGCCGCCGTCGCCATTTATGTTTTAAGTGATCAGCTCGACGCCACCAGCGCCTTGAGCGACACATCGAATTGCTTCAAGGCGTTGAGTTGCAAGTCACGCTGCTTGTCGATTTGTGCAGCAATGACCGGTGCCGCCTGGTTATGCACCCACACCGAGGGCAGCTGTTTCTCAACGGCGCCTTCAGCCTTGCCGATGTATTGCAGGTCGGTGTCGTAGAAGCGTGCGGTGAAACGCGCTTCGACCAGGCTGTTTTGCTGCGTCAGCAAACGATTGAAGGTGTCGAGTTTCACCACGATGTCCGGATGCGCCTGTACCAACGCATCAAGGTTGTCGTAAACGGTCACGGACAAGAACTGCTGTTGCAGCGAACTTACCAGCCAGTCGATGGCCAATTCCGGATCGGAACTGCTGACAAAGGCAGCTCGAATCCGCGAATCCAGCGCACCTTTCGCACCGTTGACCGCCATGTCGTGGTAACGCCCAAGGTATTGCAGGTTGTCCAGCGTGTTCTCACTGAGCAACACGCCCACGGTTTGCGAATGCTGCAACGTGGCGCTGCTGCCCGTGATGGTCTGGAAGTGACACGACCCGGCGTCGGCTGCGTAAGTCGGGGCTGTGAACAGTGCGCCGCCTGTCAGCAAGGCGACCAAAGCCAATCGGGTCAGTGTGTTCATCGCGCAAATTCCTTGAGCTGCGTGTTCGATGGGAGTGATTTTCCGCCGATCGCCAACAAAGCAGAACTTGCGTTTCTTGATGGTCACTATTACTTCTAGCAATAGTTGCGCGACGTGCAGACTGATACACACTCAATCACAACGAGAAAAACATGAAATGAGGAGTTCGCCTTGAGAACGTTTGACCTGATCCGTGACGCCGTTCTGCCCGATTTCCGCGAGCGCGTGGCCGAGTATCTGGTTCAGTACGAAAGCGTATTGCTGAACAAAGACGCGACCGACCGGCAGCTCATCAAAGACACCGCTAACCAGTTGCGCGGCTACCTGCGCGGGCTCAACACCACGCGGGTGCTGGGTATGGCGTATTGGGAAGAACTGGATCGTCGAGTCGTCGACACTTGGCTCACGCCCGAGCAATGACCGATCGGCACGGTGATCAGGGCGGCGGTCAGCAACCGCGCCCTCCCCGCTGCCAATGGTCTGCGCGGCAACACGACCGCTGCGAAAAAGCCGCCCGAACGCTTACAATCGCCGGTCTCACCGCCAATCAGACAGGCTCATCCAGAAATGCCGCTCGACCCACCTACGATGCTGACCATTTCCATCGCCCTCGCAGCCGCCGCCGCGCTGTATCTGGCGATCGAGTGGCGCAGCATTCGTGAGCCTTCGCTACTGTTCTGGAGCGCCGGTTTCGCCACCATCACCGTCGGTTCCACCCTGGCTCTGCTGCGCAGCAGCGGCTTTTTGCTGATCGGCATCTGGTTCGCCAACGGCCTGCTGGTGACCGCACATTTCCTGTTCCTGCTCGGCGTGGCGCGCTTCACCCAGATCCGACTGTCGCCGGCCTGGTACCTGATCTTCGCCACTTGGCTGGTCATGCTGTTGTTGCCGGACGGGCCGCTGTGGTCGAAGGTCATGCTGGCGGCCAATTCGCTGCTGGTGGCGCTGTCGACCCTCAAGGCCAGTTCACTGCTGCGCCCCCACGGCAAGTCGCTGAGCGTCGGTGCGGTGCAGTTGCGTTACGTCCTGCTCGGTCACGGGATCTTCTACGTGGCCAAAGCCCTGACCGTGGTGATCCCCGGCACGTTGATCGATCTGGCGGCGTTTCGGGGCGAGATCATTCAGATTTCTCTGGTCGAGGGTGCGATGGCAATCATGTTGATCGCCCTGTCGATGACCGGCACCGAACGTTACCGTCGGGAAAAACAGATCGCCCGCCTCGCCGAGCGCGACCCGCTGACGGCCCTGTACAACCGCCGCGCCCTGGAAAAACGCGCACCGCGCTTGCTCGAACACGTATCGCCGGAGCATCCCGGCGCCCTGCTGCTGATCGACATCGACAATTTCAAACTGGTCAACGACCAGTACGGCCATACCGCCGGGGATCGTTTGCTGATCGCACTGAGCGAGATGATCCGCTCGGTGCTGCCGCGCAATGCGCTGACAGCGCGCCTGGGCGGTGACGAGTTTGTCATCCTGCTCAACAGCGCATCGAGTGAGCGCGTCATGGAACTGGGCAACACATTGCGCGAGCAGTTTCTGAGCACCACTTCACAGACATTCCCCACTACTGCCGCCGTGACCCTGAGCATCGGCGCCAGCCTGTTCGACAAACCGCCAGCCAACCTCACCGCGCTGATCGAGCAAGGCGACGCCGCCCTCTACGAATCGAAACGCGGCGGGCGCAATCGCTTGCGCCTGACCGGACTCACCACGCCAGGATAATAAAAACCATGTCCAGCCTCGATACTCCTCTGCAAGACCTCGCCGCGCCCGAAGGCGTCTGCTACGGCTGCGGCGGCCGCAACCCGCACGGGCTGCACGTCAAAAGCCACTGGCACGAAGACGGCGTGCACGTCATTGCCGAACACCTGCCGGAGGCCAAATACTGCGGCTGGCCGGATCTGGTCTACGGTGGCCTGATCGCCATGCTGGTCGACTGCCATTCCAACTGGACGGCGATGGCGTATCACTACCGCGCAGAAAACCGCGAACCCGGCAGCTTGCCGCGCATCGACTGCGTCACCGGCAACCTTGGGATCAAATTCATCAAACCGACACCGATGGGCGTGCCGCTGACTCTGCGCGCGAAAGTCGAGGGTGACGTCGGGCGCAAGACCCGGGTGATCTGTGAGGTGTTTGCCGGGGACGTGTTGACGGCGGTGGGTGACTCGGTGTTTGTGCGAGTGGATACCGAGCTGCTGGCGAATGCGGCGCATGGTCGTTAAGCGTTAGAAGACCGTTTGAGCACCGCAGTCGAGACCCGTGGCACGATCATCCTTTCGATCAGCGCCACGACCTCTTTAGCGCCATAGCAGCGGAATTTGACGCTACCAGCGTCGGTGTCCAGACGGATGATCTTGGTGAAGAATCCACCTTCGTTGGCGACAGCGCGGATCATACCGATCGGAATCTCGATGTCTAACGTACCGTCCTGAACCATGCGATTCAGGGCGTTGGCATTGAGGTGAACCGCCGTTTTGGTCAGCACCATCTTCCCACCGACCCACAGACCGCCATAAGCTTGCTTGAACGACTCCATGACCCCGGCCACCACGTCGACATTGCCGGCGCCAACAGCATCGTAAAACTCACCCACCTCCTCGTAATTCACCTCGACATCAGCTACCAGAAAGTTGACCAGTTTGGACTTTACAATCTTTTCCGACATTTACACTTCTCCCTGATTTTAAATCATCGTCCGTGACTTCAGACGCTCGTGGCAAATTCTAGCACTTGGCCACTACTCACCTATAAGACATTCACACGATTCAAGACTTGCAGGTAAAAAAAGCACCCGAGGGTGCTTTTGTTCTAGCGCAGATATCAGCGCGACAAAGCCGTCACATTCGCCCGCGCTGTGTGCAACTTCTTATAGCTTTCGATCAAGCGCAAATGCCGATCCAGCCCTTCCAGCTTCATGCTGGTCGGCGTCAGGCCATAGAAGCGCACGCTGCCATTGACCGAGCCAATCGCCGCGTCCATGCGCTCGTCACCGAACATCCGGCGGAAGTTGGCTTCGTAGTCTTCCAGTTGCAGATCCTCGTCCAGCTCCATCTCCAGCACCACGTTGACCGCTTGATAGAACAAGCCGCGCTCAACGGTGTTGTCGTTGTACTGCAGGAACGCTTCGACCAGATCCTTGGCCTGTTCGTACTTCTGCAGGGCGAGGCAGATCAGCAGGCGCAGTTCCAGAATGGTCAGCTTGCCCCACGGCGTGTTGTCGTCGAACTCGACGCCGATCAGCGTGGTGATCTCGGTGTAATCGTCCTGCTCGCTGTTTTCCAGGCCTTGGGCGAGGTTGCGCAGGCCGACCTTGCTGAGGTTGTGCAGGTTGAGGATGTCGGCGCGAAATTGCAGGGCTTTGTTGGTGTTGTCCCAGATCAGGTCTTCGACCGGGTAGATCTCCGAGTAGTCCGGCACGAGGATGCGGCAAGCCTTGGCGCCGATGTGCTCATAGACCGCCATGTAGACTTCTTTGCCCATGTCTTCGAGGATGCCGAACAGCGTTGCGGCTTCTTCGGCGTTGGAGTTTTCACCTTGGCCTGAGAAGTCCCACTCGACGAATTCGAAATCTGGTTTGGCACTGAAGAAGCGCCACGAAACCACACCGCTGGAATCGATAAAGTGCTCGACGAAGTTGTTCGGTTCGGTGACGGCCTGACCGGAGAACGTCGGCTGCGGCAGATCGTTGAGGCCTTCGAAACTGCGGCCCTGCAGCAGTTCGGTGAGGCTGCGTTCCAGCGCCACTTCCAGGCTCGGGTGGGCGCCGAACGAGGCAAATACGCCGCCGGTGCGCGGGTTCATCAGGGTCACGCACATCACCGGGAACTCACCGCCCAGCGACGCGTCCTTGACCAGCACCGGGAAGCCCTGCTCTTCCAGGCCTTTGATGCCGGCGAGGATGCTCGGGTATTTCTCCAGCACTTCTTGCGGCACGTCCGGCAGGGCCATTTCGCCTTCGAGGATTTCGCGTTTGACCGCGCGCTCGAAGATCTCCGACAGGCACTGCACCTGCGCTTCGGCGAGGGTGTTGCCGGCGCTCATGCCGTTGCTGAGGTAGAGGTTTTCGATCAGGTTGGACGGGAAGTACACCACTTCATTGTCCGACTGGCGCACAAACGGCAGCGAGCAGATGCCGCGCTGGGTGTTGCCGGAGTTGGTGTCGAACAGGTTCGAGCCGCGCAGCTCGCCGTCACGGTTGTAAATCTTCAGGGTGTAGTCGTCGAGGATCTCGCTCGGCAACTCGTCTTTCGGGCCCGGTTTGAACCACCGCTCGTCGGGGTAGTGGACGAATTCGGCGTTGGCGATTTCTTCGCCCCAGAACTGATCGTTGTAGAAGAAGTTGCAGTTCAGACGTTCGATGAACTCGCCCAGCGCCGAGGCCAGTGCGCCCTCTTTGGTCGCGCCCTTGCCGTTGGTGAAGCACATCGGCGAATGCGCATCACGGATATGCAGCGACCAGACATTGGGCACGATATTGCGCCACGAAGCGATTTCGATCTTCATGCCCAAGTCGGCCAAAATTCCCGACATGTTGGCGATGGTCTGTTCCAGCGGCAGGTCCTTACCGGCGATGAAGGTGCCTGCGTCCGAGCCGGCCACCGGCATCAACAGCGCCTGGGCATCGGCGTCGAGGTTGTCGACTTCTTCGATGATGAATTCCGGACCGGTCTGCACGACCTTCTTCACCGTGCAGCGGTCGATGGAACGCAGGATGCCCAAACGATCTTTCTCGGAGATATCCGCCGGCAACTCCACCTGGATCTTGAAGATCTGGTTGTAGCGGTTTTCCGGGTCGACGATGTTGTTCTGCGACAGACGAATGTTTTCCGTGGGGATGTTGCGCGTGTCGCAGTACAACTTCACAAAGTACGCCGCACACAACGCCGACGACGCCAGAAAGTAATCGAACGGCCCCGGTGCCGAACCATCGCCCTTGTAGCGAATGGGCTGATCGGCGATCACCGTGAAGTCGTCGAACTTGGCTTCAAGTCGAAGGTTGTCGAGAAAGTTGACCTTGATTTCCATGCGGGATTACCAGAATACGGCTAAACGAATGGGCGCCATTATCCGGTTTTTGCGCGGGAAGTCTTGCCCTTTCGGGAATCGCCGCTGATCGGCGCGCTGCACTCGGGGAGGCAAATCACGCGGGCTTCACTACGCTTTCAATGCAGTCGCCGAGAAGAATCTGAACATTGCGCCCGCGCCGTGGTTCTAGATTCAGAAGACAGCGGATCAAGGACGAGCACATGGACCTTTCCAGCTATGCAGCCCCGCTTCCACCGCGCCAGAGCGCCGTCACCCGCCGCCTGGCCTTCGCGGTCGGTGCGCTGTTTGTCAGCGGCGTGATTGCGGCGGCGGTCGCTTTGCTGGGTATCGCCGAGCGCCTGGACAGCGAAGAGGTCAACAAAACCCGCTTTTACTCGGCTCGCGCGCTGGAAAACCGCATCACTGCCTCGAAAAACTACATCACCAGCTACGCCTACTGGACCACCGCCTACGAGCATTTGAGCGGTCAGGTCGACACCGACTGGGCCTACACCGAGCAGAACCTCGGCAAGACCCTGTTCACCAGTGACGGCTATGACGGCGTGTTCGTCCTCAACCGCGAAGGCACCCGTTACGCGGTGGTGCGCGGGCAAATGGTCGATGCCGAGCTGTCCGCGTTCGTTCAGGTGAGCGCCACGGAGTTACTCGATCAAGTGCTGGGCCAAGGTGATCTGACCAAGCCGGTCAGTCGCTATTCACTGTTCGAAGGCTGGCCGGCGCTGGTGTCGACGGCAGCGATCATTCCCAACGATGAGCGACCACTCGGCGATCCGCAGACTTCTTCGGTGCTGGTGTTCGTCGACAAACTCACGCCGACCAAATTGCGCCTGATCGGCAGCAGTTACGGCTTGAATAACCTGACCCTGGCACTGGACGATACGCTCGACCCGAACCGCCCTCGCGTGCCGCTGGACAGCACCGGTTACAGCCTGATCGCTGATCTGGAACGGCCCGGACAACATTTACTGTGGTCATTGCTACCGCCACTCGGCGCGACGATTGTGGTGCTGATGCTGCTGACCGCGTACTTCTTCCGCCATGCCTTGCGCTCATCGCAGTACGTCGACCAGAGTTTTGCCGTCATGCAAACCTCCAATCAGGCGCTGGAACACGCCAATCGCGAGCTGGAAGCCAGCGAAGAACGCTTTCGCGCCGTGGCCGAAGCCGCGTCCGACTGGATCTGGGAAGTCGACCGCAACCTGGCGCTGACGTACCTGTCGGCGCGCTTCAGCGAAGTGACCGGCTACCCGCAAACCCTGTGGCTGGGGCAGGACATCGGCCACCTGTTGAGTTGCGACACCACGCCGCTGGAACTGTGGCTGAGAAAACTGACCGAGGAGAACAGCGCGAGTGACTTGCGTTGCACCTACCGTGACCACTCCGGCCAGACGCGCCACTGTCGGTTGTCCGCCCGGCCAATCTTCGACAAACACGCGGTCATCGGCTATCGCGGCACTGCCAGCGACATCACCGACGAGGTCGCCGCCCATGCGCAGATCCAGCATCTATCGATGCACGATGCCCTCACCGGACTGCCCAACCGCAACAAACTCGCACGTTATCTGGATGAGGCGCTGCTGCTCAAGGAGCACGCGCCGCCGCTGTCGCTGCTGATGATCGACCTCGACAACTTCAAACCGATCAACGATTCACTTGGTCACCCGGCCGGTGACGCCGTGCTGCAAGAAGTCGCTACGCGCCTGCGTGAATGCACCCGCGAACACGACATCGTCGCGCGACTGGGCGGCGACGAATTCATCGTCGTGCTCAACGGCATGGACAGTCAGCATGAGATCGACAAATTCTGCACCCGCCTGATCGGCAGCCTGCATCAACCGATAGTCTTCGAACATCACCCGCTGCACATCGGCGCCAGCATCGGCATTTCGCTCAGTCGCCGCCACGGCTATGTGCCCAGCGACCTGATCCGTTATGCCGACATCGCTCTCTATCAAGCCAAATCCGAGGGCAAAAACACCTGGTGTTATTTCGAAGCGCACATGAGCGATCAGATCCAGACGCGCCGGCAACTGGAGGATGACCTGCGCCACGCGCTCAAGCACAACGAATTCATCCTGCACTATCAGCCGCGCTACAAGGTCGATGGCAAACACATCGTTTCGGTCGAAGCGCTGGTGCGCTGGCAACACCCCAGCAAAGGCCTGCTCGGTCCGGACCTGTTCATCCCGCTGGCGGAACAGACCGATCTGATTGTCCCGCTCGGTCGCTGGGTGCTGCGCGAAGCTTGCGAAACCGCATTGGGTTGGCCGGAAGACATTATGCTGTCGGTCAATCTGTCACCCGCGCAGTTTGCCGTCAGCGACGTGGTCGAGGATGTTCGTGAAGTGCTGGTGCAAACCCGTTTTCCGGCCAGCCGCCTGGAACTGGAGATCACCGAAAACGTGATGCTCAACGACACCGACGGCGCCCTGACCACCATGAATGCCCTGAAGGAATTGGGTGTACGCCTGAACATGGACGACTTCGGCACCGGTTACTCATCGCTCGGTTACCTGCGTGCCTATCCGTTTGACGGGATCAAGATCGACAAGCGCTTCATCGCCTCGATCAGCAGCGGCACCAACGATCGCGCGGTGGTGCAGGCGATCATCGGCCTGGGCAAAGCCATGGGCCTGACTGTCACCGCCGAAGGCGTCGAGACTGAAGAGCAACTGGATATTCTCGGGGTCGATCAGTGCAATGAGGTGCAGGGTTATTTCATGAGTCGGCCGATCGACAAAGTCGCGTTTGCGCGGCTGTTGCAGGACTCCAGAGGTGTACAGCTGAAATCAAAAAAGGGTCGGGTAACCTGAGCGTTTTAGCTGTGTGTTCGACCCGATTCGCCGGTAAACACATTGCCCGCATCTCGCACCAACTGCCGCCACTCGGCGCTGGTGATCAGACCTTGCTCTTCCATTTCATCGGCGGCCTTGAGCAGCTCGTCGTACTGTTCTTCCGGGTCCAGACGCATCTGCGATTGCGTTGCCAGTTTTCGCCATGCCGCCAGTTTTTCTTGTTTGCGCTGATTGAACATCGGGGATGATCTCGTGAAGGACTTCCTTGATAGAAAGAAACGGGATCAAAGGGGTTCAGCGCAGTCGACGGATGGACTGTTTGCCTCTGAAGAGTTTGTGCTGATCAGCAATGATGGATACACCACCGAATACTGTGGGAGCGAGCCTGCTCGCGAAAGCGGTGTGTCAGGCAACACATCCGCCACAGACAATCCGCTATCGCGAGCAGGCTCACTCCTACAGGGATTTGTGCTGGTCAGTTCCCCTGTGTCTGACGCAATTCGTCAGAACTTTTCCGCTACGCGTTTATACGGATAATCCGGATCCCGGTATTTACCCGGCTTCTGCCGCTTGGGCAACTCGATTTTCTCGCGCTTCACATCCTCATACGGAATGCGGCTGAGCACATCGGTGATGATGTTCAGCCGGGCACGGCGCTTGTCGTTGGAGTCGGCCACCAGCCATGGCGCGTGTTCGGTGTCGGAGTGCTTGAACATTTCGTCCCGCGCCCGTGAGTAGTCGTACCAGCGGCTGTAGGATTTCAGGTCCATCGGTGTCAGTTTCCAGGTCTTGCGCCCGTCGTTGATCCGCGCCTCAAGCCGGCGGGTCTGCTCTTCGGGGCTGACTTCCAGCCAATACTTGAGCAGGATCACCCCGGACTGGACGATAGCGTGCTCGACCCAGGGAATCGATCTGAGGAATTTGTCGGCCTGCTCATCGGTGCAGAAACCCATCACCCGCTCGACGCCGGCGCGGTTGTACCAACTGCGATCGAAGATCACCACTTCGCCTGCCGCCGGTAGATACGGCAGATAACGCTGCACATGCATCTGGCTTTTCTCGCGATCGGTCGGCGCCGGCAGAGCCACCACGCGAAAGACTCGCGGGCTGACGCGCTCGGTCAGTGCCTTGATGGTCCCGCCCTTGCCTGCGCCATCGCGGCCTTCGAAAACGATGCAGACCTTGACGCCTTTGGCGATCACCCATTCCTGCAACTTGACCAGTTCGACGTGCAGTTTGCGCAACTGCTCAAGGTAATCCTTGTTCTTCAGCTTCGGACTTTCAGGCGCCGTGGCGGCCTTCTTTTTGCCTTTTGCCATGACCTTGGCCTCTCTCCAATAAGTGCAGAAACAGAGTGTTGATTGACGGGACAAACCAGACACGTGAGGTTAGTTCATGCCGTGCTGATTGCCATTGCCGGACAAAAAGCCAAATTGCCATGTGTTTCCTTCGTTCTTTATTGCGTCGCACTGTTCATTGCCCTGCCCTTGTCTGCCTGGAGTTTTCTCGATGTCCGCGTCCAAATCCCTGCCCACCGCCCTGCTCGGCCTGGCCCTCGCCTGCCCGGCAATGGCCGAGACTCAAGGTCTGGAACTGGGGCAAGTGCTGATTTCGGCCGACGAGCAACGGGGGGCGGATGCATCCGTTGAAGAAGCGCAAGAGCGCTTTGATCAGGTCCCCGGCGGCACCAACGTGGTCGACATGCGTCAGCCATTGCAGGGCCGTGTGGCGAGCAATCAGGATGTGCTGGCGTATCAGCCGGGGGTTTACGCGCAGTCGGCGGGCAACGAAGGCGTGAAAATCTCGGTCCGTGGCTCGGGCATCAACCGCGCACCGGGCGCTCACGCGTCGGGGCTGTACACGATGCTCGACGGTCTGCCGTTGACCGGCCCGGGCGGCACGCCTTACGAATTGCTCGAGCCGTTGTGGGTCGATCACGTTGAAGTGCTGCGCGGCGCCAACGGCTTTGATCGCGGTTCGCTGGCCTTGGGCGGCGCCATCGATTACGTCAGCCACACCGGCTACAACGCGCCGAAACTGCAAGTGCGCTACGCCACCGGCAGCCACGGCTATCAGCAGCGTCAGGTCAGTTCCGGGCAAGTGCTCGGCGATTTCGATTACTACGTGTCGCTGACCGATTCCAACGCCGATGGCTATCAGGATCACACCGCGAGCGAGAGCAAAGGCGTGATCGCCAACTTCGGCTATCGCTTCAACCCGAACCTGGAAACGCGCTTCTATTTCCGCTACCGCGAGACCGACAACGACCTTGCCGGCCGCGTGACCAAGCACTCCATCGAACACTCACCCCGCGCGGCCAATCCGTCCTATGTAGCGCGCGACGATAGCCGCAAACAGCCGGGCAGCACCTTCATCGGCAACAAGACCACCTATTACATCGATGACGATTCGAGCATCCAGACCGGCCTCGTCTACCACGATTATCCGATGGACCTGCGCGAAGGCCCGAACCGCTTGAAAGTCGCTTACACCGACGTCAGCGGCACCTTCGACTACAAACGCCGTGACACTATTTTCGGCATGGAAAGCCGCAGCAACGTCGGCCTGCGCGTAACCAAGCACCTGCCCAACGACGGCGCCAGCGAGTTCGTACGCATCCCTTCCGGCAACACCGCCAGCTACCTGCCCGGCACTCGCATGCGTAACTTCACCTATCAGGGTTCGGACACCGTTCTGCATTTCGGCAACGACCTGGAAATTGCCGACGACCTCTGGCTGACTACGGGCCTCGCCGCCATCTACACCCGCCGCGAAAGCGCCGTGACCTACCCGCAAAGCGGCGGCAAAACCAGCATGAACGACTGGGACTACGCGCCGCGTCTCGGCCTGCGCTACCAGATCAGCCCGGACCTGCAAGTGTTCGGCAACCTCAGCCGCTCGGTCGAGGCGCCGCATCCGTGGTCGCTGATCTACAGCTCCAACGTACGCTTCCCGGCTGGTAATGGCGCCGCAACCGGCACGCAGAAAGACCCGATCAAACTGCAGAACCAGACCGCGACCACGCTGGAGCTGGGCGGTCGTGGCGACAGCGCCGTCGGCGAGTGGAGTCTGGCGTGGTACTACGCGCAGGTACGGCATGAACTGCTGTCGGTGCTGCCCGATGCCACCGCCGTCACCCCGTACGAACTCAACGCCAGCCCGACCGTGCACCAAGGCGTTGAAGCGAGCCTGAACAGCAAACTCTGGTCGGCGGCCGATGGCCGTCAGTTGAGTTTGCGTCAGGCGTATACCTTCAGTGATTTCCACTATCGCGATGATGATCGTTTCGGCGACAACCGCCTCCCCGGCCTGCCGATGCATTACTACCAGGGTGAGTTGCGTTACGACTGGCCGCAGGGGTTCTTTGCGGCGGTGAATACGCAATTGGTGTCGAAGGTGGCAGTGGATTACGCCAACAGCTATTACGCCGATCCTTACGCACTGTTCGGTGCGACGCTGGGTTACAACGCGCCGAAGGGAGACTGGCAGACGTGGGTGGATATGCGCAATTTGACCAACAAACACTACGCGGCAACGGTCACGCCGGGGTATGACGACAAAGGACTGGATGCTGCGCGGTCTACGCCGGGTGAAGGGATGGGGGTTTATGTCGGGGTGTCGTGGAGTTTGCTCTAAGTCTACGAAGGACGGGCCTGTTTATGATCGCGGTGTGTCAGGTGACTATGATGCAATGCATTCCGGCCTCTTCGCGGGCAAGCCACATTCTCACAGGTTATTGTGGGATGCCGTTATTGTGAACATGCCGAATAACCTTGTGGGAGCGGGATCACCCGCGAAGACGGATGTTCATTCAGCATAAAACGATTATGCGAAGCATTGATTGCGAAGCTTAGAGGAATCAGCTGCTGACGAGAGCCAGGTACCGGCACAGATTTTTAGTACCTGGCTTCTGAGTTAGCGGCGCCTAACTCCCTTTTGGCAGCTCTTCGTCAGTACGAAGCTGCTCTCCTTCAAGCGGCGGTGTTTCAGTACGCTGTTCCTCCAGCGTTCCTGCCGTGTCATCTTTTGCACTATCAATCTTAGGTTCGCTGCTTGATGTGTTCATCGACGCGCTTAGTACATCCGGCGTCTTAGCAAGATTTTTTTGAACGTTCAATGAAGTAACGTTCGTGTTAATCGTAAGTGCCATGATGTATCTCCCTTTTCATGAATAAAACATTGGTGAAACACCATGCTCTAGCAGTTTATTCGCTTCGGATACTGTAAGAAGTAACAGGTTTTCAGACCTTTATGCGCTATACCGTATTTAGAAATGTTCTGTCCCGATAAGTGATAGCGATTCGCTGATTAGCGTTGATTGATGGCAGTCGCGGTCGAGATTACCCATCGAGAAAGTCAGACAGGGAAGTTTTCTCAAATCCAGGATTTCCACCCGTGTTTTTACTGGTTTCCCGCCCGTCCAAATTGGAGCCACCTATCAACCAGTGGCTCCCTGAAGAAACGGGCTCAACCCAGCCGCATCGACAGCTCAATATCATCCGCAAACGGCACAGACAAATAGCCGTTCTGCGGCGCCCGCACGTAGGCCAGGTACTCCGGGCAATAGTCAGTGTTGTCCGCCACCACCAGCGCCCCCGGTTTCAGGTGTTTTTCGACCAGACTCAACACGTCGCCATACAACGCCTTGGCTCCATCGAGCAGGAGCAGATCAACCGATTCCGGTAGATCCGTTGCCAGCGTCACCAGCGCATCACCTTGGCGAATCTCTACGAGATCACTGACGCCACCTTCAACAAAATGATGCCGAGCCAGTTCAATCTTCGAAGGTTCGAACTCACTGCCGATCAGCACACCGCCGCCGTTATCGCGCAGTGCCGCCGCCAAATGCAGGGTGGAGAGACCGAACGAGGTGCCGAACTCGACAATCGCCTTGGCCTTGATGTTGCGCGCCAGCATGTACAGCAGTTTGCCTGTGTCGCGGGAGACCGGCAGCCACAGGTCTTTGAGCATTTCATAGAGTTTCAGGTACTCGGTTTTGCTGTGCATCAGGCGCTCGCGTTCTTCGCCTGACACCGTTTCCAGCACCGGGCTGGTGGCGGCGCCGGCTTGGGCGTAGAGGCGTTCGATCAGGCTTGCGAGAGGTTCAGTGGTCAAGGTTGTCATGATTGCTTTCCGTCAGTCGGGAACTAGAATGCGAGCAATTCGTCGCATTTAAATGATGCGAGCGATTCGCTTCTTGCGCTATTCGCATTCCCCTCTGACGTCCGAGCTGCCGATGACCCACCGCCAGACTGCCCGTATTTCCTCACGCAAACAGCCGCAGCAGGCACGCTCCAGCGAACTGGTGGCGGCTATTCTGCAAGCGGCTATTCAGGTTTTGAGCGAGCACGGCGCCACTCGCTTTACCACCGCACGGGTCGCGGAAAAGGCTGGCGTGAGCATCGGTTCGCTGTATCAGTACTTCCCCAACAAAGCCGCAATCCTGTTCCGCTTGCAGAGCGATGAGTGGCTGCACACCACCCAGATGCTGCAGCGAATTCTGCAGGAGTTTGAACAGCCGCCACTCCAACGCCTGGGTACGCTGGTGCAGGCATTCATTCGTTCAGAGTGCGACGAAGCGCAGATGCGCGGCGCGCTGAACGACGCCGCTCCGCTCTACCGCAACGCCCCCGAGGCCCACGCAGTGCGCGCGGCCGGGCGGCAGATTTTCGCGACATTCATGGAAGAGTTACTGCCCGAGGTCGGTGAGCAGATCCGTACCGCAGCGTGCGATTTGATCCTGACCACGCTCAGTTCGGTCGGCAAGGATTTTTCCGGCAGCCCGCGTACCGAGGAGGAAATCTCGGTATGCACCGACGGGCTGGCGGATATGTTCAGCGCCTATGTACTGGCGCTGAATGAGCGGCGTGCAACGCTCACGCGCGCTTCGGCAGCTTCCAGTTCGGGCGAATGAAATGGCAGGTGTAGCCATTCGGAATGCGCTCAAGGTAATCCTGATGCTCCGGCTCCGCTTCCCAGAACGGCCCCGCCGGTGCGATTTCGGTCACCACGCGGCCCGGCCACAGTTTTGAGGCGTCTACATCGGCGGCGGTGTCCTCGGCAATATCGCGCTGCGCTTCGTTGAGGTAATAAATGGCCGAGCGATAGCTCGGACCAAGGTCGTTACCCTGCCGGTTGGGCGTGCTCGGGTCGTGGATCTGGAAAAAGAATTCAAGGATCTGTCGATAGCTGATCACCGCCGGGTCGAAGGTGATCTCGATGGCTTCGGCGTGGTTGCCGTGGTTGCGGTAGGTGGCGTTCGGCACATCACCGCCGGTGTAACCGACGCGGGTTTGCAACACACCGGGATAGCGCCGCAGCAAATCCTGCATGCCCCAGAAGCAGCCGCCGGCGAGGATGGCGGTTTCGGTTTGAGTGGTCATGGCGTGTCGTTCCTCTTCGGGGTGTTGGGTATAGCGATGGTTATGAGGGCGGGTTGGCGGATTCCAAGGGGCTGAGCCAATAGAACTAATGACGCGCTGAAACCTGATTGGCTTCCTCGAGCAAAGAACCCGTAATCCTTCGGCCGCTGTAATCACTGACAAAGTAATTGATTCGGTTAGCCAGATGCTGAATCGATAACCAGCCCAAACCGTGGTAGTCACGCATTTCCTCGGCGTTGAGCTTGATCATGGACTGGTACCCCACAAAAGACGCTTCACATTCAACGAGGATGTAGACAGAACCATCTGCGAGCTTGAAAAGTCGCCAGTAGCTGTCGTTGGTGTGATATTCCGCGGGAGTGAGTCGAACCAGTTCCATGATTGAATTCCGTGGGCTTTCTTTTGGTTTCGAGACCATAACATGGCTGCAAAGCCACGGTTTCAGATGAAACGCGTCTGGCCGGTTGCCGACTTTGACGACATTCATTTCAATTCAAAAACGCCATCACGGGTACTGACGAGACAAAAGTTATGAGAACAGCACATTCACCTGCTAGACACCATTAGACGCGAGCTCCAGCATCCTGGTGAATTGAGCAATCGCCAGATGAATCTCATCCTGAGTATCGCCATCCCAATCCTCCACCGTCGACAACTCAGCCCTCAGCGCGTCAATTCGACCGCGTATTTCAGCAACCTCTTCGTCCCCACACTGCTGCGCAATTGCCGTCCACTTTTCATCCGAAATACGCTGCTGCACGGAAAGGCCCACACTCGCTTGCGCGATCATTGCTGACAATTTGCTCATCAAATATCCCTCCTCTATTCCTTGCAGACAGTCGGCCCTATGCCCTCACCGGAAATAGGCATGATGTCATTGGCCGGGCTGAGGCACAGCGCTTTATTACTGAACAGACGCCCAAATCAGCGGGTTAAACGAGACCGGATCTATGCCGAAACACAGTCCGGGGATACCTCAACGTAACTCGACTCCCCGCCTCCACTGGCCCCCGACAACCACCCCCACACAAAACTCAACGTCGTCCGCCCCGCCGCATCAACCCCCACCACACCCCGCGACCAACCCGCGCGAATCTCGCCATCCGTGGTGATGCACTGATAAAGCAGCTCGATACTATCCGGCCCGGTCATCCGCCCAACCTGGTTGCCCATGCGAATATGCCCACCCGCATAAGTCCCCCACACCGCCGTGCCTTCGACGAAGTAGTGAAACACCGTGCGCGCATCGGACAAGCCCTGAGCATTGTTCGCCACGGAAAACCGGCGGTTGTTCAAACGCTCGGTGACTTGCGAAAAAGCAGATTTCATAAACCACACATCCTTAGTCGAGAAGATCCATTCCAGCCTTCGCGCATCCTAATCCATTACCTTCTCGCAGCAAGGCTCTACAGCCGTTTTCCGCCAACCTAACCGCACAGCCGCGTTTGACGGTCCTACCCGCCCCACCTAGTCTGCCCAAAGCACCCTTACAGCCAAAACCGAGTTCACGAGAGGCAAGATGAGCAACTTCCCAATCGTCGCCACCGTTCTCTCAATGATCCTCGGGCTCTCCGTCACCCGCCTGCTGCTTGGCGTATTAACGGTGTTCCGCATCCGCCGAGTAGCCAAGCCAGATTGGGTGGCGCTGGTCTGGGCGGTGATGCTGTTTACCATGCAGCTGCAATTCTGGTGGGCCGTCAACGCACTGTCGACGGTGAAACAGAGCTTCTCGTTTCTTGAATTTCTACTGCTGGTGATGCTGACGCTGTCGCTGTTTGTCACCGCTGCGTTGTTGCTGCCGAGCCGTAGTGAGGATGAGCAGAACGGGTTGCGCGTGTATTTCGAACAGGATGGGCGCTATGCATTGCTGTCGCTGTCCACGTATCTGTGCCTGGGGCTGATCGTCAATGTCACGCTGTTTGAGGCATCGCCTGTAGCGCTTTGGGGTTTGCTCGATGTGGTCATGATTGCGTTGCCGATTGGCGCATTTGTGGCTCGGTCGCGTAAAGCGTATGCGGCGATTACGTTGATTTATGTGCCGATCAATGTGATCGACACGCTGATTTCGCTGGCGAATTAACTCCCCCTCTAGCCACGGGACTTGCTGCGGTGGATCGCGAAACGGCTATCGCTCCTCCAGTCCACAAAGACATCGCAAAAACAGCTCGAACTGCCCTGTTGAAGCAATTCCTGGACTTTGTTTAAAGACACCCCAAGTTACGTCATCCCAACCTACAACGCCTTGCGCCGTTGCCTACGACTACGCCAGAATCCGCCGGCTTGTGCGCCTTGGATGCGGGTTCTATTGTGGGTCGGTCACTGAATAGCAGTGATCGGGTTTGGTAGCCCGTGTATACAAGGTGCGCAATTTCACTATTGGCGAAAGTCTTCGCCTGGCTTTTATGGTGGTCATGCGCAGGGCGCTTTCGAGCGCGCCGGTTTTCCTTGTGTCCCGGTCTACCAACCTGTGCATGGCCGCCACCCATCGTTTGGTAGCGAGAGGGTGATGGCTCCTTTTAAGCGACACAAGGGAGTTACATCATGTTCAAAATCACACCGAATCCACCAGAAACCGACCCGATCGCGGGCGACGAATCCCCAGACGCCAAGAAATTCAACGAAGCCGTCGACCGCGCCCTCTCCCATTACCTCGGCCCCGCCCCGGAAATCATGCTCACCCCGTACCAAACCAACACGATGTTTATCGCCAACCCGAACACCAAGACTGAGGAATTGCTGGTGAATGCCAGCGAATCACTCGGCTCGGCCTCGGTGATGCTTGGGGATGTGATCGGGCTGGTGCAGGGACCGGCACGCAAGACGCTGCAAGGCATTGCACAGGTGGTGATGCTTGGGGAGTTGGCAGTGAATCGGGCGTTGGATAACGTAGTGCCAACGGAGTAACCGGCCCCCGACTATGGCGGCGATTAGGCCGCCATACGGGAGAAAACAGAGAGAAAAATGAGCATAACGACCAATTTTCGGCCCATTGCGGCTGTTCGGAGTCGACTGATGTAATCGAACAAATATCACCGTGATCACATCTAACTTTCGATGTAACTAGCTAAGCGCATGACGTCGCTCATACTTTTAAGCCTGACAGTAAACTCTCCGTTCGCATTCTCTTTTACGTCGGGAATTCTTCCAAAAATTTCCTCACGCGAAAACTTTTGGAGACGCAGGCACGGCTTTCTGAAGTAGAACAACATCCACTTTTGGTTCGGAATGAATGCAAAATCGCAGTCATCCTCACGCAAGAAACGAAAATCCTTGATGTATCCGTGCGAGCTTGGAAAGCAGTCATAGCCCTTAAGCGTTGATGCCCATCCAATCATGTACAAGAGCGCGTGCTTGGCCTCTGGAGTAACCAGAATCTCGTAGTATTCCCGCAACATCTCACTGTTCTCAGCTCCGCGCAGCATCTCGAGATCTCCCACTCTTTCCGATGGAGGCTGCCTTTAGCGTGAAAAAGCAGCTGCGGTGGTCGCCAGTCTTCAAGGTTCACCAAGCTGAGGCCTTGAAGCATTCTGGATCACAATCTGCTGGCGATTTCCTTCCAAATATAGGCGTAGTTGTATTTCAGCCAGCGCACCAACACCTTATCGAACTGCCGACGAAACCAATTACGTTTTCTCGCAGCCAACCTTTCCTCTATCGACTCTCTGAGTATGTCAGGATCGAAACCAGTCCATACCGGGGGTACTGCGGCCACAAGATTGGTGAAGCACACCGGTGCGACCTCTGAATAGAGAATTTCGTAAAGAATGTCAGGGTCGACGCCTCTTACTTTCCTTGCTAGGTAGTCATATTCAACCGGAAAGTCGTTGAAGGGCTCGGAGAGTGCCGCTCTGACCTTGGTCAGTTCTGGCTCAGTCAGAAGGTGTCCCAATGCGTGAACTCCTCAAGCTCTTCATCCAATGAACTCGCAACAGCTTCGCCCGCAACACCGCCTGCGATTGTTCCAACCAAGACCACTGCGATTGCACAAATGGGGGCACCAGGTCCGCAAAATGCGCTGACGCCCAACCCTGCAAGTACCCCACCAAATGCCCCAGCACCGACAATGATTCCTTGGCGCGCAGCTTCCTTGGGTTTGTTTTCAGCATTCAATATCTGATATGTCGCCAGAGCCGCAGTTACGAGAACACCAAGCTTGCCCATGATCAGCATCTTTTTTGTACCGGCCGAGAACTTGGCATTATCCCGGCCCGAAGATTCCAGAATGGTGTAATGGACTTTGTTCTTCTCTATTTCCGAAAGGCTGTCGTAACCTTTTTGGAATAGGTTTTCAGAGTACATATTTAAAAGTGTTTTGAGCTCCGTCCCACCCTTTTTCTTCCTCTGGGCGATTGCCAGCCCCTGCGCAGAGGTGAACTTGCGATGCTCAACCATGATTTTGTTGCGCATCTCGTGACTGAACTTCACTCCCTCTTGCGCCGTAATCTTTCCAGCTTTCACGTCATCGCGTGTTTGCTGAGACATACGCTGGATATTCTTGATATAGCTCGCTCGAGTTTTTTCATCAGATATCGCATCCAGTGAAAACCGCAGCGCAGAGCCCTCCATTAGCTCTAAAGCCCGATCAAGAGGAGAGTCTTGCAAGGCGTGCTCTCGCTGGACCACATAGCTGCCAGTGACGATGTACGGCTCTGTCATAGGATGGTCCTTATCCCAAAATCGAATTCAATAGACTTTCGGTGAGAGATGCCGCTTCTTCGGATGCTTGCTCTTCAAATTGGAGCATCACGCACGCCTTCCCCGATAGGTTCGAAAATTTAATGGCGTTGTCTTTATCAAATACACCGGGCAACGATGAGCCGTCATCAAAATGCGCGGTGCAGGATAGGCCTTCGTAGCTCTCGTCCGCAGGTATTCTGAAGCCGATCCAACGCGCATACCCCGCTAACGGCGCAGGAGCAACAAACTCACAAGGCGAATGGGTATCACCGATTATCACCGTCCCCGACCCGCCAACTACGACGCCGCCGTGAGTGCCACCCGTGTCAATGGTTGCGGCATTCTTACCGTTGATGAGCACAGTCGAAGATAGGCCAGATGAGAGCGCACTCCCGCATGTGCACGCGTCACCTTGCCGTGCTGCGGCCAGTCCGTCGAAAAAACACGTCGGGAGAGCCGACCGCAATAGGGTTGGTGCCGTGTCCTGGCAATGGGCAACTGTATGGATCACTTTTTCGCGCCGCTGGCTTGGCCATAATGACTTCCTGTCAAATCCTTGTGAGCGTCGTAAGCTACCAGAACAGGTCACTTGTTAAAAATCTATGTGTTGGAGGGCATTGTCTATCGCCCTCCAATAGCCGCACGCATTAGCTGATCAGCGTTTGAATCGAGACGTCACAACTCGGATGGGAAAGGCTGCCTCTGATTGCATTCACGGGCAGCAATCGGCCAAAAGCGGACGGTCAAGAGAGTGTCAGATTTTTTGTGTGCGAGCGGTGATGGCCTACCGTGACCCAGGCTTTCATTCGGCAGTCGCCACGTCCCCTTTTCCGGGACTGATGAGCAAACCTCATCAAGCTTTGCCGATTTACCCGTCTAGTCCTCAGTCGTTAGCGCGCTTACTGTTCTTCCCATGCCCAACGGGAGATCAACATGCACAAACGCACACTCGGCAACAGTTCACTCGAAGTATCCGCCCTCGGCCTCGGCTGCATGGGTCTGAGCCATGGTTATGGCCCGGCCACGGACACCGAACAAGCCATCGCACTGATCCGCTCAGCCGTTGAGCGAGGCGTCACGTTCTTTGATACCGCCGAATTCTACGGCCCCTATATCAATGAGCAAGTAGTCGGCGAGGCGCTGGCGCCAGTTCGCGACCAGGTCGTGATCGCCACAAAATTCGGCTTCGCCGTCGGCGCCGACAATACAAAGCAGACTCTGGACAGCCGCCCCGAACGTATTCGAATAGCCGTCGAGGGCTCGTTGCGTCGTTTGAAGACCGACTACATCGACTTGCTCTACCAGCACCGCGTCGATCCGAACGTGCCGATCGAAGACGTCGCCGGCGTAGTGAAGGACTTGATTGGCGAAGGCAAGGTCAAGCACTTCGGCCTGTCGGAGGCCGGTGCGCAGACCATTCGCCGTGCGCATGCGGTGCAGCCGATCACGGCGCTGCAAAGCGAGTACTCACTGTGGTGGCGCGATCCCGAGCAGGAAATCCTGCCGACGCTTTGGGAGCTGGGCATTGGCTTCGTGCCCTTCAGTCCGCTGGGGAAGGGGTTTCTCACTGGCACGGTGACGGCTGAGACCACTTACGGCAGCGACGATTTCCGCAGCATCGTCCCGCGTTTCAGCCAATCGGCGCTCCAGGCCAATCAGGCGCTGGTGGTGTTGGTCCGTCAGATAGCCGCGCAGAAACAAGCGACACCGGCGCAGATCGCGCTGGCCTGGCTGCTCGCGCAGGCACCGTGGATTGTGCCGATTCCGGGCACGACCAAACTGCATCGCCTGGAAGAAAACCTCGGCGGCGCGGAGATCACGCTCGATGCGGCCGAACTCAAAGCGATTGATACCGCGCTGGCGCAAGTCCGCATCGAAGGCGAGCGCTACCCCGAATCCCTCAAGGCGCGTGTCGGCCGATGAGTAACGATCACGATCCGCTGCGGCGCACGGTGATCGCCGCATTGGCCAGCGCGCCACTGCTGTCGCTTGCCGACACGCAGAGTGCCGGTGAAACACCGCGTTCTGGCTCGCGCATTCTGGTCGCGTATTTTTCGCGCTCGGGCAATACCCGTGTGGTTGCCGGGCTGATCCAGCGTGGACTGGGTGCCGATCTGTTCGAGATTTGTCCGGCCCACGCTTACCCCGAGGACTATCTGCAAACCGTGGAGCAGGCCCGCCAGGAGCGTGACAGTGGCTTCGAGCCCGAGCTGCAGAACAAGGTTCATGCCCTCAGCGACTACGACACGATCTATCTCGGTTTTCCGATCTGGGGTGAAACCGCGCCGCCGATCGTGCGCGCATTCCTCAGCGCCCACGACCTGACCGGCAAGACCCTCATCCCCTTCAACACCCACGGCGGTTACGGCTTGGGCAACAGCCGCAGTGTGCTGGTCAAGCACGCGCCGAAGGCCAAAGTGCTGGAAGGATTTGTGATGGAGGGTGAGCAGGAGCGCAAGACCATGGAACGCGTGAACGGCTGGCTGAACGATCACCCTCTCACGCATTAATCGAATTCTGTACGGAGTGACATAATGAAAAACCGCACGTTGGGCAATGGCCTGGAAGTGTCTGCATTGGGCCTTGGCTGCATGAGCATGACGTCGGCCTACGGGCCGGCAGCCGACCAAGCCAGCATGATCAAGCTGATTCGTTCGGCCCACGAGCAAGGCGTCACCTTGTTCGACACCGCCGAAGCGTATGGCCCGTTCGCCAATGAAGAGCTGCTGGGCGAGGCCTTGCAGCCGATCCGCGAGCAGGTCGTCATCGCCACCAAGTTCGGCTTCGATATCGACCCGATCACCGGCGCACGAGGCGGCGGCACCAATAGCCGGCCGGAGCGTATCCGCGCCGTCGCCGAGGCGTCGTTGAAGCGCTTGCGTACCGATCACATCGACCTGTTTTATCAGCACCGCGTTGATCCGCAGGTGCCCATTGAAGACGTCGCCGGCACCATCAAGGAATTGATCGCCGAGGGCAAGGTCAAGCATTTCGGCCTGTCTGAGGCAGGTGTGGAAACCATCCGCCGGGCCCACGCGGTACAACCGGTCACGGCGGTACAGAGCGAATACTCGCTGTTCTGGCGCGGCCCGGAACTGGAGCTGCTGGCGGTGCTGGAAGAACTGGGGATCGGCTTCGTACCGTTCAGCCCGCTGGGCGCCGGTTTTCTCACCGGTCAAATCGATGAGCACACGCAGTTCGACGCCAGCGACTTCCGCAACTTCGTCCCGCGTTTTTCCCCCGAAGCGCGCAAGGCCAACCTGGCGCTGGTCGATGTGGTGAAAGTCGTCGCTGAGCGTAAGCACGCGACACCTGCGCAAGTCGCGCTAGCCTGGTTGCTCGCACAAAAACCGTGGATTGTGCCGATCCCTGGCACGACCAAACCCCATCGACTGCAAGAGAATCTGGGCGCGGTCGAACTGCAATTGACCGGCGACGATCTGCGCGTGATCAACGAGCAGATCGCGCAGATTCAGGTGCACGGTGAACGCCTGCCGGAATCGGCACTGAAAATGACCGGACTCTGAGTCTGCCCAACGCGGCGCCACGGGCGGCGCCGCTTTTCTTGTCTGACCGGAGAACCAATCCGATGAACCGATTGATTGCGCCACTCGTTGCTTTGTCACTGATGGCGGCAGAGTCCCAGGCCGCCGGCGAAATCCGCATCACGCCAAACGGCGCGCAGCCCTCGGTCAAGGGCGCGGCGCAAAACTTTACCGGCACGGTGCGCGTTGATGGCCTGTTCAAAGGTGAACCGCCGGCGCGCATCGGCGGCGGCACAGTGACCTTCGAGCCGGGCGCACGCACGGCGTGGCACACCCATCCGCTGGGGCAAACGCTGATCGTCACTGCCGGCGTCGGCTATGTGCAGCAAGAGGGTGGCGCGCGTCAGGAGATCCGTCCGGGCGACAGTGTCTGGATTCCACCGAACACCCGTCACTGGCATGGCGCCACGGCCAGCAACGGCATGACCCACATCGCCATCGCTGAAGCCGAGGACGGCAAGACCGTCACTTGGGGGGAACAGGTCTCGGATGCGCAATACGCCGGTAAATGAAGTTACGGAATGTGTCGAAGTTGCGCTCCCGGCACGTTGGGGGCAATCGACTAGTCGACGTCTAAGCCCCGAATCTGCGGGGTTGCGTCTGGATTTCTGCGATGACTGCTCCGTCGATTCATGAGTTCTGCTCAGGAACCCATGCGCAATATCAGGGTTAATCGCCATAACCAACCTCCGTACGATTCAGCGACACCGCAGCGCCCCGCAATGGATGGAGCCCTTCACGATGATCACTGACACCCGCAACAGCACTGCACTCCCCACACTCATGGCGCTCTGCCTTGGCGTCGGGGCGATGTTCAGCGTCACCACTCAAGCAGCCGAGGCTTCGCCCACCATGACCAGCACACCCGCCAGCGCAGCCAGCTTGTCGAGCCAGCAACAAGCCATTCCACTGATCGCGGCGTTCATGGCGACCAGCGACATGCCCAACCTCAACACGGCGCTCAACCAAGGGCTTGATGCCGGCCTGACCATTAGCGAAACCCGTGAAGTTCTCGTGCAGCTCTACGCCTACGTCGGCTTCCCCCGCAGCCTCAACGCCTTGAATGAATTGATGACCGTGGTGCAGGCGCGCAAACAACGCGGCCTTGACGATGCGCCGGGACGTGAGCCGAGCCGGGCGACTCCGGTCGGGGATGAGCTATTGGCAGCGGGTACGGCGAATCAAACGAAAATCTCCGGCGCCCCGGTCAAAGGCCCGGTGTTCGAGTTCGCTCCGGTGATCAACCGGTTCCTGCAAACCCATCTGTTCGGCGACATTTTCGAGCGCGACAACCTCGACTGGCAAAGCCGCGAACTGGCGACAGTCGGGGCGCTGGCAGCGTCCCCGGGCGTGGAATCGCAACTGCGTTCGCACATGGCGGCGAGCCTGCGCGTCGGGCTAAGTGCGGCACAGTTGCGCCAGGTCACCGAGCTGCTTGAAAAGCATGGCGATACACAGACTGCCAAGCGGGCAAGCGCAGCGCTGACTCAAGCGCTCGCAACAGCGGGGAAATGACATGAAATCTGCAAAGCATTTACTGAGCGTCACGCTGCTGAGCCTGTTGGCGGCCTGCGCGAACCACTCCGAAGGCCCGCTGCTGATCCAGAAACAAGGCAGCTTCGCCGCCGGCGGAACGATGACCACGGCACCGGGCACCTTCAACCCGCGCCAACCGATGACACCCAACGGCCAGACCTACCACGGTGACCACGTCTACGCCTTCTATCAAATCCCGGCGGACGCGCGAAAACTGCCCATCGTCATGTGGCACGGCGCGGGTCAGTTTTCCAAGACCTGGGAAACCACCGCCGATGGTCGCGAGGGTTTTCAGAACATCTTTCTGCGCCGCCACTACGGCGTCTATCTGATCGATCAGCCCCGGCGTGGTGATGCCGGGCGCAGCATGGTCGAGACCACCATCAAGCCTGTGCCGGACGAACAACTGTGGTTCAACCAGTTCCGCATCGGCCTTTGGCCCCGCTACTTCAACGGCGTGCAAGTGGCACAGGACGCCCAGACCCGCGAGCAGTTTTTCAGGGCAATGACGCCGAACACCGGGCCGTTTGACATGGGCGTGGTCTCCGATGGTGTGTCGGCGCTGTTCGACAAAATCGGCCCCGGCATCCTGTTTACGCATTCTCAGGGTGGCGGGCCGGGCTGGTTGACGGCGATCAAGAACGACAAGGTCAAAGCCATCGTGGCGTTCGAACCGGGCAGCAGTTTCGTGTTTGCTGACGGTGAAGTGCCGGCGCCGATTCCCAGCGCGTTCGACACGGTGCAAGGCGCAGCGGTGCCGATGGAGCAATTCATGGCACTGACGCGCATTCCGATCCTGATCCTGTACGGAGACAACATTCCGGAACAGACAGTCGATCTGCCCGCTCAGGACAGTTGGCGCGCACGCCTGAAAATGGCCCGGCTCTGGCGTGACGCGGTCAATCGCCATGGCGGTGATGTGCGACTGATACACCTGCCGGAGATTGGCATTCACGGCAATACCCATTTCCCCATGTCGGATCTGAACAACGTGCAGATCGCTGATCTGGTCGCGCAGTTCCTCAAAGAAAAACAGCTGGACTGACCCAAATACTTTTGCTACTGCCGCCCTTTTTTTGCTCAGGAGCTTCACGTGAAAAACACTCTCAAAGCCACGCTCATGTCGGCATTGGTCGGTCTCTCGGCGGGCGAAGCGTTAGCCGCTGACTACAAGAAGAACCCGTTCACACTCGCCTATGACGGCGCGATCAGCAAGAACGAGCCGGGCAAGGTCAACATCCACCCGGTCAGCTATAAGCTCAACGGGCTGGACATCGCCGCCAATGTCTACACTCCTGCCAACTACGACGCGAAGAAGAACTACCCGACCGTGGTGGTTGCGCATCCCAATGGCGGCGTAAAAGAGCAAGTCGCCGGTCTCTATGCCCAGCGGCTCGCCGAACAGGGCTACATCACCATCACGGCCGATGCGGCCTATCAGGGCGCCAGCGGTGGCCAGCCGCGCAGCATCGATAAACCGGCGTATCGCATCGAAGACATTCACGGCATGGCCGATTTCATCAGCCAGTTCGCTGGCGTGGATGACAATCGTCTGGGCCTGCTCGGCATTTGTGGCGGCGGTGGTTATTCGTTGGCGGCGGCGCAAACCGACAAACGCTTCAAATCCCTGGCGACGGTGAGCATGTTCAACTCGGGTCGAGTACGCCGCAACGGCTACAACGACTCGCAAATGGACAGCATCCAGCAACGTTTGCAGCAGGCATCAGCTGCCCGCGCGCAAGAAGCAGCGGGGGGCGCGGTGCTGTATTCGGGGGATGCCAACCTCACCGACGAGCAGATTGCCAAACTGCCTTTCGAACTGTATCGCCAAGGCTATGAGTACTACTGGAAAACCCACGCGCACCCGAACTCGACCTTCAAATACACCACCAGCAGCCTTATTGACCTGATGCGTTTCGACGCCACCGACCATATCGAATTGATCAATCAACCGTTGCTGATGATCGCCGGCAGCAAGGCCGACAGCCTGTACATGACCCAGGATGCGTTCCCCAAAGCCACCGGCACCACCGACAAGGAAGTGTTCATCCTCGATGGCGCCACCCACATTGAAACCTACTGGGTGCCGCGTTATGTCGATGCCGCGATTGGCAAACTGACCACGTTCTACGCCCGTACCTTGTAATCAACTCTCTGGGGGTCGCGCATCTGTGTGCGACCTGCTTTCATGGAATAATCACGCGCCCCCTCATGAGAGGTTCTCATCAATGTCCCGCGCCAATCTCAACGACCTGCAAGCCTTCGTGGTCATCACCCGCGAAGGCAGCTTTACCCGTGCTGCCGCACAACTCGGCGTCTCGCAGTCGGCGCTGAGCCACACCATGCGCGCACTGGAAAGCCGCTTGGGTGTGCGCCTGCTGACGCGCACCACACGCAGCGTCTCGCCGACCGAGGCGGGTCAGCGGTTGTATCAATCGATGGCACCGAGGTTCGATGAGATCGAACTGGAACTGGCCGCCGTCAGCGAGTTTCGCGACACCCCCGCCGGCAATGTGCGGATTCAGGCGTCCGAGCATGCGGCGAACAATATTCTCTGGCCGAAGCTGCTGAAGGTGCTGCCCGACTACCCGGACATCAGGGTCGAAATCACCGTCGATTACGCCCTTTCCGACATCGTCGCGCAGCGGTATGACGCGGGGGTGCGCCTGGGCGAACAGGTAGCCAAGGACATGATTGCCGTACCGATTGGGCCATCGTTGCGCATCGCCGTTGTCGGCTCGCCGCAGTATTTCCAGCATCGGCCTTACCCGATGGAACCGGGAGATCTGGCGGCGCACAACTGCATTAACCTGCGCCTACCGACTCACGGCAGCCTGATGCAATGGGATTTCGAAAAGGATGGCCACGAGCTCAAGGCCCGCGTCGAGGGCCAATGGACATTCAACAGCAGCGTGCCAATTCTGCGTGCGGCCGTGGCGGGATGTGGCTTGGCTTTCCTGCCAGAGGACATGGTGGCGAAGGAACTTGCGGACGGTAGCCTTGTGCGGGTGTTGGAAGATTGGTGTCAACCCTTTGCCGGTTACCATCTCTACTACCCCAATCGTCGCGAACACTCATCAGCGTTTGGCGTTGTAGTTGAAGCGTTACTCTACAGGGACTGAGACATCGACCTTCAAGGCGTCTGGATTTTTTCCGCCCCCTCACAACCGTGAATGAGCAGATGATTTTGATCGACTGCGTCGGGCGCGACCGGCTGCAATGGGAGGTTTACTGCTCATTATGAATGGCAGCTATTGGCCGAGAGCAGCCTTTCGTGAATGGCAGCAATTGGCCGAAAGCTGAACCACCACCAGCTGCTACCACCCAGTCCAAAAAACGGCTGCTTCCCTGATTACGCAGCCTCCTCACGCTTTCGTTCTAAACAACTTATTCATGTAGTACCTCAAACTCCACCGATCCTTCGGCCGCGGCTTATAGTGCGTTTTATTCCTCTGCCCCGGCTCCCCGCCCACCCCACTCGCCGTGTAGTAATAAAGCGCAATCGACCGCCGAGTGATGTGTTCCGGCGTAGTCAACGGCTCCGGATGCCCATGGTTACTATCCTTGTCCGTATTAAAAATCACACACCGGTTATAAATCGGCAGCACCTTCTTCAGGCACTTCTTCATCCCCACATCCCAAAGCTCCAGGTTGCCGCCGTACGCCTCCTGCCAGTCCTCGGTCAGGTAAATGATCACGTTCAGCCGTCGCTCAACGTTGAGCTTTTTGTTCAGCCGAAAATCCGAGTGCACGCCCAGGAAACCGCCGGTTTTGGTTTCGTGCAGGCCGCCACCTGCAAAATAGGGATCGGGAATCAGCCCTTGTATGCCGGTGAGTTTTTCGAGGAATTCCAGCATGGGTGCGGAGTTGAAGGTGTTGAACACGTTCTTCAGGTACGGGCTGCAGGCGTTGGGGCTGATCTGGCGTTTGAGTTGGCCTTTGTAGCCGCGCTCGTAGGTCTGTTCGTTGTTGGTCGGTTCGACCGGGAAGTGTTCGCGGATGCTGGCGATGACGTCTGCTTGCAGGAAGTTGTCGATGACGATGTGCGGGAATGGCGTGGCTTGGGTGTATTCGCGGGTCAGCGATTCGCCGAAAGCGCTGGCGGCGGTTTGGTCGAAGTCGAGTTCCGGGGTCAGGGTGATGGGGAGTCTTTGCGTGTTGGCTTGCATTGCCGCTCCGATGATTTTGGGCTTTCAGGGCTGGGCAAACAGGGGCTGGGGGTTTGGCGCGGTGCCTGTGTTTGCTTGCTGAGTACAGTGGCGAGCAGGTTGCCATGTCGGCGATTGGCTGCCGAGTGTCCTTTGCTTAAACGTGGTGCGGCGGTGTTACGGCATGTTTCCGACTGTCACAAACCGGTCATATTTCCTCTGCTAACCTCCTCGGCGCCCTACCCTTCACCCCTGTCCTAGAGCCCCCAACCGAAGGTGCCGCCAAGGTGTTTCCGACTCCCGTTCGCCAGCAAATCATCCTGCGCTCCGACAACCTCCGTTCGGACGACTTCGGTGCACTGTTTTCCAGATTGTTTGGCAATCGTTATGCGGACAATCCGCCGCTGCCGTCGAACATCATTATTGGCGGGGTCTACGGGCGGCACGATGGCGTGAGCTTTCGGCGGATGCATTATCACGGTGATTTCACCGTCGCTTTCCCCGATCCACAGGATGAGATCACGTTCGTCATTCCCACTGCCGGCAAGATTGTTTTCAACCATGCCACCGAATCCATTGGCGTTTCCCATGTTGGTCTGGCGATCGATAAGGCTGACATCCGTTCGATGCGTTTCTTTGATGATCACGCGCATCACGGCATGTCGATCAATCGCCATCAGCTCACTGAGCGGTTGTCGGCACTGTTGGATAAACCGATTCTGCAGAAGATCGTTTTTGAACCCAGCGTGGATCTGAATTCGGCAGCGTTTCAGGGGATCAAGGCGTTGATTGATCTGGCCACGGGGACGGAGTTTGATTTGTTGATCAGCAGCGGGACGTTGATGCCGTCGCGGTTGCGCGAGATGTTGGTTGATGCGGTGCTGGAGGCGTGGCCGCATAACTTTTCAGAGGCGTTGCGCCGGCCGACGGCGATGGTTGCGCCACGGCATGTGAAGTTGGCGGTGGAGTTTATTCAGGCGCATCCGGAGCAGTTGGTTAGCGGTGTGGATCTGGCGCGGTTGAGTCATGTGAGTCAGCGGGCGTTGCAGGAGGGGTTTCGGCGGTTTGTCGGGATGTCGATTGTGGCGTATCAGCGGCAGGTGCGGCTGGAGCGGGCTTATGAGGTGTTGAAGCGGCGGGGTTCGGGGTCGGTGACGGAGGTGGCGTTGCGGTTTGGGTTTAGTAATGTGGGGCGGTTTTGTCGGTATTTTCAGGGGGCTTATGGGGTGAGTCCGGCGGATCTGCGCGGGCGGGATTGAGGGTGTGAGTCTGTTGTGGTGATGGTGGCTGGGAAGGCGCTATCGCTAGCAGGCTAGCTCCCACAGGGGTCTGTGTTGTGATTGAGATTGTTGGCAATCCACAAAACCTGTGGCTGGCTTGCCAGCGATTGCAGTGGGTCAGGCAATGAAGAGGTTGGCTGGGCTGGCCAAATCGCTGGCAAGCCAGCTCCCACAGGGGTCAGCGGTGTGATTGAGATTGTTGGCATTCCACAATCTTTGGGAGCTGCTTGCCAGCGATTGCAGTGGGTCAGGCAATGGAGATGTTGGCTGGGCTGGCCAAATCGCTGGCAAGCCAGCTCCCACAGGGGTCAGCGGTGTGATTGAGATTGTTGGCATTCCACAATCTTTGGAAGCTGCTTGCCAGCGATGGCGGTGGGTCAGGCAATGAAGAGATTGGCTGTGTTGGCCCAATCGCTGGCAAGCCAACTCTCACAAGGATTTTTGGTGTGCCTGAGAGTGTTGGCACTCCACAAAACCTGTGGGAGCTGGCTTGCCAGCGATGGCGGTGGGTCAGGCAATGAAGAGGTTGGCTGTGTTGGCCCAATCGCTGGCAAGCCAACTCTCACAAGGATTTTTGGTGTGCCTGAGATTGTTGGCAATCCACAAAACCTGTGGGAGCTGGCTTGCCAGCGATGGCGGTGGGTCAGTCGATGGAGATGTTGGCTGGGCTGGCCCTATCGCTGGCAAGCCAGCTCCCACACGGGTTTGTGGTGTGATTTAGATTGATAGCAACCCATAGAACCTGTGGTGTTGGTTGGAGTGGGGTCTTCCTTGACCCCGCTTCTGTTTAGAACGCGTAACTGGCCTTGATGCCGCCGTTGAAGCCGTGGCTGTCGCCGCCGCCGTTGGCGCCGACTTCTGCGCCCAGGCTGAGGGCGCCGAGGCTGGCCATGACGTTGACGCCGCCGCTGAATTGGTCGCGGTTGTCGAAGGCGGCGCGTTGTTCGATGTCGAGGCCCAGCAGGTGGCTTTGGCTCTCGACCTGGTTATCGCCCAGTGTGCGTTCGTAACCCACTTGTACGCCCGGCACCAGTTGCCATGCGCCCATCGCCACCGGCGCAAAGGCGACGTTGAGATTGGCAACGGCGCTGCGGCGGGTGGCGGTGTTGTCGTCGACGTCGAGTGAGAGTTCGCTGCCCTTCTCCTTGAAGCCGTTGAGGTCGAGGTGGCTGACTCGGAAACCGAGGCTTGGTTCGAAGGTCATGCCGTTGACCGGGGCGCGATAACCGAGGGCAACGGTGGCGCCGGTGAGGTTGCCGTGGGTGTCGCCCTTGGCGGTGCCGAGGCCGCCGCCGAGGTCGCGTTTACTGTCGTAGTCGATGTAGCCGGCGCTGGCGTTGGCGTCTAGGAACAAGCCTTGTTCAAGGCTGGTGAAGCCGTAGCGGGCGCCGACGTTGAGGAAGGTGAAGTCGGTATCGGCTTCGCCACCTGCACCGCCGACCGTGCCTTTGCTGTAGCCGAAGCCGCCGCGTGCGCTGAGTTGTTCGCTGAAGCGTTGGGTGACGCCGACCATCAGGCCTTGGCTGTGTTCGTTGCTGCTCTCGACGTGGGACGAGCCGTCGGTGCCGAGGTAGCCGGCGAGCGCGGTGGTCCAGAGGCGATATTGGCCGACTTTGAGGTCGCTGCCGCTGGCGAACGGTGCGGCGGCTTGTTCGATCATTGCGTTTTGGCGCAGCAGGTAGCTGGCGGCGTCGGCGTGCACCTGGCCGCCGACCTGGGATTCAACACCGCCGAGGGTGCCGGCATCGATCGCCGATTGCAGATAGTAGTTGTAGGCGCTGTAGGTGCCGGACAGGCTGGTGTTTTGCAACTCGCGGAGCAATTCGGCGCCGGCAGCGGCGTTGCCGATCAGCCCGGCTTGGCCTGGGAGGCTGTTGTATTCGACCAGTTTGCCGCGCAGGACGTAAATGGTTTCCTGCGACAGGCCGAGGCCTTGTTTGAGGTAGTTGTCCATGCTGCCGTATTGCGCGGTGACTTCGTCGAGACCTGCCTGCAAGTAGCTGGCCTGGACGCCGAGCAACGGCTCGTAAATGGCGGCCATGCTCGGCGGCAGCGCTTTGAGCGTGGCGGCGACGCGGGCGGCGGTGTAGTCGTTGGTCGCCAGGTAGTTGGCCATGATGGTTGCGTTGTCGACGCCGGCAATGCTCTGCAAAACGGCGGCGGTCCAGCCGGTGCGATCCTTGCCGGCGGTGCAGTGGAACAGTTGCGCGGCATCGACGCTGGCCAGTTCATTGAACAGCACGCCGAACTGGCCGCGCATGCCGGCGTCGCTGACAAAGGCGCGGTTGGTTTGCTCCATCATGGCGATGGCGTCGGCGGCGCTTTTGAAGGAGATGTTGGTGATGTTCGCGCCGGAGGTGGTGCTGCCGATGATGTCGATGTTCTGGTAGGTCGCGCCGCTGATCATTGTGTCCGGGGTGGCGGCGATTTCGCTCGGGGTGCGCAGGTCGTAGATGGCTTTGATGCCAAGGCTGTTGAGGGTCGCCAGATCGCTGGCCGTCGGCGTCAGCGCGTTGGAGCGGTAGAACACGCCGCTGCGCATCGTGCCGTCGTGGGCCGTGGTGTACGCGGTGGTGATGCCGGCGATGTCACGGAAGTTGTCGATGCCTTGCAGGCGCGGCGTGTCCAGCGGCACGGACTCGGCAGCATGGGCGGCGGCGATGGACAGGCTCAGTACGGACAGCGAACACAGAAGACGTTGAAACACAGTGCAGCCTCATTGTTTAAGCGTTGGGCTGGTCACTATGGGTAGGCAAGTGATACTGAATATGACAGTTTCGGTTTGAATGGAAATGGCTGCGCGATCGGGCCGTGGGGTGCGTAATTGGTCCATCCACCGGCAGAGAAAGTCTCAGGGATAACGAAAATGGAAGATCTGATTCGAATGGCAACGCGCGAAGATGCCGCGAACATCAGTGAGCTCATCGTGAATACTTTGCGTGTGTCCAATGGGCGCGACTATTCGCCAGACGTTATAGAGCAGGTGCAGCGCAGCTTTTCACCGCAGGCGGTTCTGGTCTTGCTGGGCAAACGTCAGGTTTATGTGGCCACTTTGAATCAACACATCGTGGCAACCGCCAGTCTTGATCAGGACGTGGTTCGCAGCGTGTTTGTCGAGCCGGGCTGTCAGGGCAAAGGACTGGGTAAGCGGCTGATGGAAAGACTCCAGTCTGTTGCCGTTAGCCAAGGTTTCACCAAGCTGCATGTGCCCTCTTCGATCACGGCTGAAGGATTTTATCGATCGCTTGGGTTCGACAGGGTTCGGGATGAGTATCACGGCACCGAGCGAACGATCATCATGCAAAAGCAATGGTGATGGCAGTATTGAACCCACCGTAGAACCATTGCTGCAGTGAGCCTGCTCGCGATGGCGGCCGGCCAGCTGAGGTGCGTGTTGGCTGAAAAGCCTCCATCACGAGTAGAAAAAAACCTGAAGGCATCAGCGCGAACTCAATCGACGATGAACAGTTTCGCGCCAGTGGCGGTGAAGGATCGATGGCCTTCGGCGTCGTTGCCTACCTGGTAACTCATGCCGGGAGTCAATGTGAACTGGCGGCCATCCTCCAGTTCGGTCTGCAACTGCCCTTCCAGGCACAGGAGGATATGGCCGCGCCAGCACCAATGATCAGCGAGGTAGCCGGGGCTGTACTCGACCATCCGCACGCGCGTTGCGCCAAACTGGCACGTTCGCCACCAGGCCGTGCCGGTTACCCCGGCATGTGCCACCGGCTCAATGGTTGACCAGTCGGTGGTACCGAAAGGAATGGCGGTGAGATCCATGGCTACCTCGTTGATGTTCGCGAAGCGCGCAAGGTATCAACGAGGGGATTGTGCCGATAGATACAGACTGCGCGGATTTGCGGGATACAGACTCTGAACACGTCCTTGTGGAAGCTGGCTTGCCAGTAAAGAGGCCCGGTCACGCAGTTCTCAGAACGCAGAGAAACCAAACAATCCGGGCAATCAGTTAAATTGATCTGGAGCAGTATTTACCCCACACGGCAGCCGTAATCTGCAATGGCTGAAAACAGCCGTGCTGTGCGCACGTCACAGGCCTTGAGGCCAAGGTGGCGCCATGAACAAAAAACGCATTGTCTGGGGGAGCATTCTCCTGGGCCTTCCGTGTGTCTTGCTTCCGGTCATTTTGATGGGTTACGTCGCCTGGATGTTGAATCTGGCAGCGGCTCAACAACGTCTGGAAACCCTCGCTTCCATCGCCTCCAGTCGTGCCCATGGCACCTTCAGTGAAGCGGCCGGCGCGCTGAAATCCATCGCCGGCTCGCGGCTCGCGCCGTGCACGCCGGAAAGCATCGACGAGATGCGTCTGCTGACCATCAACACCCTCTCGGTGAAGTCGATCGGCTATGTCGAAGAAGAGATTTACGCCTGCGGGTCATGGGGCCTGGTCGGGCAGCATGCGGCGCCGTGGCGTGAAGACTTCACCACCGCGGATGGCGTGCGTGTGTCGCTCGGTGTGCAGTCGCGCATCGTTGCGGCCAAGCCGATGATGGCGCTGCAGTACGCGGCGTTCAACGTGCTGGTCGATCCCGAGCAGTTTTTGCAGGTGATGCTTGACGAGGATCTGCACCTGGCGGTCGGCACTGCTGCCGGACAATTGGTCAGTGCCTCGCGACCGGGCGCAGAACACTTTCTTGCCCGCGTGCATTCCGGCCCGCATTCGGGCCTTGCCGACGGCTATCTCTACACCCTCGTGCACAGCGGCGACTGGGTCGTCATCGCCGCGCTGTCGCGCCATGAGCTGATGCAAGGCTTGATCCGCCGGGAGTTACTGCTATTGCCCATCGGTGGTTTGCTCGCCGGGGTGCTGGTGTTGCTGATCGTGCGCCGCACCCGGCAACGTCTGTCGCCGCTGGCGGAACTGCAAATGGCGGTGCGCAATCGTGAGTTCGTTGTTCACTATCAACCGATCATCCGCCTCAGCGACGGAGCCTGCGTCGGTGCGGAGGCACTGGTGCGCTGGCAGCATCCGGATGGCTCGCGGGTGTGCCCCGATGCGTTTATTCCGCTGGCCGAGCACAGCGGTTTGATTCTGCCGATCACCGATCAGGTCATCGACAATGTGATGCGTGACCTCGGCCCGTTGCTGGTCAAGGAGCGCAGCTTGCACGTGGCGATCAATCTGGCGGCGAAGGACGTCAGCAGCGGGCGCTTTCTGGCGAAACTGGAGGCCGCGCTGGACCGGGCCAACGTGCAGCAGCATCAAATCTGGCTGGAGGCCACCGAGCGCGGATTCGTCGAGATCGACGCCGCGCGGGCCACGGTCAACCATGCCCGCGAGCTGGGTTATCTGGCGGCCATCGATGACTTCGGCACCGGGTTTTCCAGCCTGCAGCATTTGCAGCAACTGCCGCTGGACGTGCTGAAGATCGACAAGTCGTTTGTCGATAATATCGATCAGGATGCCGCGACCGGCACCGTGACCGGCCACATCATCGAAATGGCCAAGAGCCTGCGCCTGCAGATAGTCGCCGAAGGCATCGAGACCGAAGCCCAGCGCGATTACCTGCGCGATCACGGCGTGCATTTTGGTCAGGGCTGGCTGTTTGGCAAAGCGATGCCGGCGGATGAGTTTTTGCGGTTCTATCAAGACCGGGCAAACGTGCTTGTCGACCATCCAGCGCTAGAAAGCGTGTAACTATCGACGACCTCCGGACAAGCCACCAGTCAGCTGATCAAGAATCTGCACGAGCTCAGGTCGCGTCCATTTTTCCCACGGTACGACCTCCTTGTTATCACCGGTGTGCCAATGCTCTCCAGAATCAAACGCGAGGTAGATGGAAAAAGCCGGCTCGGGCATTTCGGCATCCATGCCGAGGTTCACGATATCGCCGAACAACAGATTCATCACCTCGTCGCATGCGTGAAAGTCGCGTGCACCGCTAAGGAACTGATCGGCCATGGCAATCGCGACTTGATTCAACAGGTCGCGAGGATTCATCTGCACGGCCTGAGAAATAAGGCTCAAGTCGTGAATCGTGTCTTGCTCGAGGATTTGTAGAACGTAAGCAAGATCAGCGCGGCTCAGGGTCGGCAAGGCGTGTCCTCCGGGCGTACAGTGAAGTGTGCGCGCAGCATGCAATGGATCCCCACCGTTGCCAACGTTTGCCTCACCCTTCAGTTGGTCTGGCTGACGACCTTGATGTCCGTAATCCCTACCCGCTCAGCCTGTTCGAGGATCTGCTCGGGTGTTGAG
>Ga0307510_10000574_pt1 | contig 37060 bp, 50 predicted proteins | sample 12_EM_MG_FD_207224 | JGI IMG/M metagenome (GOLD analysis project Ga0307510, IMG submission 207224) | Populus trichocarpa ectomycorrhiza microbial communities from riparian zone in the Pacific Northwest, United States - 12_EM | ecosystem: Host-associated > Plants > Roots > Unclassified | place...
TATAGCAAAATATAACCACCTTAGTTTAATTTTTTCCTATACAAATTGATAGAAAATATTTGCCTTTTGTTATCATATATGTTAACATTTTCTTAGCATCAAAAGGTAGTTTTCCATCCAGTGATTACACCTTCACACACAAGTTGAGTTCTATTGCATCGCAGTCACGTTGTTCAACTAACAATGTTTTTTCTTTACGACCACACCTGTATAATCCCGTAAGACCCCGTATGCGGCCGTATTCACCCCCGTCCCGTCCTGTCTAGAACATTTCCAACCACTGTACAGTTACGGTTACGAACGTTACGGGGTACCCGTAGCCGCATTGGCCCCGTTTCTATACGGCCGTATTCCGTATACGGGACAGCGCCCAGCCCTATGCTGTACTGTGTGTCCATGTGGTAAACTAAAGGTTGTATGTATTCTAAGATCTCGGGGCCGATCACCATTTCTGCGACAAGTAGCTTACTATTCTTCAACGCCACTCAGTTCTCGTGTCTGACTCGCCCGCGTTCTGAGGCCATCGTGTGCCCAGAACTCAAACCCTTGGATCCATTCTTTGCTACACAAGCTCCATCGCGTCTGACTTCCGCATGGCGTGTGCGAGGCGCTGCAACCCACAGCCCTAGTGATCGTGCCGATTTTCACCTCTGGCTGCCTGAATTTGGCATGGCGCGCTCTGCCCCATGAGAACCACCCCCGAGCGCGTTGAGTGATTTGGGCCTGTTGAGAATGACGAGCCCGACCTGCAGCGTCGGGAGTGACATCATTAAGTTTTGTGTTTTGTGTCAAAGGCCAATGTGGGACATGGTTGACCGGGTGAGGGTAGTGTAGCGACGGGATACGTGCTGGGCTTGCAAATGCCCGAATCCAGACGCCCCTCCCGATCTGACCAACGCCACAGGACCGTGCGCACGCATCGTGTTGCATCCCCATTTGCTGCCCTTCACTCTCCCTCGTTATCGCGTGCTCGTTCTCAGGACGGACCCTTTTTATTAGTGCTAAGGACAATTAGTATAGATTGTAAATAGATAGTAGTTGAACTATAAAAGCCAGCGCGCAGCAACATGAGCAGGAGGTTAGCAACACCTCAGCCATGCTGCTTAGCGTCGCGTTTCCCCTCTTTTGATTCCCTGCGTTTGCGTTTAGTCCGTCGCATTTATCATTCACACACACACTCTCTCTCTCTTTCTCTCTGTCTCCCTCTTTCCCCTTTCGCAGCGGTTAGGGATTAACGTTTAACGACCCCACTCCGCTTTAGCTTCGCTCCATTGCCCGCTCTCGGATCGAGCGTGCGTGGTTCTACCCGCTCCTGCACCTTCCCTCTAGAACTCTCGTGTGGACGTTGAGTCCATCGTATAGTAGTAAAAGCGGTCTTGCATGGTGAGGAGAAGTAGCACATGAGCTGTGAGTACTGAAAGCCCAGGCTTGTGGGCTCGGCTCGGGCTTGCCGATCTTCAAGCCGGGCCTTGGGCCTGCCAAAGCCGTCACCATCATAGACCAAGGGAGATTAAGCGGCGTCCACACGAGGATCAAAAGTCACCTGGCGGCAAGCACGCTTCTTGGCCCGCGAAGCATGGGCCGTAGGCGGCGTGGAAGGTGAGAGCAAATGCTTCCCACCAGCTGTGGCTGTACATAGTCCTGTCCACGTTTACATCTTGTACAAGAAGGATGAAGACGGGAAAAGCAAAGATGTCATCATGTGGTGCCGACGCTAGCGAGTCTCTTGAGATGTCGGGGAGGCTGTGACGAGCAATATATGCCATTGCCAATATTGTCGAGACGAAGTTGATCGATGCTAGATGGCATCAGCAAGATGACATGTGGCTAGGGCAACTGGAACAACTGGAAATGCTAGGGTTGCTAGGCAACCAATCCTAGTCATCCTAGTCCACATTTCCATCAATTCCAGCCATTCTAGTTCAACCCAATGTCCTAGTACCACAATCTGGGTCCAGGTCTCCCAGAAATGAGGAAAATTGCTAGAAGTGACAAAATTTCCTACTACTAATTAGTTCCACCAGCACCACCTGATAATCATGTCATTGAATACTTTGTCAGACAGTACAAGAAGAAACTGGCACCAACATTTCGACTAATCTTCGTGCGTTGGGCAAGCTCAAGCATGAAGTAAAAAAGGCCAAGTGTACTCTTTCCTTGCAGCAGTCTACATGCCTTGAAATTGAGTCTTTCGAGGACGACTATTCGGAGACGCTTGCCCATGCCAAGTTTAAGGAGCTCAATCCAGACGTTTGGGAAATCAAATCCACAGGCGCTGACGCACACGAATAAGGGGGGGAGGGGCGGCGCCGGCCGTGGGCGCAGGAAACCCCACCGCAAAGCGAGGCCGGGTGAGAAATCGAGATGCCCCCGACAGAGGGCAAGTGTAGGCCCAAGACATCGCCCAAGGTCGCCCGAACAAGGGAGAATGTGAGCCTGCTTGGCTGCCAGGAGAGGCGCTGCGAAGAGGAAAGGACACACTTGGGACGTGAGCACAAAGTTGGGATCCGCGCAAGAAGGCATGCATGTGCACAAGCCGCCTCCCAAGGCACTGCCGCAGAAGGGCAAGCGCAAACCAGACGCGTTGCCACGAAAATGCAAGCGCAAAGTCGACGCACTGCTGCAGGGGAGCCCGAACAAGGGCAAACGCAGGCATGAGCACAGGGCACCACGACAGAGTTGGCACAAACTTGACGCACTGTCGCATGTGGACTGGACAAAGGTGTAGTGTGGACGTATAGTCAATGCCCGTGAGTTCAATAGGAAGGGCCCTGAGATAATAGAACTAGGGTCGCACCCCGAGATGAGGACGTGCGATGGAGTGAGTAAGGGAGGCGGATGGGCGGTTGTTAATCGCTCGACCGCCGGCAGGTATGCACGGTTGCAGACAGTGAGTGACGCCGTTTCGGTGTCAACCAGACAAAGGAGAGAAAAGGGAAATCGCACACGAGAGAGGGAAAACTGGGCTTCAATTGCCTGGTGCCTTTCAGCGAGGCCAGGCGCGAAGTATTTATATGATGGAACTGATGCGATAGATACAAGTATGCTATGAATGAATGTGAGTAAAAGAGGAAAAAGAATGCAAGATGAGTGTGTTGTGTTAAGGGAGCAACTGCGGGCGCAAGGTCCAAGCGTAGGCGGTGTTCGTGCTTTATCCGTTGGCTAGGTAGGAAAGGGAAGGTCGAAATACCGCTTTGACCGTTGGAAAGGGGGGAGAAGCGGGGTGTTCGGCGATGTGGTATTGAGTGGGGCTCGACTGGCGAGGCGATGCGCGCATTGTCGTTTTCGAGGCGAAGGGAGTGGGGCGTATAAATGTAATGAGGTGCTGACATGTCGGTTTGGCAGGTGCAGATGCCGTCATGTGGTCGAAAGAGGCCGATTTCGGGGCTGGTGCCTATCCATACCTTACAAAGGGGAGGCTGGCCACTTGGGATCCCGGAGGGAGGCCTCCTGGAGAGGAAATTTTGAGTCCAAAGGGCCTGTTAAGGCAAACAACACGATGTGGCGGGCATCGACGGCCGCAAACAAACAGAGAAACCTGGCCATGCAAAAACCAAGTCAGTCAAACGGCACCAGCAACAGAAACAACCACGCATCTATACCCATCCACCATCGTCCCATCCCACCATCGAGGAGTCCACCCGATTTCCATTTTGAGGCCCATAGAGAGGGCGCAGCGTCATCCTGGGAGATGCAGAGACAGAGGCAGAGACGTTGCACCAAAGCATTATTCGAGGATCCTGTGCCATGGTAAAGTGGGCAAGTCACTGTATGTCGAGCACATCTGCACTGTTCTCTCGAAGCACCTGCGCGAGTACGGTTGGGGGGCGAAGTGCGGCTTTTCTTGTTCTCCGTTCCCAAGGGTTTTCCTGCCTGTTGGCAAGTACGCAGGTTACCGGTACCAGACGGCTTTGGCGTCGTGTGCACGACTGGATGTGACGGTGCGTGGCAGCACAAAACTGCCCTGTTTTTCAAAGGTCACATACCTGGCGGCCGACGGCTAGAAGTCGGCTAGATGGAAGTAGGCTCATGTCACACAAATTTGGGGTGATGCCCTGAGTCCGTGAGAGCGGGAAAAGAATCGGCGTGGACAACTAACTTAAGAAAAGGGATGTTTGGTGTGTGGTTGGAGGTTACACTTTCCCCCCTCTTGACATGTGGAAGGAGGTGCCCTCTTGTCCCTTCTCTATCTCTCCCTTTTTCTCACCTACAATGGCCGGGTCTGGATGCTTTCGAGAGGAACACTGGTTGGCCCCACTCACTCAGTGCACATCCATCCGTTTCTCACATGTCCGCAGATTTCACTGCTGTTTCAGCAAGAGCGTTCGCATGGCAAGGTACGTACCCACATCCATTCACCCTTTAGCTCCGTCTCTCTACTAACCCTCTCACCTCTTCAGCGCATGAGTACTGCATGAGTATCCCTCTCCTGCTCTGTCCTCGCCGCCGTCCTGCTTCTTCAGCACCAGATGGGGCGTCACGCGTCACCGCCCACATTGTCCATGACCGGCACACCCTACGATCCTCATTTGGACTCGGATCGCTGTCATTGCATACAGTTGTTGTGAGTACCATGTGCTCACCCTGTTTCCGTGTCCTGACTCCTGACCAATCCCACCCCACCCCATCCTCATGGAGTTGGTCCATTGCCCGTGCCGGCAGTCTCCCCCCCGCCTCTACTGCTGTCACCTCTCTCCTCTGTGTGGGCTTGCAGATGGCCCTCTCGACTATGACATCCGTCCCGACTCGGTCCTGGTCAAAGCCCCCATGACACGCTTGACCTCGCCTGCCGCCCTCTCAACCTTGCCGTAGACACGTCAACAGCTGTGAGTTACCGCGGTGAGCACCATTAAGACTTCTTTGAGTTGCCTCATTTTCGCTCATCTGTACTATGTCGTTGTGGTGCCCGGATGGTGTCAAGTCCTATAACCTTCTCCCTGCCTTCTTGCAAAGGAGTGTCGTCGTCGCAGGTAGTCTAGGCACTACGAAGGTTCATGTCCCAATCATTGCTCTCATTGTCTATTGTCGGACTTCATGGTGCTTGAAATCTGTTTGCGTGTGTGCAAAATGTGATGCGTGTGGTATCGTTTTTGCTATTATCCATTAGTATCAATATAATTTCATTTTTGCATAAAAATATGATGTGTGATTTTGAGCAAATACACCAATCCAATCGCATTGAACATCCTGGAACTATGAACTCACACTGGTACCAGGTTGTGGTTCTGGCCCTACCGCCATATTCTGGACCTATCTCGATAATCTGGCTCTATGTGCCAGCACTAGGATAACTAGCACTAGTACATTGCTCCAAATCCAGGCAAGTCTTCTGGTGCCAGACGGGCTACTAGACTGCTGGATCTGCTAGGAGAGCTAGGCCTAGCACTTCCAGTGACGTGTCATCTTGCTGATGGGGGCGAAGGCAGGGGATTCTGGAAAGGCAAAAACGGTCAAGTGTGGCGAGCTGAAGGTGATGGGTGAAGCGATGAGAATGAACTATACGAGCACGGAAGGGCAAAGATAAGAACGGCAGCCTGGGCACCGTAGGGTTCTCAAAGTCGTCGGGCAGTCAAACTAAATTGCGCTAAAGTCAGAGAGGAGGAGCGGGGCCACAGCTGCCTCCGGAAGCACCCAAACGAGAACGATGGGGTCCATGGGGAAATGGGCGCTGAGCGCTGAGTCACAGCTGCCTGCTTTACGTACTGAGCCTGATTATCAGCGGCTGCTGATGGGAGGGGCCATATCGGCAGCTGCCGATACTGCACATTGCTGCCATGCCGAGTGAAATGAACAGGCGCCTGCAAGGGTGTTCCCCAACTCCCACCGTTCATTACTTTCTCGCGTCTGTCCCGCCCTCGATTGGTGCATCATGTACACGAACGCGGATGAAATGCGACGGGCCTCGACTCTGGCAAGGGCGCGTGCTCTCATTGCGGAGGCCGATCAGGCCTACGAGATGGGAATAAAGGAGGCAGAAGAAGTGCGGGCCTTCAAGCATCGCCGCATAATTTACCAGTTCATACTCGACATGGACAACAGCGATGATGAGGCCGTGGATGAAGATAATGGCGATGTCGAGGTTGTGGACGAAGACGACGGCGATGAGGGTATCGTGCAGGTGCGGGATGACAAGACTTATGACTATGTCGGGGGCCAAGAGACCGGCGGGGAAGATGTACGTCACGTTCAAATACAATTGGTCTAAAGACATGCGGTGTTGAGCTAACCGTATCACACTATCCCTAGCCCAGGGCAGATACACCCAACCAAGTCCAGCCTTCTGGCACGTCACCTGGGGCATCCGAGTCCAAACGCCCCTGCAAGCTCGAGGAGGCACAGGGCTCCCCTCCCGATGTGTCCTCACCCCGGAGGTCAAAACGTCGCTGCGTCAAGCATGTCGATCCATTGGCGAAGTCTGAAGCTTCCCAGAAATAAATGCGCTAATGCCATGTGATATAGCTCGACGTCATGCGGCTCACCAAAGTATGATCGGATAGCCTCACTGGAAGCCAGCCATTCGCACAAATATTGTTGCTTTGCCGAATGAACCATACCGCACCAATTTTCGTCAGAAAACCTGATATGTTTCCATGCCATGTGGCTACACGTTGACCTATGACCCCTTCCCAAATCCCCAGGCTCCCCTGGACTGTTCTGCCGCATCCAACACGTCCGCCATGTCCTCCGTATCTGTTGCACCCACCGCGCCGATGTTGTTTACAGCGCGGCGGATGAACGACGTCCTATTCGAGTACAACTATTTGTAGATGGACGCAGCGTGCGATTGTGTCCACGTCATTGGGATGCCTGTCTCAGCCCGGGCATGAGTACATGAGTAGCCGCCGCTGTGGCCTCATTGTGAAGGTCGCGGAGGTACTTGGTCACAGTAGCTTTCATCGCGAACTTGACCAAGTCGAGAGGAACGAGCCAAATGATGTTCTGCCCAAGGCGCGTCAGAACAAGATGTAGAAAGCAATAGAGCTAAGGGTGTGAATTCTGGGCACGCGTTGAACCTCAGAACGCGTGCGTCAGACACGGGAACTGAGGGCTACAAAAGTCAACTACCTACTGTATATAAACAAATGAATAAGGTTCTGAACTAAATGGGTGTGCTACTACTGTCTGTCAAAAGGAGTGCTAAGTGTCCATGTGGAGTCACGGAATTGTCCGGGTAAATCTTGTCGATTCGCTCTGCACGCCATTTGCTACACAAGACGCGTAAACGAACAGGAGGCTTACCCAAACCCAAACGATGCCAATCCATGCTGCCGAGGTCTTCTGGATATAGGTGAAGCCCCAATCGGCGAAACCGGCGATGATAGAAGCTACGGGTTGCGCCAAGAGGAAGGCACCCATTAACGCATACGACGGACGCTCCATGAAGAAGAATCCATGGGAGCAGTTGACGAAATGAGCGCTGCGACGACGCACCCCTCCCACCAGACATTGTAATGGGCCCAGCAAGGCCCACGCTCTCATTTGCCCCCACGGCGCAGCCCACGTACGGGCGAACTGTTCGGCGGTTGTACCAGCGCCGGCGTTGTTTGCCGCGCACATCCTCGCTTTGTCGCCATCACACATCGCCGTCGCATTGCCCCTCCTCTGCAATGCGACTTCTCGCGTCGCTGCCGCCGCCACTGTGGCCACCAACACTAAGGCGCAACGCAGCGACGGACGTAGCCCACGACGCACACTACAACCTGCCTGCGCGAATGCCCGCTCTCTCGCTCTTGCTCAAACCACGCAGCCTCGTCATCACAACGCGCAAGTAGTACACCGCATGCGCACACAGAATTGGCGCCGTCGTCGGGGACCATGTGCGAGCCCCGGAACTCGCCAACGCTGCCCAGCTCAGCAGCGGGGAAAGTTACAGCGCAGCTCTATGAGTTGAGGATGGAAATAGCAGTGATGGCGGGGTAGGGTGTGCTTGCTGTCAGTGACAACGAGCGATGGCGAACTCGCGTCACCGGAGGCTACCGGGAGGCGGGGCACGCACAGGCTGGCTCCGGGTTTCCGGGAGGGGGGGTTATAATGTGGGGCAAGTGCATTATAATGGCATTGCTCAGAAAGGGATGTGTACATTATAATGTAGCAGTTGTGCAGTCTAGGACTTCCTTGAAATTACAGTGGGGCATTGTTATGGGACCTCCTGGAATTTGTGGGGTACATTACAAAAGCACTACATGGACACCTCGCTTCTTGCTGATTTGGCGCGCTTATTGTACTTTCATTCAATCTATTTTGACTAACACTGGCGCCTTGTACGTCACTTTACTACAGGTATTTTGTGCATCTGAAGTTTTGCAGCCGCAACTGCGCCCGCTACAAGGTCACTGGCACAACCGACGATTTTTTCCGAACACCATGAAAGCCAAATGCAAGTTTATGCAACTCAGGGAGAGGTTTCCAGAGAATAAAATGCAGTGATATTTATTTACGACAGTTCACTTTTGGCTGAAATACAAGGCATGCGCATGGTGATGACGTTAAACCATGATGCTAGGGATGTGGTCACTCAAGCAGTGGCATGTCAGTGGTGGTGGGTGCAAGACGTGGACAAGACACGGACACAAATAATCCAAGCTGTGGGTAGAGGCAGAGGGATCGAGTGGCCGGAGGACGCGGTGGCATTGGTAGATGTGGACACATGAGAACGTCGGGCACCCGACTAGGGCGGGGCCCACCCCTCGCCGAGAGCTGGACCGCTGGCTTCCGCCATCTACCAACGACTCCAAGTCGCTCACCAGCAGCCCCGTCCTCGCCCTCTCTTGTGAGCCCTTCGCTGACCCACTCTCCTTCTGACCTGACTACTCGCTTTTTTCATGCCCTGACCAGCCCACCTGCCCTTGCTCTCTGCTTTCTTCCGTCTAGCACGTCCTACCCTCCCACTCTCCAACGCGTGTGCCCCTTACTTACTTACTTCTTTACATGTCCCGACCAGCCCCGTTCTCGGCGTCTCCCTCACAGCCCAAACGTCAGCCGTCAGAGCCACTCCTGTCTCCGTTATCACCCACCGGAGGAGCCCTCTTCTTTCCCTCCCAGCGCCTACTCCAGTAGGCGAGCACCCCTCATTGAGTCATTGGCTCGCTTTTTCTTTGCATCCTGACCAGTCCCGAACTCCCCTTTCCTTGCTTGTTCACGCTCAGGCTATCCTCGGTCCCAAGCTGCATGGCTGGCCGGCCGATGTGAGTACCCTCATAGTAGGAGCCGGTAGCACTGGTTGCAAACTTCATACGCACACCCTATTTTAACACCATGTGGTCTTCCTCACGATGAGCTGCGAGCATACCCGGCCCTTTGCAGCCAAGAACGCCGTACATACTGGATTCGGCCACACAGCCTTGCTCGGCCTCGACGCGGTGGACCTCCCCAGTCTGAGCCGTCAATTTTGGTTCCGAAAGGACGTATAGCAACGTAAACTTGAAGCTCCCGTACGTCGTTCCCCTGTCCCCCGTTGTTTGTTCCCCAGTCCCACCGCCTTTCCGCTTTCTTTCAGGTGGCAGCGCACGCAGCATCGCACCTCTAGCGTGCATCGATCACCTGGTGCCCATTTACGGAAACATCAAGGGCGTACAGTTTGACTTGGAATGGTTCAAAGGCTTTGACACCGTTTGGAACGCGCTGGATAATTTGGGTACTCTGTACGCCTGTGGCTTTCCTTGGGGAAGCTCACCCGGCCCCGCTCGCCCATCAAACGCTCGGCGACACATGAATAGACGTGCGTGGCTGGAAACATTACTCTCGTTGAACTTGGAGCCACGGAACAGCCCCCTATCTTGGCCAAGTTCAACCTTTGTTGAAGCTATGCACGCTGGAGCTGAACGTGGGCTGTCCGTCACCCGATTTTGTGCTGGAAAGGCCCCGCAGAATGGTTTGGTTGTACTCCTAAGCCAACGCCCTAGCCCTTCCCTGTATGCGTCCTTCGGTCTATGGCGACTCAACCCATACCGGTACCGATTGGGCAAAACACTACTTAACGCCGCGAACTCCTCAGCGCTCAGCCTCCGCCTCTCTTCCAGACGAACTTATCTTGGCAGGCTCAGCCGGACTGACTTGATGTAGGAGGCTCTTTGGTAAAGACGAGGGCCTGACAGATGTAACGGACAAGGCCGAAAAGCAGGCGAAAACGGTGAGCTGACCTGCGGCCTCTGCACCTCTCTCAAGTCTCAACCCTCCGTTACTCCGGACATTGATTCGGAAACCCCGTACTTCTCCCAGCCCAAGAAATTGAAAAATCTGCGGAGGGAGCTCAGGCATTCACGTCGGTCCAGGCAGTATTGTGTCCAACTTGAAGGGCTCGAGCTCCAACGCTTCTCCCCCTCGCGTATCTCTTTCCCACAGCCCGAGCCACAACCGCTGCACTCGCACCTTACGGCTTCCCTCAGGCTCTCGCTCGCACGCGCACGCTCAGTGTCAAGGGCACGGCGGTGCCACCCAAAGTGGAACCCATCGAGGATCCACAAACGTCAGGCATGATGGCCGAGCCACGAGCATCCGTTGCGGCAGGCATGGACCGCATGGTGCGTTTCCCTTCCTTGTTTTTGAACACCTGCGTGTGACGGCGTGTGATGCGAGTGTGACGGCCACCAAATGGCCCGCGCTGCGATGCCTTGTTGAAGCCTCCCCTCGACATCTTCTAGGACGACGCCGTGCCCTCTCGATGGGCCTCGAAAGGAAACCGAATCGGATCCTCGACGGCATCAGGAAAACCCCTTGTTTGCTTTTTGCTGCTTTTTGTACTTTTATTGCTTTTTTTGAGTGAGAAAAGTAAAATTTTGAAAAGTATGGACTACTTGTGAAAAGCCAACCCCTCCACTTTCCATGTACTTTTTTACTACTGCTCTACTTTTTTACACAGCTCTACATTTTTACATGCAATATAACTGAGACTACTTCCATTTTATCACTATTTGTCATTTTTTTGGCTGTACTTTTATTGATATACATGTACTTTTGTCACCTAGAATACTTTTGAAAGCAATATACTTTTTTGACTGCCTTGGAAAGCAATCTGGCAAGTAGAGGACTTGGCTTTTTCATGCTTTTTCATGCTTTTTCTACATTTTTCATGAAAAGCATGAAAAAAGTAGAAAAAGCACCAAAAAGCAAACAAGGGGTTTTCCTGATGGGTGGGATAGGACGAAGGAAAAAGGGATAAAGGTACGTGGTTGGCTCCTTTGGGTGGTGCTGGAAAACTGACACTACTTCTGTACAGCCAGGGATTTTCTTGTGGGTGACGATGCCCGGTGTGACGTTTCGTTGCGGGGCGTCGATGCCCGCTGCGATGCCCATGGCCTCAACAGGCCCTTTCGAGTCGACAGTGTCCTCTCCGGCCGGTTTTTCTCCAGGATCCCAGGCGACTAGAGCACCCTCATTCGGGTTGCCTTGTGGCGTCGTGCCGCGTTCACGCTCGCCGTCTGGTGGTAGCGCCTCGGGGCGCTTGAGTTCGCGCTTGCGTGACAGCGCCTCTGGGTTGCGCTTGACCTTCTGCGGCATCGCCTTGACCATGCGCTCGCCAGGCGGCAGCGTGTCGGTGCGTTTGCCTTCGCCTCTTGACGGCGTCTCGATTTCGTGCTCGCCCTTTCGCAGCAGCACCTCAGGCCTCAGGTGGCGGCTCGTGCATATGCTTGCCTTCTTGTGGCAGCTTCTTGACTTTGCGCCCGGCCTTGTCTTGTGCCCAGGGCACCAACGCCTCGGGCCTGGCAACGATGGTTTTCTCAGCCTCGCTAAGCGGGTTCGACGCCGGTGATTCCCTCGGCCAGGGCTGGTGTAGTGCCCACGACGGACAACGCTCCCCCTCGTTTCTACGCGTCAAAGCCCGAGGGTTTGACTTCCCCCGCATCCACATTTTCGGCCACGCAAGCAACTTCGAAAGGGTCGATAACTTCAGGGAGCGTAAGTATGTTTCCCGGTGTCAGCAATGCTCCCCCCTACTTCCTGCACGACTTCATGCGGCTTCGGCGGCTTCGGAGGTTCAGGACGGGGACGGTCTTCAATAGCGCGCCGCTCGGTGGCAGCGTCTTCTCCACGCGGCGAATTCTCGCGTGCGAGAGTGTCGAGTGGCAACAGAACGGGGGGCGAAGGTGAGAGTGAAACATGTCGAGGGGTAGGCGTGGCAGCGTGCAGCTCGCTCCCCACAGGCGGTAAGTTTATGTTTTGCTCCCCCTCGAGCTGTAATGCTGGCCCGATACAGGTGTCTGGATCGACAATGACGATACCCACGTTGGGCCACGGACCAGGGCGCGTCCGAGCACCCTCGTCAAGCACAGCCCTCCGCGCCTGATGCGCACGGACATGGGCCTTCGGGGCGGCGAACATTGGCTCCCGAACAATGGAGCCCTGTCTTTGTGGGTCGGGGAGATCGGGAGGACGGCCATGCGCCTCTCCGATGGGCGTCTTTCCCTCGTGTGCCCGTGCCGATGACAGGCCTATCTGACCCGTCGCACGCTGCAATGCCTCGCCCAGGAGCAACTTCAATGGCCCTCCAACTTAGGTGGGGGGTTGGGTCTGCTCGAGCGGTTGATGAATAGGATGTTCCGCGGCCTTGTTTGGCAGCGGTGTGTCGTGCGGCGGCGGCTCCAAATCCGCGCCATGGTCTGGTTCTGGGGTGGCCGGTGTCTCCGTGTCGACGGCCGGTGAGCGCTGCATACCAGCAGTCTCCGGGGTGGTGGGTGGTGTAGGTGATGATAAGGCGAGCGATCCGGCGTCCTCTTGTGTGGCAAGGCAGCTGACCCCGGGCTCTCGTAGTTCGACGCGAGGATTGATGTCCCCCTCGACACTGACGGTTTTCCTGGTGGTCCCACCCTCCTCTACCTCGAGCGAGCGACCCTCCTCCGTGTCCATCAAGACTTCTGGCCCCGCGCCTTCAAGATGCGTGGACACGTTCAAGTCGGCTTCTTCCCCTGGCGTTGAGTCCGGCTCAGTATGAGCAACTCCTTCGGGGGCATTCGCGTTTGGGTCTCCTGGCTGCCCCATTTGCAGGTCCGGCTCTGTGCGGTCGTCATGTGCATGAGCAACCTCTTCAGTGGCGTCTGGCTCGCCTGATATTGCTTCTAGCTCCGCGCGAGTTGTTTGCGCGGGTACTTCTCTAGTGAGTCCCTCACTGGCGTCTTCGTATTCTGGCTGACCAAATGCTTCAGTGAGTTGGTCCCATCGCCCCTTCGCCGTTTTGTGGGCACATATGTGAAGCAGGGTTCTGTCTGCGAGCCTTGTGGACAGAAGGCCTCGCGCTGGACCGTTTCCATGCTCCCACCCCTTAATGGCCTCTCTTTCTGCGTTCGTGGGGTGGGCAGGATCCCTTGGAGCAGGACGCGTGTTTGTTCCATCAAAGTAGCCTCAGCGGTGTGTGGCCAGCATAGCCTCTCAGAAACGTGCGGCGAAGGTGGCCCAACTACTGCCATCTTCTTCGAGGAATGGGGTGGTGGCGGGGAGTACTGGGATAGACATGACGACGTAGTGTGACACGTTGCAGCAATGACAGTGGGTCTATAGGGCTAGGGCAGGGCCTATAACCTGTAGAAAAGAACGAATCTAGGTGTGAGAATTCTGAGTACGCGATGGCCTCAGAACAGTGTGGTAAACACGGGAACTAAATGGATCTTCTTGAGGACTGTACTGTGCCAAAATGGTATTCAGGGATACTGCTACTCACCTTAGAACCGCGTGGTAAACACGGGAGCTGAGGGTACAAAAACGAACTGTCTACGGTATATAAACGAGTGAATAAGGTTCTAGGGTGCAAGCTAAACAATGTGCTACTGTCTGTCAGAATGGGTGCTAAATGTGATGGTCCAAGGGTATCTAATCAATCGATCCGTGTGCACGCGCCATTTGTTACAGATGGCGTGGCAGCTCCCTGGAGGATGACAACCCTGGGCAGCCAGTGGGTAGGCACAGTTTAGGCTCAGATGGCAGTGGTTTGGTTTGGGTTCTGGGCATGATAGGCATGGCAGGGAATGGTTTGTAGCAATCAACACGGAGTTGAAAGTGTAGCACTAAATGAAAGTAAAGTTTGGGGAAAGCGAGCAGTGAACGCAAAGGAGCGTGAGTGGTGAACAATCTGTGTAGCGGACGCTTAGTTGGGCACTAGGATGCACACACTAAGGGTCCACTACACGACATACAAAAAGTACTTAAAGGATTGTAACAACGGATGCTAATTAGAGTATGTACTGTATCTGAATTAACCAAACCAAACACTGGGTAGGAGCACTAGCACGCTGCGCACTGGCAGCGCGCGCTGTGTGGTCCTCAATCCGGTGGACCTGGCTGTGTCCTGGCCGACTGCCACTTCCGCAACAGAAAGTGTGCAGCAACGCACGAGCGCGAGTGAGTGAGTGGCGGACTATGCAGATATGATCTCAGTTGGGCACGAAATGACCACAAACTAAGATGTATTCACCTATGCAGATATGATCTGCATACTGTAAGTACTGGGAATAGACGCGAAGGTAATGTAACGAAGCTCACCTCAGTTGGGCACGAAATGACCACAAACTGAGGGGGCGCGATTGAGACTACGAAGGTATAAATGCATGATTGAATGGTATGGAAAACGGGGTACTCGACGGATGCAAAATCGGGGTACTGTACTAAAATCGTCCATATGTGTTGTCCATGTCAAACATTAGCGCGACGTGCGCTCTACTCTATGTGGTGGCCATGTGGCCCGACCGCCACTTCCGCGACATGGTTGTCCGAAAGATTGCAAGAGCACATGGGTTTGCTTTTAACCCCACCTAAGTGTCACGCTTAACGCTGTAATGTCACTGGTGAATGTTGGTAAGGTTCGCCAGCCGGAACAGGGAGGTTACTGAGAATTCCCTATCCCCAGCATTTTCCAGCCGTCCCCAGGTCTTCGGAACGGGACAAGTCATCCACGTGCCCCTTTTTCTCCAAGGCCCATCCGCGTGACTTCACCAGGCCCCTCGCCTCCGGCAACCTCTGACGACTCGGACGCGAGGTCATCGTCTCGCGCGTTGAGCTCGTAGTCTCCGACAGAGAGCGCGCTTGCCCTCGCTTTCCCTCATTTTATACACAATATACATATAATAGGACTTGTATTAAGTACTGGAATAAGAATATGATAATAATAATAAAAGTACACTACAGAGGGCCCTTGCTGCCCAGGAGGGTGAGCTCACCCTTTCTGCCCCTCGCGGCAACACCGGATACCGCCCAAACCCTTCCCCATGGCGCTGCGATGCATTCCTGTGCCCCCAGAACCTCCGGCAGCGCGTCGTTGCCATCCCACGGGCGGAATGAGTCGCTGCGTGGTACCTTGATGGTGGCGGTCGCGGCGGCAATGGTGTTGGCGATGGTGGCAGTGGCGGCGACGACGATGTGAGAGGGCTCATGGCCGAGGGGATGCGAGGGGGTGTGCAGGCGAAGCGAGGGGATGGGCCGGCAGAGCGAGGGTGTGCGCAGTCAAGAGCGCAGGTGGCGGCGCAGCTGCTGGACAGTTCGGGGATCTTCAGAGGGCATAAGGGGGTAGTAAAGAGTGGTTTTCATTGCACTACTTGGGGGTTTTGGCGCAAGAAGAGCTGTATGACGTTTGAGGTGTTGTCAGTTCTCGCGCGTAAACAGGCAATTCGAGCAATTTAACAGGTTCTCACAAATCTCCCTCACAAAATCCCCTGTACAGCCCCCGCACCCGCCCGTACTTATCCACAAACACCACGCCAAGCTCAGACTTCAGGCATGGGACAACTCCGAAGCACCGGCAAGACGAATACCGGCACTGCGACGCACTGCGATGCCGCCAACACATAGACTGCGCACACCCTCGCCTTGCCTGTGCATCCCCTCGCATCCCCTCGGCCATGAGCCCTCTCACATCGCCATGACCGCCACTGCCGCCATCGCCAACACCATCGCCACCATGACCGCCACCATCGAGGTACCACGCAGCAACTCATTCTGCCCGTGGGGTGGCAACGACGCGCTGCCGGAGGTTCTGGGGGCACAGGAATGCATCGCAGCGCCATGGGGAAGGGTTTGGGCGGTATCTGGCGTTGCCGCGAGGGGCAGAAAGGGTGAGCTCACCCTCCTGGGCAGCAAGGGCCCTCTGTAGTGTACTTTTTTTTTATTGTCATATTCTTATTCCAGTACTTAATACAAGTCCTATTATATGTATATTGTGTATAAAATGAGGGAAAGCGAGGGCAAGCGCTCTCTCTGTCGGAGACTACGAGCTCAACGCGCGAGACAATGACCTCGCGTCCGAGTCGTCGGAGGTTGCCGGAGGCGAGGGGCCTGGTGAAGTCACGCGGATGGGCCTTGGAGAAAAAGGGGCACGTGGATGACTTGTCCCGTTCCGAAGACCTGGGGACGGCTGGAAAATGCTGGGGATAGGGAATTCTCAGGAACCTCCCTGTTCCGGCTGGCGAACCTTACCAACATTCACCAGTGACATTACAGCGTTAAGCGTGACACTTAGGTGTTTAACCCAGGGGGTTGTGACTTGTAAGGGCCGTTTAGGCGTAGTTGTGTTGTGGGGGTCACCAAAGACAGGTTTTCATTATCGGTTTGCTCTATTGTGGCAATGTGGAGGTCGGATGATGTATCCTTTGTTGAATCCTTGCCCCGACTAAGGTAGGTCGTTTCAGTTCAACGAACGTCACGTGATAAATGTGACAAAATGCGTTACAAACACGAAATTTTGAATAACTTTCCAAAAACTGTATTTATCAGAAAATGGCTACGCATAAAGCTATATAATTACATTTAGGTCATTTATGCGTAGGGATGTTCTAATATATGTAGTTTTGGAGGAGTTATTCAAAAAGTTTCGAGCGTGTGTGCAGTGTGCTAGAATCTGCTTTGAAATTTGGCAGGGCTTGGCGCGGCAGAGCCGCAGAGGGCAGCAGGATAGGAGCCTGGGAGGTAACACTCGATGGAACTAATCGTTTCAAATATAATTTCGGTGAGCACACGCAAACTTAAGACGTTACTACTACACGACAAATCTTAGCAGCTCACCCACGAAAGTGGCGCGCACCAAGTCTACGGGCCTTTTACATTGCTAGTATTGCTACCCTCGCAGCGTCAACACGCCTGCCGCACATTCGTAAGTGCTGACAACAATACTCGAGTGTTCAGACGACATACGGGCTGCCCACGCGAGCGCCTTCCCCCAAGCGTACACGGAGGGAGCGCTCTGCCGCTCCCACCCAACACAAGACGGCCTCCCCGGCGCGAATACAATGTGCTCGTCATTTACACCGCAGTGGACGCTACGCCACGATAACTTAGCGTTATGGGGTAGAGGATACTGGGTTATAACATTTCAATCTAGCTTTACACATTAGTTACATACTTATATCTGGAAGTGCTACCTGGGTTTCTGTACCGGTAATCGATCTAAAAAAAAAACAGGGGGGTAACAGAGTGTCACACTCACGTGACGTTCGTTGAAACTAAAACGACCCTACCTTATTTGTCGTGGGAAAAACCGGCCTACTGCAACACGTCACGTGAGGTGTATTCGGCAGTAGCCGGGATGCACGGAATACGCGTCGTGCCAGCGCAACAGCCGTTCTTTCTCTTCTAACACCATCATGGTGCTTTAGACACCAACACTGCCATACATCAGATGCTGTAGCTGGGTCTGATATGTGAGTGATGTTGTGTGCATCTGGGTACTGTGATGAAGTGGCAAGGAGACCAAGAGAAAAAAAAAAGGACAGCTGAGGCCCTTGTCAGGACTCACCAGGGTGGCAAGGGGGTCCCGGACCGGGATTCCGTGACCGGGGGTTAGGTAGGTCGTCCCCCATCCTCGGAATGAAAAAAATGGACCCCCCCCCAAATATGGAAATATGAGGTCGAAAGGGACGTCCAAATGTGTTCCTGCATGTCAAAAAATTTCAAGGGTGAGCAGGAACGAGAGCTAAGCGAAGGAGTGAGGAATGGGGACACACAGCGGCATGAATGGCAGACACTTCAGCAAGGCCTAATGAGGGCAATAGAGGGTGGAGCATGCGGCAGGCCCTCCCCAGTACTGCAGCAGCCACGGCAGAGTTTCCAGCAAGGCATAATGAAGGAATAAATAATGGAGAGCATGGCGGGCCCTCCCCAGTCTAGTAAGGGTACATGGCAACGGGGAGGAGGTACAGGATTGAGCAAGGGATCGAGCTCAATCGAGGGCAACGCAGAGGTGAAGGCCATGAAAGTGTTGAGCTTGTTCTGAGCCTAGGGTGCACACACAACTTACACAATTGAACTCACATTGTTTTCATCCCCCAAACGATGTTGGACACTACGGAACGTTTGTCTGAACCTGGACCTGTTGCGAGTGGTATTGATGTGATGGTAAGTCCACAATAAACTTGGACATTCTTGACCCTTACCGGCCTTCAGGGATCCAACCACAACCTCACTGTTGTCGATGGAAAAGTGACATGCCCATCTTGTGGCTGTCTCATCAAAGTGGGTGTGGGTGGCATACAGAATGTCATGATAAACCACAATCCTGGACGCATAAAAGCATGTCAATCTGACATGAAGAAAATAAATAAAGCCACTGCTCACCAGAAATCCCAGAGAGAGCTCATATCTTTCTTCCCAACGAAACCAAAAGACCTCATCACTCCCAAACATTCCTGTCCCAAGTCCTGTGATCGCATATGTGATGGAATCTGAGTCGATCTCTTAGTTCTCCAGTTCTTATGTGACGGTAAACGCACCAAGAACGTTATCACCGCAACCTAATACACACATTGTTAATATTCTCGCGACGCTGGGGAGGGCAGTTAGAACTTAGAAACTTACAAGTCCTTCCTGATGCAACTGAATTCAACGAAATTGCTGTGTTCTCTGGAGGGGTCCCTACCGTACAAGTCTTGGAATATGCGGGTGGGTGATATACAAAGCTCAGATATGTTTTCTTTCTAATCTCCGGGTCCTTGTAGCACGCATTGCAAGTGCAGGCTCGATACTGATCACCACCCTGAGCCATCGCATTCAAGCTCTGTTCTGCTCCAAGTCCCACTCGACTCTGAGGCGACACACACAGGAGAAGTGGAAAGACAATCCACCCATGCCACTGAACGGTCTGAGCCTGAGTCATCTGGCCCAGATCTTTTTGTTTTTCGACTCTGAGCCAACATGTGTGGGCCGCAGGCGAAGATGCAGGGACATGAGTGGCTTGTCCCTGTGCCTGTGTGGAGACAACGTACAGCCAGGTGACATAGGTGTCGCAGAAATGGCGATCGGCCCCGAGATCTTAAAATAGATAGAGCCTTTAGTTTACCAGTACAGTGCACATGGTGCTAGCGCGAGCCGTAGACAGCTTGCACAGACTAGTTTAGTTACCCTACCCCCATTTTTCTTCCGTCGAGCACCCCTTTTTGCATTCCCAGACATTCTTTTATACTCGTAGTTTCTGTTCGCGCTCCCTCAGTTGTGTGCAATCCTTGTGCCCAAATTGAGGTGAGTATCTACTTACACTCCATCCCTTCATTACCACCTGTGCTTATGATACATAGACATTCGTTCCGTACAGGTGAATACATTACACAGCTGTGTGCAATCCTTGTGCCCAAACTGAGACATTCGTTCCGTACAGCTTTCTTCTCGCGCTCATTCCCTCTCGCACCGGCTGCGCACTCTTTCAACCTTCTTACTCACGACAGTAGGTTCGATCCAATGCCATAGGGTTGGATGTGAGACAATTTGGGTGTGTATCTGTGTCATTTTGCACACTCCAGGCTGAATCATTTTAGTATCATTTTCAACGTGTTATATTCGATGACATGAGGCCAAAAAGCTGGACTTGCGAGGCTGGCATATCGACAAAGAAGATATGGCGGTAGTAGATACTGTAATAATTCATCATTTCAAAAGATATTTAGGACATCCCAGCCATGCACATGCTTTTGAGTATCAATGATTTATCTTGTCGTACATATATGGAAGGACCATTACTATATATGGATAGGCACCCGCTTACATACCTAGGTAGCCCAAGCCCAGGTGTCATTTCTAAAAAAATCGACCCCCGGTCATCGTTTGCAAGCCTGAGGCTATTTGTGCCTTTCGAGAGTGCTTGGAATTCATGAAACTCGTACCAGTATGTGTTGCCCTTTCATAGCTTCATGATACTTTCTTTAGACCACAACCACGACCACGACCGGTGACGGTGATGACGGTCGGTGATTGGTCGACAACGACGACTGACGACCGACGACAAACAACCATAGCGGATGACCGACCATAACCGCGACCACGATGATGACCACGACCGACGACCACGACTGCTGGCGATGACGATGACGACGATGACCAACCACGACTGGCCGCCGATGATGACTGATGACCGACGCGGTGACGGACGACGACGACGGACGACTGACGCCGACGACGGACGAACACCGATGACGACCACCGACGACGGATGAAGACTACCGACAACGATGGACGACCGACGACCATGACTAACCACCGTCATTGAGTACCGATGAGGACGGCCGACGACCAGACGACGACTGACCATGACCGACAATAATGGACGACGGACGACGACTGACCGACGATGGACGACGACGGACGACGACGGACGACGACTGACCGATGATGGACGACGACTGAGTCACACACCCCACTTAACGCCACCAACATCCCCACCCATTCACCCCACATCTTTCCCCCTCGTAACGTTGTAGTGTGTGCCAGATCCGCACAAGCGCTCCTCCCAATTCCAACTCAAGTCAAGTGACCAGACGACACACGGGCGATCTCAGCGAACATTACCAATACGACCATCCCTTTACAGGGAGACGTTCCCACCGAGTACCGATCGATCTCCTGGCGCGTCAACGCCGCGCTCGTCACTCACTCACAGTTCACGTTACGCAACGATGGCCACAGTGCTATGGGAGTTGAAAGCCGAATTGTTAGGACCCTCGTACATACATACACAGAGCAGCATGTAAATTTATCTAGAAGTGCTACATGGGGCACCGCTCCCCGAGGCGCACAGTAATGGATTCCAAAAAAAAAACCCCCCTAATTTTCTATATTCTTTTGTCTGTCTGATGCTTAAAAAGTCTGTTGTGAGGAGTGTCCACCGGTCATCCGGGATTCCAGGGCCGGTGACAGTGGCAGTACCGTGACACCACAGTGAGTAGGTGACAAGCATCGTATTCTTTGACCCACAATATTCAACCTTCCATAGGCTTTGACGGGTTTTTTTAACACCGTCGGACAGCCAGATCTGGTCAGAACCCACACTTGTCACCTGTGTACTGTACAATGGACGAATGGTCCACGCGCGAGTTCGGGGAATGGGAAGGCGAGATAGCGGATAGAACCAAAGCACGTCGATCCGAGATCGTGCGATGGAGCGAAAGGTAAAGCGGGCCGCGGTTGTTAGTCGCTCTACCGCTGCAGAAAGGGGAAAGGAAGGGAAGGGAAAGAGAGAGAGAGTGTGTGTGTGTGTGTGCTGGCTCTGCGTGAGCCGCTTCAACAATAGCAAAACGCGAACAGAAGGGGGGAAAGCGCAACGCAAAACTGGGGCACGGCTGAGGCACTACTTGCCTCCTGCTCACAGTGCTGCGCGCGGGTTTTTATATAGCTCAAACCTATCTACTTACAGTCTAGGCTAAGTGTCCGTAACAACGAAAAGATGGTGGTATAAAGGGGAAAGATGACAGCAGCGCGCGCTGCCCTGTGGCGTCGGTCGAGTCGGGCGATGGTCGGGTTTGGGGCATTCCGAGCCCAGCACGTATCCCGTCGTTACAGTACTATACACTATCCCATTTTTTGACCCTTCTGTTGGGATTCTGGTATGTTCTAAAGGCATTTTTACTCACTCTTATATAGTTGCAATGGAATTCCCGCCACCGCCGCGAAGCTTTTACCCATATTCTTGTGTTTCCAACAACAGGAGATAGTCACCAACGGCGTGAAGATAATCTTCTTTTCATTGACTGAGCATCGTTGTCCCTCCGACAGTAAGTCAAACCCATGCAGGCAAGTTATGGAGGCTGTATGCTATGGTAGCTACATCTCTGCATCGGGAGCAATGCTATTGGGCTGCTCCTGCACAGTTGGTTTCAGCACAGACAAGTCGCTGGTGTCTACACCGGTGCAGGAAGAACAGAGACATTCCTCCCCATAATAACCGCTCTGCAGATACTTCACTGTAATCTCTTCACCGACCGCGATGCCCGTTTCTTTTGTGACCATTATCACACAGGCATGCGTGGTAGGTAAAGTGGAGATCTTGATAGTGGGTGTCAGCGCAAGAAGATAATGGGAGCACAGAAGGGCACTCACCTGAGCATTTGGCTTACAGTCATGATTAACAAGGCGAAATGGACCAAGGATTAACCTTGGTCCCAGTGGACCAGACTGTCCCAAAGTGGACTCTATGACTGATGGCCCTGATTCAGAAGCCAGGTCAAGCGACATAGAGCTACACGTCTCCATTATGTAAGAGCCAGCAGGAAGAAGTCGTTTTGCCTTAAGACCAAAAGTTGCATTTTGACGGTTGTGGGTCATCTTGAGGATCCCGACGCTGGAGTCAGATGAATATATGAGGGAATATCTGTAAAGCAAACTTATCGAAAAATGAGATTGATGAGCAGGCAGAAGTAAAAAAAAACAGGCATACTGGCTTAAGCATGCAGACCAATGCATATCTTCTGACCGAAACTTCGAGATATGATGCTGAAGAGCTTCAACAGACTGAACAACAACCTGCCAGCTTGGCTTGTTGCCACTAAATAGCTCTTTGCAGATATTGGCCCCTAGTTTGCCTTCTTCATTTGAAAGACATGCTGGTTTGCCCGTCTGGGCAAGGGCTGGTATGACGGCATGGTGGCGACGTTTTTTCCCTTTCTTCGCGAAAGCCATGAACAGGAGAAGATCATCCGCTTTGGCAAATATCGCAGATAGATATGCCTCGCGGTTGAGTGCATTAATTTGCTGATGGACTGCAGAGTCGGGATTTTTGATGTCAGGAAACCACCCGTCGTCAAGTAGAGAGGGATCTATCTTAGTAGATCTCGTTGAACGCTCGGGATTACGACGGGGAGCCATGGATGGGTTGGAAGGGTGAGGTGCAATATTGTCAGGTTGAGGTTAGGAGGAATCTCAGCTGAAGATATCGGCTAAAGAAACTCTGATGGGGCAGTGCACATGGACATCGGGGATTCGGGGCTGGACGCCTTCACAACCGAGGCCAATTCCCTGGTCCTTTCCACATTCCTACACACCTCGCCTCAAATCTCGCTACCGACGACACTCGGATCCCTCAGAGCTGCCAGCACAACATCGCGCACCGCCTCGAGGACGGCGAATTAGGCCCAAGCACCACGGTCTTGTCGGATAGGATCGTTGGCCATTGAGTACTGAGTGCTGAGTGCTGAGTTTACACGTTCCTTCGTACGTTTATTACGTTTTTCTTATCAGCACTTCCGCTCGCTTTTCTCCTTTACCTTAGCTTCTTTATTCTACCTCACGCCCACCACCACACCCTTAAAACAATTCACTCATTTATATGCAAATCCGGATATCGAACGTCGCCGCGTGGGTCTGTCGTCGGCAAGGCCGACTCTTTTTAACTTACTTTCCTTTTTCTCTCTTTGCTCACCTGCATTCTTGTCCCTAATCGAGTCAGCCAAAAACGTATAAATACCCGTGCGCCCGCCTCGCTTTTCCTCTCGCTTGAACGCAACCGCTAGCGGACGCGAGATCACTAGATATCGATCCCTACTCGCCGTCCATTCCCCAACTTGCTCCACAGCGCGCTCTCGGATTCTCGGGAACGCGGCCTGTATTCGCCTTTATACTCTCTTTCACCCCTTATTCCTTGAACTTACGCGCGGACTCTATGTCTGCCATACGCTACAAATATAACCTTTTTTAACTACAAACTTACTACAGCAGCACGTTTAAGACAATATCAATACTTGCTTTTAGTGGGCCACTACTGTGTATGGCATATCCGAGTTCTTTCAGATGTTGAAGTACAGTGCATTATTATACGTTTACTGTAGCTACATACCATACATATTCCGAGTTCTCTTTAGAGAACGAGGTATTTAAGCCGATTTTTCCCGCTGGGATTTTGGGTGCTCACCATGCGAAAATTCCGCATAATCGTTGCGGCCGTTGCCGTAGTGTGTTGCGCGAGTTTGGTGGCCTTCGTGTGAAAATTCCACATAATCGTTGTGGCCGTTGCCGTTGTGTGTGTTGCACGAGTTTTGGTGGGGCCATCGTGTGAAAATTCCGCACAATCATTGCGGCCGTTGCCGTAGTGTGTTGCGTGACTTCGGCCGTCGTGTGAAAATTCCGCATAATCGTTACGGCCGTTGCCGTTGTGTGTGTTGCACGACACTTGCACGACTTTGGGACCATCGTGGAAATTCCGCATAATCGTTGCGGCCGTTGCCGTTGTATGTGTTGCAAGCGACTTTGGGTTGACTTTGGGTGACGCTGAATTCCGCACAATCGTTGCGGCCATTGCCGACAAGACGTTGTGCCCTCTGCATGGGCCTCCAAACGGAAATTGGTCGCAACAACAACGGCATGACGGGGACGATAGGTTGGGAGATGGAATATGGGTCTCAGGTGTGTGATTGACTTTTTCCTGGTGGTGCCACCGACATTGCACAGCTAGGTTTTTCTTGTGGGCGACGATACCTGCTCGCGTCTGGCCCGTCAAAAGGTCAGGCAATAGCAGCCCCATCTCCTCCTCCCTTGTTCTGTGTGCTTGTCTGTGCGACGATTGCGAGCCTGCTGCGCCGCAACCGTCTTTCTGAACTCCTTCTTCTCGTCTCGTTGTTATCTTCGTTTCTGTCAACATCGTCTCTTCCGTCGTCAAACATCGCCGTCACCATCACATCGCCATCTCTCTTGCTCTCCCTCAAACTCGTCATCTACCTTCGCCATTCCTTTCGCCGTCGCCGACATCCTCGACTTTCACGTTATCGCCTTCTCACCCCATCAACACTTCAAAAACGCTAGTCAACATCGGTGTCAACACACCGACATCTACGCTTCTTTCGTTCCCCTTATCTGCGTGTTCTCGCTAGTCGGGAACGCGGCCTCTTGCTCTCTCTCATCATCTCACCTGGGGATAAACTCGAACTCAACTCGTAGACACCGTTCTACCTTACACCGCATTGGAGGGGGCGATCACGCATGACGTGCCAAGGGCGCTGTTCAAGGAGACGTACAGTTATAACGCCCATCAGGGCCACTATTTTTGAAGTCCTCCAGAAAGACTGTACCTTAGTTGTGTCTAGTGTAATATTTATATGTATGGGATGTAGCTACAGTAAATGTATAATACGCTGTACTTCAACATCTGAAAGAACTCGGATATTCCATACGAAGTAGTGGCCCACTAAAATCAAGTAAATACTTTACACTTGACACAACTAAGGTACTGTTGGAATATAACGCATTATGCATTTTATTGTAGTAGTCACGTCCCGTACGGACCGTGGGACCGGAGCAACAACACAACGGCAACGGCCGCAACGATTATGCGGAATTGTCACAACACGAAGGCCACACCAAATGCGCGCGACACACTACGGCAACGGCCGCAACGATTATGCGGAATTTTCGCACGGTGAGCACCCAAAATCCCAGCGGGAAAAATCGGCTTAAATACCTCGTTCTCTAAAGAGAACTCGGAATTGGACCCTTTCCGCGTCGCGCCGGGCGCCTCAGGCTCCCAGCCCAGTCCGCCTGAAGACGAAGTGAAGGCTGTCAGCTTCAGTCCCGACGGACTGCTGCTTGTGGTTGCTCGTAGTGACGACGAGCTGCACGTCTACGACTCTCGGTTCATGGGGAGCAGCCGGGAGCCGATGAAAAGGTTTGTGCATTGGGGAGAGGACCGCTGTCTAGGTGGAGATAGATGGGGGATCGTAGATGCTGTCTGGGTGGACGGATGGTGTGGAAGGAGTCTGGGGGTGGTGACTGGCGGGTCAGATGGTGAGGTGTCACCACAGGCCCACCCGCTCACTTGCTCATATCTTCCTTCCGTTTTTGCGCAAAAGGTTGCGTCTGCTTCTGGGACGTACGCAGGTCGGCCGATGATATCTCGAACGGCGAGGTGCTTGCGCGACCAAATTCTGACATCGGCCATTTCTCCGTTGGCGAACCTCACAAGGGAGAAAAACCGCTCGTCGTGTGGGTGTACCATCCTGTCTTGTAGTCAGTGTCCCCAAAACTCATGAGTTTTTTCCAGCGGTGATAACGGTGGACGCATCTATGTCTATGACTACGCGACTGCCTGTCGTTGAACATGGCTGTCAACCAAATGCTACAAATCGTAGTCGAACCCTTCACCGATGTCTATGGGCTACCATGTTCATCTGGCCGTCTCAATGCCCAGCCCAGAACTATATGGTATTTCAGACCTAGAGCTAGTATTATCATTTTTTGGATTTGATTATTGTGCCCAAGATTGTGCACCTCGGAGTACAGAACCCCACATAGCACTTTGCGGACATATACACGCGTTCTCATACATTTGAATAAACAAAGGTGCTTTAACTCTGCCACTTTCTCTCCCTTAGGCTGAGGCCAACATCGCGTGACAACGGTTGTGGTAGAATCGACGAGCGCAGACGTATCGCGCTGGGAGCCTGACTCATGTGGGCGTCCCGTATCACCTTATACTGGAATCTTGAGGGAAGCGCTTTCGCAGTACTAGCGCGCGCTTCGTTGTTACGAGGGAAGTGTTTTTGCGCTCTGAGAGAGCGTGGATTTTGCTCCGTTTGTGGTGTGACCTGTACATGATGTGGCGTAGACTGTTGCGATAAGCTTATCGTTTGCTCACCGTGTGACGTGAATCGTTGTGTAACGTTGATGAAGTTTCCTAACGGGATTACTAAGTTGGGGTCTCCGAGTAGGGTTTCGACGTTCAATGGTTTCTTCTTTTTGACTTGACAGGCTAAGGTCCATCTTTCGTGAGCGTAGGCCAGACACAAAAGTAGAAAGCGGCCTATGGTTTCATCATCTGCCCCGCACGCTGGGCATCTAGCGTTGTCCGCTCTTTCAAATCGCTCCAGATAGCTGCTAAGAGGAATGTGCGTTAGCCTTACTTGTGATACCAGACTCATCAGGAAGATGACAAGCAGCTAGAGCCACTGGAACGACTGGAAATGCTAGGGTTTCTAGGAAACCAACCCTAGTGGTCCTAGTCCGCATTTCCATCAACTCCAGCCATTCTAGTTCGACCCAATATCCTAGTAACATGGTCTGGGTCCAGCTCTCCCATACATGAGGAAATTTGCTAGAACTGACGAAGTTTCCTAGAAATGATCAAAATTTCTAGAACTGATGACTCGGAAAGTTCCAGTGTTGAATGAGTTTGAGGCGTGAAAAAGGGTCTGAGCGCGATGAAATGGCAACCAAAGGCAACCAGACCGCCGTGTTTCTCCACTGTGCTAATTGCAGAGGCCTGTTCGAAGCCACCTGCCGCAATGGATGGGAGATCGCCCCAGATCTTGCGCAAAGCATCGCTGGTGTCGTTGGCACGGTCCTCGATGACATGGATATATGCGAAGTTTGGGTGCGCATCACGAATGCGTTCCACGAATCCAGTGAATGTTGGAAGAGGATCCTTTTTTTTTTTTTTTTTTTTTTTTTTGGAATTCGGAGTTTATTGACCACAGCGCAAGCTACAAGTCATCGCGGTGCTACAGAGAACACTACATAAGAAACCCAGGGCGTGTATATCAGAATGTCCAGATGGTCGGATGAAACAAAACGGTATGGGGCACGAGTCCAAAAGGCGTCAAGCCTACCAGTAAACTAAATTACGGCGGATCAGGGCGAGCAGGCAGGGGGCGTAAGAGAGAATTACTACGGAGAAGAAAGAGGGCGAGAGATGCCGCTCCTTTAACAGTCCAGAATAAGTAGCGTACCGTATTGTCCTTTAGAATGCGGGACTGAAACTCAGAAACAAGGGGACAGTCAAACAAAATATGGGGGGCAGAGTGGAGGACGGGGTCGAGGGGTGAGGTTTGAACCTCTCCGCGCCCACGACGTCGTAGTCCTCGGCGGTTTCGGCGTTGTTGACGCTGAAGTGGGGTTAGCGGGGGCGGTGAGTGGGATGGGGTCTGTCTGGGGTTGTCATGCATTTCTGCCAACAGGAATTCAAAGCCCTCTCCACGAGAGGCGGCGGAAACGTCCGGGGGAGACGTGGCATATGGCCGCGTGCCCCGGGGGCGTCCCCTGGGCCGGTCTCGGTCTCCCTCTGCTTTCGGCAGGGGGTCGCCGTCATGGTCCAGTTCCGCCATCGGGATCGGGATCTGTGTGTAGGTGCATGGGCAGGTGGTGACATCGCCGGCAGTGGGACGCATCCGCTGTGAGTAGGCGCCGCAGAAGCAATGTTTGGTGGCGACTTGGAGGACGGCCGACATGGCTCGTCGCTGTCCAAGGGTCAGAGCGCCGATGACGAGGTCTGACGGGGTAGACGATTCGGGAACTGGGATTATGCCGCCCGTCCATTTGCATCGGGGCGGATCCGCACAGTTCTCCTGGTCGATCTTCCATAGGGTGAAGGGGAGGGACTTTAGGGGGGGAGTCGGGGTGTGGGCGTGTGAGCGGATGGACTGGGCCTCGGCGCGGAGCTCTGCGAGGTTGAAGTCTTTCCCTCGGGGGCCTGGCCAGTTAGCGGCGAAAACGCGGGGGTCAGCACGTGAAGGCTTTCTATTAAGCTTCACGGCGAGGGGGAGGATGACGACAGAAGTGTCGGGGTGGAGGAAGCAGTGCATGTCGACCGCACCGGTGAAGAGGATCCTTCATACCCATGTAGTCCATGACTCGGAGCCAGGTGTCTGTAGGGCAGAAACGGCGTCTGCGATTGAGTTCGTAGTTTATCCCCAGGTGAAAGATAGAAAGCGAAAGAGGAAGAAGAGGCCGCGATCTCGACTAGCGAGAACGCGCAAGTAGGTAGAAACGTGAAGGACGAGGACGTTGATGCGTTGTCGCCGAGGCTAGCTAAGAACTCGAGATTTCGACGAGGCGATGGCGAAAGCGGTGGCGATGACAGATAAAGTGGCGAATGGCGGCGGCGAGCGATGACGAGGATGGGCGAGGGCGAGGGCGAGGGCGAGGGCGAGCACAGACACAGAACGAGAAGAGAAATCAGAAGGGCGGTCGCGGCACAGCGGGCATGCGAGTCATCACACAGACGAAAGGCACATGAAAAGGAAAGGGGGGAATAGGCCGCGGCTGCCTTCATATGCCTCTTGATGAAGCCAGGCGCGGGGGTATTTATACACAGAGTACGGTCGATACAAGTACTCTACGCGCGAAAGTGAGTGAGAAAAGTAAAAATGAAAGTCGAACGTCTATGCAGGCGACAGGCCGCGCAGCGTCGTATGCGATATGAAATGGTGTCCGAAGTTTTACTGAATGGTCGCGAGGTGCACAACATCGAGTACAAACGTGAAGAGAAGGGGAATGTTGCGGTGAATGACGATGATAAAGTTCTAGGGCTAAAAGGGGAAATCAGGAGTGGGGAGCGGACAAGTCTAAAACGAAATAAGATAAAGGCCTACACAATGGAAACCGACGATCCTATATGTATCCTACATTCCTTCCAAATTGAGGGGATCGGGACGGTCGGCGAGGGCAGCGCAAAGCGCATACAGCGTGGGGCAATGGCAACTCCAGGTCTTGATGTCGGCCGACCCGATATGGGCGATCTGAGAGTTCTTCGGTAGTGGGTTTTGCTGTGCGATGAAGAAAACGGCTTGACTGCTTGAGGAATATTTGGGATCTCTTGACGACGAGGGTGGAAAACGGGAGAGACGAGAGGGGCGAAGGCGAGACAAAGACAGTGTGGACGCGTGGCGGGCTCGGGTGGCTCGGGAGGCGTCACGTGGTCGAAATAACCGATTCCAAGGCTACAGCGTGTGCGTACCTTACATGTTCAATTCAGGGGGGTACGATATTCAGAGATAACGACACCCAGGGACAACGCGAGGTGAAACAACAACAGTCCAGTGAGAATGCTTGAGATATTGAATGAGTTTGAGGTGTGCAAAAGGGCCTGAGCACGAGAGTGAAGTGGCCAGCAGCAAATGTAGTCCATGACTCGCCGGAGCCGAGTGTCCAATTGCAGGTGGTACGAGATTCAGAGAGAGCGATAACCAGGGACAACGCGAAGTGAAACAACAATAGTGCAGTGTAAATGCTTGAGATACTGAATGAGTTTGAGGCATGCAAAAGGGCCTGAGCACGAGAGCGAAGTGGCCAGTAGCAAATGTAGTCTATGACTACAGTAGTATGACTCGCTGGAGCCAAGTGTCCAATTCCAGGGGGCACGAGATTCAGAGAGAGCGACACTTTTGGAAGCTGTGGTTTTGAAGAGACACTCTCGCCCTCCAAGTCGTTCTATGCCAAGACATTCAACTAGGGTTGTGAGGGTGGTGGAGAAATCATCGGCGTGAACAGCATCCCATGGGAGAAATCCGAAAAGTTCCGGAGCGCGGGCATCGGGAGGCGAACGTCGCGCTTGTGCAGTTTGCGACCACAATAGAGGAAGTGCAAGTATACCCAAAAGAAGAGTGACATCGTGTATTGCATACAAGATGACAGTAGTGTACAAACTGCTAGTAAATGCCCAATTTCAGCCCCCCCTCCCCTCCTCCAACCGTAACATTGAAGGCTGTAAACAACACAGCCTAAACCTACCCAAGGCGTCGATATTGGACGTCTTGGACAGGCAGGTAGGAAGTGGTTACGTGTCTGGACATACAGTATCTCCCCTTTGTGGTGACAATTAAGATGTAGGGAGTAAGCGGCATTCATAGCGCGACAGAGGGGGTGCCAAGACGGAAGATGGCCGGAAGGTGAGGTCCGCGATGCTAAGAGAATAGCATGGTGGAATGGGGGAGCGTGTGTATGGTGGTGAAAAGCAATGCATGCTAAAAAAAGTCAAAAGTCAGAACAAATTAGAGGGTTGTAAAGAGGGGGCATACGGGCAGTGCAACGCAGCGAGGTGGAACTTGGAAGAACAAAATGAGCGTGGGTGGTGGTGCCATCAGGTTGCGATGGCGGTGAGGTTGTAAATTTTGAGAGGGATGGTAATGACTTGGGGGAGAGGAGAGGGCGAAGGAGACTGCATTTTGAACGTCGTCGATTTTCAACTTATGCACTGCAAGCGCTGGAATGTGCCTAGATCGTTCCACACGTTGGAAACACTAGGCATCGGAGTTTACAAGTGGTAATTCAAATTCAGGATCCATGCACGACATGCTGTTGCCGGCGTGACATGCCGCATGGTCCGGGAGTGGCAAGGGACAGAGAATGGAGAGATCATCTGATGGTGTGCGCAGTTTCTCTTCGAATAGACAGATAGGAAATATACTAGTAGCCAGGAGGAGAACCGAGCATGGGCACTTCAAGAATGTGTAAATAAGGCGGAGGGGAGAGCCGCGCCGGGAGTATGAAAGCTGCATGGGAAAGGGTCCTACGCGAGGCTTGGGTAGAAATTTCAGCGGGAGAGGCCTGGCCGCCGTGGAAGGTTGTTCTGAGGCACGCTTTCACTGTGAGGCTCGGGTAAATATTTCAGCAGGGGAGGTCTGATCATGGAAGGGTCGTTCTGAGGCACTGTCCCTGACTGTCCTGACCGTCCACGGAATTTGGGAACCACTGATTACAATTCCGGATCTCGATCCTTAACAAATGCATTAGCACCTCAGGCTATCACAGTTCTCAGAACGGCGACACTTTACCCATAATGCGCGAACCTTGCCACACAATGTACATTACTACACTTCTCTTTGCTCTGCTGTTGTGGTTCCCATCATGCAGTCGTCATTGAGGCACCTCACTTGTCCACACCCTAACTGTCCATCTACATTCAAGAGCCAACATGGCCGTACATATCACATCCGTGCGATGCATCTCAACACCCACGACTGTACAACCAATGTTGAATGCCGGAATGAACAGGAAAATGGGTACTACAATCATATTGACAATCCAGTAGACGGCGCACAATCCCCAGACACTGAGATCACGGGCCTACCGCCTAATAATGAGGTTAATGACCCGGGACGTGCATGACTACAGAGGATAGAACATCCTCACTTGAATGGTATGTTCGCAAACCTCTGAATCCCTGAGCATTCCCTGAACCATTTGAACCGACCATCAGCACTTCCATGTGATCTAGATGGAAATTCCTTGCCGCCAGGCGCACCACCACCTGCCAGAGAAATGCCACAACCAGGAGATTGGACGCCTTTCGATAATGAAGTCCAATTTCAACTTGCCGATCTTATTTACTGTCGGGCAGAGCTTTCTGCTTCAAACGTCGATGCACTCCTTGAATTATGGGCCCAGTCTGTCCAAGATTTGGATGCCTTTGCGCCATTCAAAAATCATGATGACATTTATGTGACAATTGATTCATCTGTTCTCGGGGATGTCCCCTGGCAGTGTATGGTTACCGTCGGACTACCCTCTGGAAAAAGCAGAGGGAGGGACAAGGCGAGACACGGAAGGGGAGTGACTGAGCAAGGGGCAGTCATTAACGGGACCACTGGAGTGACTTCGTCAGGACACCGAAAGAAAACAACTGAGCAAGAAGCACTTACGAGCTGGGGAGGGAGGGACGAGTGAGGACATGAAAAGAAAGCGAGCGAGCGAGGGCAGAGGGCAACATGCCTCGGTTTTTTCACCTAATAAACCGTAACATAAACTCAAAAAAATTTCATAATTTATATCTTGAAATTCTTCTGCATAAACTTTATGTTTATTCTAATTTTTTGTTTGTGACAAGAACTGTGAAAATACTTTAAGTTTGACCACACTGAAAAAGACAATAAGGTTTTCTGAGCATTGTTTCTTCACAAAAACCATGCATGGATTTAAAGTCTATCCACACATTATCACAAAGTGACGAGCTGCATGAAAAAAGTTAAAGTCTATTGTTGTCACACTCGTCACACGGTTTTTTCATGGTTGTGAAAAAAACTCTGTTGTTGTCACGCCTGTCACGTGTTTTTTCATGATCAAAATTGCCACCCTGATAAGACTTAAGCACGTGCACAGGACTGATAATCTTTAAAAAATAATTCCCATTTACAAATTTAAAGACATAAATCTAATCTAATCTACATCAGATCGTCCGTTGTCGTCGTCGATCTTCGTCTGTCTGTCGTCGTCCATAGTCGTCCATCATCATCAGTCAGTTGTTGGTCAGTTAGCGTCGCCTCGTCGGTCAGTCGTCGTCGCCTCGTCAGTCGGTCATCGTCTCCTCGTCGGTCAGTTGTCGCTGTAGCAATCAACACGGGGTTGAAAGATGTGCAGCAATGCGCGAGCGCGAGTGAGTGAGTGGGCTGTGCGGGAACGAACTCAGTTTGGCACAAAGGGTGACCACAAACTAACTATATTCACCTGTGCGGGAACGAATACTTACTGTAAGTAAGGTGATAAGCACGAGGGTAATGTAACAAAGCTCACCTCAGTTTGGCACAAAGGGTGACCACAAACTGAGGGAAAACGCGAAGGTAACTACAAGGCTATTAAAGGTGGGGACACTGGTATGAACTGGGGTACTCGACGGATGCAAAATCAGGGTACTGTACTAAAATCGTCCATATGTGCTGTCCATGTCAAACGCTAGCGCAACGTGCGCTCTACTCTATGTGGTGGCCATGTGGCCCGACCGCCACTTCCGCGACAGTCGCCGCCTCATCGGCGGTCGTTGTCTCCTCGTCGGTCGTTGTCGGCTCGTCCGTCTGTCGTCGTCGGCTCATCAGTCAGTCGTCATCTCGTCGGTCTGTCGTCGTCGGCTTGTCGGTCGGTCATTGCCTCCTCGTCAGTCGGTCGTCGTCTCCTTGTCGCCTCATCGGTCGGTCGTTGCCTCCTCGTCAGTCGGTCGTCGTCTTGTCGTCGGTCGGTCGGTCGTCAGCTCGTCGGCGGTCGTTGTCTCCTCGTCGGTCGTTGTCGGCTCATCGGTCTGTCGTTGGTCAGTGGTCGGCTGTTGTCGGTCAGTCGTCGTCTCGTCGTCGGTCAGTTGTCGTCGGCTCGTCAGTCAGTCGTCGTCGGTCAGTGGTCGGCTGTTGTCGGTCAGTCGTCGTCTTGTCGTCGGTCAGTTGTCGTCGGCTCGTCAGTCAGTCGTCGTCGGTCAGTTGTCGGTCAGTTGTCGGCCGTTGTCGTCCTTTGACAGCCTGTCGTTATCCGTCGTCGGTCAGTCATCGTTCATTGTCGTCCTTCGTCAGTCTGTCGTCGGTCAGTGGTCAGCAGTCGTCGTCCTTCGTCGGTCTGTCGTCATCCGTCATCAGTCAGTCCGATTCGTCAGTCATTGTCAGTCATTGTCAGTCATTGTCAGTCGTTGTCAGTCGTTGTCAGTCATTGTCGGTCGTCATCAGTCAACGTCGTCTGTCATCGTCAGTTGTTGTCAGTTGTTGTCAGTCATTGTCGTCCACGATCGTCGTCAGTCGTCGTCAGTCGTCGTCCATGGTCATCATCAGTCATCGCCCACAGTAATCATCAGTCGTTATCCACAGTCGTTGTCAGATGTCGTCCACAGGCAGTGTCAGTCGTCATTGTCAGTCGTCGTCCATAGTCATCATCCACACTCGTGGTCCACAATCATCATCCACAGTTATCATCCACAGTCATTGTCCACAGTCGTCTTCAGTCGTCGTCCAGTCGTCATCAGTCATCATCCACGGTCATTGTTAGTTGTTGTCCACGGTCGTCGTCAGTCATCATTCACAGTCATCGTTGGACATCATCCACAGTTGTCTTCGGCCGTCGTCAGTTTATCGCAGACTGGTTGTCCGCGTGAGAGTTCGAAAGAGAGAAAGATGATAATGGGAGACATACGGTTTCGGAGACGGCGGGTCGGAGTCGAGTTGGAATCGAGCGGTCGGATAAAGTCATGAGCACGCAAAAGAGCAGACACAAAGAGATGGAGAGAGGCGGGGCACAGTTGCCTAGCTTTCGCCAGGGCTAGGCTGGGATATTTGTATGTTGAGTCCAAGAAGAGGGGAGACCATGTACGCTACGCAGAGAAAGGAGCAAGTGGGGGGAAAAGGGAAAGAAAAGTGAGAAGTTGAAGTCCTGCTGGTGACAAACCGTGCGGCGTCGTATGCGAAAATTGTACGGTGATCAAAGAAAGAGTGGGAATGAATGGCGTGTTGAAGGTGCGACAGCGGGTGCAGGGTCGAAAGGAGCGGCTGAGCTCGGTGTCCGATGGCAAAGGCATCGAGTAGAATGCTAGCAAGACAAGCAGCAAGTCTAAGACAAAGAAAGGGATAAAGAAACATACGAGAAAGGAGCGAATAAAGCCATAACTAGTAATATGCGTATCCAACAGTGCACAGACCCGAGTAAGGACCGCCAGACAAGATGTCGAGCCCGACGTGCATGGCACTGGCTGAGAGTTAGCGAGGTGGCGCGCTTCGGTGGCGTCGGCCAGCGAGGGTAGGCGATGCGTGTGACATCAGCAGCGGCTTGAGGTGAGGCGAATGGGTACTTGGAAGGCGGCGAATGATGAGAGGGATGAGAGGGGCGAGGGACGACGTAGGCGAAGGGCGAGGAGGCAGGGGCGAGGAGGCAACATCGATGGTTGGCAAGTTAGCAACGGCCTCAGGCGTGACAGAGGTGTATCGTCCCGCTCATTCTCCTTCGTCTTTGGCTTTTCAACCTTTGGAAAAGAAATTTGTATGTTGCGTGAGAAAAAGAGGGGAATCGAGGGCAGACGATTACCGGTTGTGAGGAGGAGGGGCCCGGCGGCAAGGGGGTCGCGGACCGGGATTCCCGGATAGGGGGGTGGGTAGTTAGTCTGACCCCCATTCACGATATGAAAAAAATCGACCCTTACAAATATGGAAATTTGAGACCAAAAACCCTGATTTTGGTCCGAACTATGCCACATCTGTTCGGGCACATAATAAACCTTTGAGGTTTGAGGGTGAAAGCTAAGCGATGGGGGAAAGAATGGAGATGTGGCGGAAGGCATGGCAGGTAACAGGGGGAGTAATGGAGATGTGGCAGTGAGCCCAGAAAGAATGGATACGTGGCAGCACGCACTCAGTGAGGCCTAATGAGGGCGATAGAAAATGGAGAGCACAACAACCCCCCTCTAAGGACATGCATTTGCTGTCAAGTGGTGTCAGGCTTGCCGGGAAAGACAGCGTTGAGGATCCAGTGGGGAAATAGTGAAGTTGCTGCTGCTGCTGCTGTCGTCGAACGCATTGGTGGTGTGGGTGCTGTCAATGAAGCTGGCAGTGTTGTCCGGAATGCTGTTGCTGTTGCAGCTGGTGGTGTCGATGTTGGCGGTGTTGGTGTCGAAGATGCTGTTGCTGCCGCTGCTGTGGGCGTCGGCGTTGGCATTGTCGTCGATGTTGCGGTTGTCAGCGATGCTGGTGGTGCGAGCGGTGCAAATGGGCAGGGAGGTGTCGGCACCACTGTCGGTGTTGCTGGCGTTGCTGTTGGTCGCCGAGCCGAGGTCGGAATTGGTGATGGGGAGGGCGCGGACGTCGATGGTGATGTTGGCGGCGTTGTTGGAGTTGCTGTTGTTGTTGTTGTTGTTGTTGTTGTTGTTGTTGGCGTTGGTGTTGATGGTGCGACCAGTGGAGGTATTCTTGCAGTTGCTGCTACTACTTTTGATGACGGCATCGGCGTTGGTGGTACGAGCGATGTCGTTGATGTTGGCGGCGATGTCGGGAATGCCATTTCTATCGCTGCTGTTATCGTCGTTGGTGTCTGCTGTGGCTGATGATGGCGTCGTTGTTGCCTAAATTTGGGGCAGGTGAGATGCGAGAAGTGCTGGCAATGCTGTTGGTGTTGTCCGAAATGCTGTTGCTGCTGCTGCTGTTGGCAGCATTGGCATCGAGGGTGTGGGCGGAGTCGAAGATGTTGGCAGCGTGGATGAAGCTATGCTGCTGCTGTCGCCGACGTCGCACGTTGAGCCGTCCTCGGATTTGGGGGTGTGTCCGCCCGGATCGTACACGAACTTGCCGTTGTCGTTGGTGCCGAAGTCGCTGGCCTTGCATGGGTGGGTGCTGTTGTTGCGGTTGCGATGATTGCGGTTGCTGCTGTTGTCGATGATGCCAATGTTGTTGCG
>Ga0307510_10000575_pt1 | contig 37038 bp, 43 predicted proteins | sample 12_EM_MG_FD_207224 | JGI IMG/M metagenome (GOLD analysis project Ga0307510, IMG submission 207224) | Populus trichocarpa ectomycorrhiza microbial communities from riparian zone in the Pacific Northwest, United States - 12_EM | ecosystem: Host-associated > Plants > Roots > Unclassified | place...
ATTTGGGTTAGCAATCTCCGGACATTATATACCGCACACGGACCTGTAGGTGAGGACTGTAGACAACCACGGATGCAGAACCCCCCAAGTAGGGGAACAGCTTTCCTAGAATCGAAAGAGGGTCATATGTGCTCGCCACGAATAACCTAGAATCCTGGTTATTAGTATAAACGCACTCACTAACGGGTGGTGTCCTCACCCTTCAAATTCCCCAGAAAAGAGTTCTCCCCGTATGCTGAATAACGCTTCCGACGCCGTTTTACGTTTTGAGAGCCTCGATTTGTGTTTTTCTGAACCATACGATCCTGATGCTGGCTCGGTGGAGAGCACAACTTTCGGCGAATTAGGCACATGCGACTTCATGTGTATAAACGAACCCACGTGGTGTATGCGTATCATCTGCTGTTGCCCAGTTGAGAGGTGATAAAACGTCAGCAGTCAGCTCTTTTGGAAAATTCATCTGTGTCATGACGGGATACGCAGGTGGCGAGTCCACATCACAAATCGTTATTAATCGCCCGCTACCTGAGTTACAAGTTTGTTTATGGACCAGGATGAGGATGAGTGGTGTATGAGTTAGAAAACTGACCGCCTAAGCGCTCCAGCAGAGCGGAGACCACCATCCCAGACGCTTCATCTACTACGATGTAGCGGCCACCTGGCCGGACATTCCCAAGGTTCATCATCTGGGAGAGCGTGTCGATGCGCATGCCAAGGATGCGGGTCTGATCTTTCGTAAACCAGTATTCGCAGACATTGAAAAGCGTGGGTTGGACGGTTGTGAAGGATTTAGAATACCTTTATCTGCAAACTAAGAAGACGGAACGTCATCGAATCGCCCCCGCTTACTTTGCCACCTTTCTCTTTTTATATTTATCCTTGCTGTATTCGGTCTTGAGTGAATAGTTTGCATGCATCTCTATCTGTTTCTTGACAATTTCCTGCAACGCATCAGCTTTGTCGGGTTTGGTGCAGGAACTAGAACACGAATAGTCACGGTAGCATGAACACCAGACTGCTTCAAGGCTTCTATTTCGGCAGCAGTCAAGGGCTGGACAAATTGCCCGTCATTGATGAGCTCATTTGTGGCATCGGTATCATCTGCTGCCACGTTATTGAGAGACTCTTGGGCGCGAAAACCTTTCTCTCACCGAGTTCTTCGACAGCAGGTGGAGGAATCACGTTGATTGTCTTGTTGGCAATCTCATATGTCAGCCCGTACGGCTGGCCTACGAGCGCATCTGCTAAAAAAGAACCGAATTTTCCTAAATTGATCACGCTTTTCGCTGTCAGTTTATCTTTTGGTTAGCACGATCCTGAATGCGACGTACGAATCAGCCTCTAGTTTGGAACTCTTTATATCCCCAGTGGGTAACCTCAGGAGAATAGTGTCCCCAGCATGGATTAGCCCATCCATACCACTACTCTGTCTGTCCGATGTCGCATTGGAGGGACCTTGAGGCGCAGCAAAGAGCCTATCGTCCCCCGACATGATTCTGAATTTTGCCTCCGAGTCCAACCCATGATGAGACTGACAAGCGCTTGGCGGATATTTTCGGTAATCCCGGGCCGGCACAAACAAATTGTACGACGCTCGGCAAATTCAATTCACAACGCCATCCATGGCCGTCATCGATGAAATTGACACTACAAGCGTAACACCCCCTTCCCTTCCCAACAGCTCTCCGACATCCTTTCCGGATGAACTTTCATATCTCATTACATCATTTACCCCCGCCAATGATCACCAGTCACGCTCCAAGGCCTTCCTGGTTCTCGCTTCGTATTGTCGTGGTGTCCGAGCATCGATGGGGCAGGCGCTAGAAGACACGCAAGATCCAGGAACGCAAAGTCTGAGCCGGGTTTTTCTGCCAATAATTCAGGCTCGTATAGCCGAGGCCCAGGAAGCGGATGTAGTAGCTGGCCTTTCCTTCCTCACGGCGCTCTTTCAAGTGGATTGGCAGACAGCTTCTGATATCTTTCAACGGGAGGAGGTCCTCGCATCCATCACCGACATCTTAGATCTCTATACGTCTGAGATTGCAGCTAGAGAGGTTGCACGACTTCTCTCACAAGCCTGTGGACATAAATCCTGCCGTTCCACTCTCACCGCGGAGATCACCCAGTGGCTAGAGGCCGCACTGCGCCAGAAAAAGGACACACCTTTGCGTGCAGCTGCAGCAGTAGCAAGCACAAAGTTGTCCCGCGGCGCAGGCTCAGACGCATCGGTCGAGTCGTCGGGAACTTATAAACGCAGTGCAGACCAAGATTTAGTCGAACTTATGAAGGAAATCCTGATGAAAGGAGGAGGTCCAGACTCCATTCTGGATGCCGTCGAAGGCTTAGCCTATATGAGCGTTGAGCCCTCAGTCAAGGAAGGCCTCTCAAAGGATGCACCCTTCTTGAAGAAGCTGTTTTCTTTCATTCCTGCAAGGCGGGGGACTGCGAGCACGCCTTCGGACTCGCCTAGTCATTCACTCATATACGGGATTCTCAACATCATCTATCATCTTAGCGTTTACCGACCGCCGCTCACACCGGATCAGGAACAAATTATGAAGCTCCGAAGAATGACCAAACCCGGTAACACAAGTTCGTGCGGCCCTGAGGAAAACCTTTCGGATATACTGGAGGATGAAAAGCACGTCACTGAACGAGGAAAGAACTTGGTGAAGAATGGCGCTCTCAATGTTCTAGCAACCGCAATACGAATAGCTGACAGTGAGGGCATCCGGCTAACCGTAGGCCGAATCCTTCTAAATCTCAGCGTGCATAAGGAGAACAGGGGAAAAATACTTCAGAGTGGCGGGGCAAGGACGCTGGCAGAGATCATACGGAAATCCCTTTCCGTAATAAAGCTACCACCCGAGGAACAATCCGAGGTTGATGCCTCACAATTGGAGCTTATCCAGGCCTTGGCAAAACTAGCCATAACATCCTCACCCACTCAAGTATTTGGGCCCGACCCCGGTGCCATTTATGACGCTATTCGACCGCTTGCTATCTTGCTCACACACTCGGCATCGAGCCTTCTGCAACGATTCGAGGCAATCATGGCTTTGACCAATCTATCGTCGCAGAGTGTTGAAGCCGCCAGTCGCGTGGCGCAGGCGGACGGACTGTTGACGAAGATCGAATTTCTGATGCTGGAGGACCATGTGCTCATCAGAAGGGCGGCTACTGAAATTACTTGCAATTTAGTAGCTGGCTCGGACAGCGTCTTCAAGAAGTATTCAGATGGTAATGCTGCAAAATCGAGACTCCATATCCTAATAGCCCTGTCAGATGTCGAAGATCTGCCCACGCGGCTAGCAGCCTCTGGTACTCTCGCAAGTCTAACGTCATCCCCCGATGCTTGTCGTTCCCTTTACGAGTTGGAGCACGACAATCATAGGGTTCTTCCTATCCTCACTACACTTATCAATCCTTCCCCCGGATCCGGTGAACCACCTGTCACAACTGCCCCAGACCCTGGTCTGGTGCATCGGGGAGTTGTGTGCATCCGAAACTTCTTTGTCAACCTCGAACCAACTCTCCGGAAACAACTGAAGGAGGAAACTGACCTGACAGACGTTATAAATGGGTTGACCGCGACCATGAAGGCCAACACGGAGAAAGCAGAGGTATTACGCGCTACTGCAGAGACGTTAAAGTGTCTCATGGACCTCGGCGTTTGTATTCCCGGCATGTAGTTGTGCAGCCTTTCTGTCATAACAAAGTGGTCGAAGGTATTGTGTAACGATTACCCCGAGTTATGTTGGTCAAAGTTGACCACTCCGCCTAGGTTCAATCGAACTCACTCACGCAGTGTCTCCTCTTCGGGAGACGAACTGTCTGCTCCGTCTGCTCCCTCATAAATTTTGCATCCGAGTGCCTTCCCATTTCGACCTTTGTTGCAATGCCCCCGAAGCCGAATTGGAATTGCCGCTCTCAAAGGTCTCGAGCAAAAATTTCTCACTCGAATCTGGCCATCAATTTTCTATCTCTGTCCTCTTCTCCCAACCCAAGCAATCGTTTATTTTAGATCTCTCACGAACATGAGCCCTATTTATGCCATCCTCAGTGTGCTCGAAGCCGCGGTGGACTGGTTCATCGCGCTGCCTGTTTTGCTTAGTCGTTACGATCGGTCCCCATAGGACCTTGAAGCTCTGTGTTGTTCGCCAGCAAATCCGTCATCGTAAGTGGTTTATTCGACTTGATACGCGTTGATTTGACTCGTTAAACTTGTTAAGGAATTACACCCAATGGAACCTTGTCTTCACATTCTACCCCTTGACTATCCACCTAACGAGGGTGAGTACCCGTGTGGTGAGTTGGCGACTAGTACTTTGTTATCTCTCGTCATCTTACTCTTTTTGTTTTAGAAGAAGTACCGGCATGGGCTTAGCCTCACTTTGATTTATCCGGGCCAGATGCAAGAGGGTATGGACGAGTTAGGGGATGCCGCTGGGACAAAGGCCACAGGGAGCACATGGGGGCACTGCGTGATCGACGAACTTTTTCACAATGGCAGAGAAGGTTACTTGGCCTTTAACTTCGCTGTCTCAAAATCGCTTGTTATCCCTCCAAAGTCAATTGACCACGGCCTGTTGGTGTCCCCTATCGTTCATCCAAGTCGTATAGAAAGCTCAAGAACATCAACATCCGCGACTTTCTAGGCAGAGGCGTAACGCCTCGTGAACTTGGACATGACATATTAAGTGTATATAAACTCGTCATCAAGCGGGCTAATGCGACTCGGAGGAGTATACTTTGTGCAGACCTGTGGCTGAAGATGTTCCTGTTGCGACTACCATCCCTTAATGTAGGGCGCTGACACACTGCACATTTCACTCGTGTACCCCTGCTTACTCCATTGCCGCAATCCACGGAGATATCACAGGGTAACCGACTGTTATGCCACGTTTTCGATGCGTGTGCTAAGCGAATACTGTTCATTTGTCATGCACTTGAGGTGATTATAGGTTCGATGTCGTAGGTGAACACACACATATCAAGTTGCCGATGGCAGCCTGTGGCCAAATTGTTCCAAGAAATGAAGTGATTGCGAAAGGATTCAAAGGAAAGTTTCCTCATCCAAAGGTTACAGACCTGCACCAACACCGTCCCTCCTACCATCCGGGCTACCTTCACACGGATGAACACGGACCATGGGTCATCTCGAAATTGAAGAACAAGCAAGGGCACACAACATAACCAGGGGTTGATTGTTGATCACAGATGATCAGATCATTGGCGCCATGAGCGCCACTGCTACTATATAATGCGTATATACGGCGTGGTATTACTTCTTATCGAGCTTTATCCTTTCCACACACACCATCTCCAAGCCCTGGTCTGGTAGTTTCCTTATCCACATAGCAAAGATCGTCGGTCATTAGTGTGACACTGGGTCTAGAGCATTGCTTGTTTGAGAGCATCATGGCGATTTCCCTGGCACAGTCCGCATCAAGGCCCAAGCACCCGGAGTCCCGTCCTCTCTTCACCCACTACTGTACTCAGCCAACTTGAACACAATTACGCAAGCTCGGCCTCACCTTTTCCGTACCTGCGCATCTGTCTCCTCCGTGGCGGAATACCTCAATACAGACGTGTAAGCCACGCGTATTTTCGCACCCGCCTTGTCGTTGCTCGTGCTGGCCCTCCTCGCACTCAAGACTACATTGGATGTCTTACCACTACTTGCATGGGCATTCCACGCGATCTGTGGTTGACTCCATCTTTGTGTGTGAGGAGAGCATGCCGTGCACGCGCCCGGCTTCTTCCCGTCGCTGCACCTCATTGTATGGGGTGGGGTAGTGTGTTGCGTCCCAAGCGCAGCGCTTGCGGTGGTCGTAAAGACTGGTTTGGCAGTAGCCTATTCTCTGCTGGACACAATGGCAACTTGGCTGGTGCTACTTCTGCTGCTACTCCCAATTGTATTTTGGCATCGGCCCTTTTGTGTTTGGGTGCAGCCTTATGTGTGGGCAATGATGTTGGGTGTAGTTTTTTGTGCCTAGGGTTTTGCTTCTCTTATGCGTGATGAGGTACGTAGAGAATCGCATTATGTCAGTCTCATGTCCCTACATTGTTGCTAGCACCCATGCCCCCGTTCCCCATCAAAATCTAGTCTTAGCCTAGTGACTAGCGGCCTACTATACTTTCTCTTGTAGAATATAATGACCGAGTTTTCTAAATTGTTCATCCTCTATTGGCCGGAGAAAGTTGGGACATATCCTGGTACTACTATCGCCTTTTGCATATGGGTCGTAGTGGAGTTGTAAGTCTCTGTGGTGAGGTCATAAATCGTGTGGAGGTCCTAGGAATAGCCTGCGCCGCAGTAATTTAATTTGTTGTGTATAATTGTCATGCTGCCAAATTTGGACAGAACCGGAACAGTGTGCGGTCTGATTATTGGCTCGCAACTCTATATCATATCACACAACTCCTTCAGCCTGTATCGGACACAATGGTTCGTCTCCTCTACTCGAAGCGTCCGATATCTTGATGGTTTGTTCCCTAGGCCCCGTCCAAAAAGGCTGGCAAGAAGGGAACTGCAACCCCGAAGAAGGCTGGTCCTACCAAAGTTGCGAAGGTCATTACCCCTTCTCTGTCCCAATCACTTGACAACTGATCTTTGTTAAGGCCGACTGGAAAGAAGGATTCAAGAAGAAGCAGGTTGGGGTCTCAGATATGACCCTACTGACAACCATCAGCAACGAGAGCATCAACGATAATTTGCAGAAGCGATGGACGAGCGGCGAGATCTACACATACATCGGTGCGGTCTTGATATCAGTCAACCCTTTCCGAGGTGAGAGCTTGTCATTCCCATATAAAGTCCATGCCCATTCATGGTGCCAGACCTTGGCATATATACCGAGGACGTCCTGCGCCGATATCAAGGCAAAAACAGACTAGAAGTCCCTCCACACGTCTTCGGTATTGCGGAATCTGCATTTTACAATATGAATGCGTATAAAGAGAACCAGTGTGTCATTATCTCTGGAGAATCTGGAGCGGGCAAGACCGAGGCTGCCAAACGTATCATGCAGTATATTGCAGCGGTATCTGGTGGACAAGACAGCAGCATTCAGCAGATAAAGGAAATGGTCCTGGCCACCAACCCTCTTCTAGAGAGCTTTGGGTGTGCGAAGACGCTCCGCAACAACAACTCAAGTCGACATGTGAGTAAATCCCGCTGTCACAAAGATTTCACTCATAGTCTTCAGGGGAAATACTTAGAGATCATGTTCAATGAGCACGCAGAGCCCATCGGCGCTCAGATCACCAACTACCTACTAGAAAAGGCTCGCGTGGTTGGTCAAGTTCAAAATGAACGTAACTTCCACGTATTCTATCAGTTCACGAAAGCTGCATCGGCCGAGCAGAGGGGTACGATGCTTCTCCACTCTCCCGCATCGATCGCATCGATTCATGCATCTGTATAGAGGCATTTGGTCTGCAAGGACCTGATGCGTATGCATACACTAGCCTAAGTAACTGTCTGGAGGTTGAGGGTATAGACGATGTCAAAGACTTTGCTGATACCTTGGTAGGTCCCGTTTATTACTTGCGATCTGTGTTAATCAACCATTTCAGAGAGCCATGAATGTCATTGGCCTGAGTGCGGAAGAACAAACTGAAATCTTCCGCATGCTTTCAATTGTTCTCTGGCTTGGGAACGTCCAATACAACGAGATGGACGATGGGAACGCTGCTATATCTGACCTTGGAGTCACAGATTTCATTGCATATCTTATGGATGTTGATAGTACTCAAGTTCAGAAGGTACTCACGACAAAAGTCGTCGAAACTCAGAGAGGCGGACGACGCGGTTCGGTCTACGACGTACCCTTGAATCCAGCACAAGCTAGTTCAGGGAGAGATGCCCTAGCGAAGGCTATTTACAACAACTTGTTCGAGTGGATTGTCTCCCGTATCAACATCTCCATGAAACCTCGTGGGGCAACGAGCCAATTGATCGGAATTCTGGTATGTTAGTCTAATCATTATCTGAGGTTCCTCTCTTGATGCTCTATACAGGATATCTTCGGATTTGAGATCTTCCAGGTGAAATCCATAACTTGGACCCTGGAGTAGCCCTAAATCGTCTTTTAAGGAAAATTCTTTCGAACAACTCTGCATAAACTATGTCAACGAAAAGCTACAACAGATTTTCATCGAGTTGACACTCAAGACCGAGCAGGAAGAATATGTCCGTGAGCAGATTAAGTGGACCGAAATTAAATATTTCAACAACAAGATTGTCTGCGATCTCATTGAGGAACGCCGCCCACCTGGAATTTTCGCTGCTCTGAACGATGCCACAGCAACCGCACATGCAGATCCTACAGCGGCTGATAACAGTTTCATCCAGCGAACTGCGGCTCTTGCCTCCAACCCGCATTTCGAGGCACGCGGTGCTCAGTTCCTGGTCAAACACTATGCTGGTGATGTCATGTACCATGTTGCGGGGATGACAGACAAGAACAAGGATGCCCTCATCAAGGATTTACTGGATCTCGTCTCTATGAGTGGCAATGTATTTCTACAGACATTGTTCCCCGATCGTCCGGATCCCAATAGCAAGAAACGTCCTCCAACTGCAGGCGATAGGATTAAGGCGAGTGAAGCCCGTTCTTACGATAACATTGGTCTTACGATCAGTTCCCGAGTCAGGCATCTGCGGGAGCTTTGGTCGAAAATCTCATGCGTGCTCGGCCGTCATACATCCGTACGATCAAACCAAACCAGAATCGGAGTGCAACGGAATTCGATACCAAGGCGGTTCTCCACCAGATCAAGTACCTTGGCCTGCAAGAAAACATCCGAGTCCGTCGTGCGGGTTTCGCGTATCGCAATACGTTTGAAAAAATGGTGGAGCGGTTTTATCTTCTATCCCCCAACACCTCGTACGCAGGGGAATATACGTGGACGGGTGACCCTCGCAGTGGGTGCGAGAGAATTCTCACTGACACTGGGATTGCAAAGGAGGAGTGGCAAATGGGTGTCACAAAGGCCTTTATCAAAAACCCAGAAACGGTGAGTATGGGTCTCAGGCTCGCAACCATGACGATGCTTGACTTGCTTCCAGCTTTTCGCGTTGGAAACTATGAGGGACCGATACTGGCACAACATGGCAGCCAGAATCCAAAGGGCATGGCGTAATTACATGCGGTACAGAAATGAGTGCGCTAAGCGTATTCAGCGATTCTGGAAGAACAACAAGGAAGCTATCGTGTATGCCCAGAAGCGGGATTACGGTCATCAAATCCTCGCAGATAGGAAAGAACGCAGGCGTTTCAGTTTGCTTAGCTATCGTCGGTATATGGGGGATTATCTTGATGTAAATGGCGACAGTCCACTTGGTGGTGAACTGAAGTCCGTGTGTGGTATTAGAGGTGTGTGTGCCTGCCATATCGAGCATCAGTGGTACTGACACTGAATTACCCTTAGCCGAGAATGTTGCATTCAGTTCCCGAATACAACTACTAGTCTCGAAGTTCGGGCGATCCAGTAAACCCAGCCCCCGCTTCCTCGTTGTCGTACGTTGATCCATTTACTTCGGAATTGGTTTTCTTCTGACCCGAAAAAGACGGGAAAGGCTGTTCACATTATCGTCAATTCCCAAACAAAGGATGGAGACGTGCAGACGATTCTCGAACGCAAGATTCCTCTTATGACAATCAAGAGTATTGCACTGTCGAATCTTCGAGATGACTGGATGGCGAGTGCTAAAATTACGTTGTCCCAGCCCATGTTCATCCATAATCTCCTATTCAGGTTCTGAATACCAACAATATCTCGGAGGAAGGCGACCCCGTGCTTTGCTGCTATTTTAAGACCGAATTGGCCTCGACTCTTCTTCAGTTAACATCAGCTGGCATCAATCTTGTGGTCAGCCCTCTGTATGTTGTCCTTCGTATTCCCTTGTCAGTTTCTGTCCTAATCTCCAGACAGGGTGGATTATGCCAAGAAGAAAGAGAAGAGAGCTCAGGTTAAATTCGTGAAGGACGAAACAGTTCAAAAGGATGATCAATACAAGAGTCACACTGTGCATGTCCCTACAGGCGAACCTCCGAATAGTCGGTCCAGGCCGCCAGCTAAACGGAAAGCTGGCGTCGTCCGCCCCATTACTCAAGGAAAGCTACTCAAGAGTAGTGGCCGTTCCAAGGTCTGTTATATCGTGTCTGTACAATACGATATTTTCACATGTGGTCACCTTAGCCTACGGGAACCCGACCGAAACCCGCAGCTCAGCTGTTACCAGGCAATTCTCGCCCGTCTACTGTGACGAAACCCACGGGTTCGAGGGCAGACTCGACAATCTCACGTGCTCCTCCTCCCCCACCGAGTCGCGATCGTCCTCCACCATCCGTTCCTGAAGAACCAGACACCCCCATGTACCGCGCTAAATATGCTTTCGATGGCCAAGCCGGCGAGTTATCTTTGGCGAAGGATGACCTTGTCGAGCTCGTCGAGAAGGATGACAACGGATGGTGGCTTGTGAAGAAAGAAGGTCTGGAGGGTTGGGCGCCGAGCAATTACCTCGAACTAGTGCCTCCGAAGCCGAAAGCAGCGCCTGCGCCTCCACCCGCACTACCACCTGCCCCGCGGCGTCCTCCCGCACCCCCTACCGCCCCTGCCGTGGCTCCGAAACCCAACGCGCCACAGATGCAGCAGCAGCTCAGGATTCCGGTACAATCACTCACCGCAAATGCCTCCGCGAAACCTGTATCCGTGTTTCCTGGAATGGCACCGCCCAACGGCACCGCAGCGCCATGGAAGAGGACACTGGATGCATCTGCGGGGACGACGCCTGCGACCTCGAGACCGTCGAGCGCGGTGGGGGCGGCGAAGCCGCCGCCTCCCCCGGTTGGAAAGAAACCTGCACCACCTCCGCCCGTGGCCTCCAAGCCTGCCGCTCCGAAACTACCCGGAAGACCACCCGTCCCTTCGGCTACAAGACCTACACCTGCGCCGTCTGCGCCGCGACCTGGTGCCGCCAAGCCTGGTGGTTCCGCACCAGGCCAGCTGGATCTGGCAGCTGCTGTAAGGTCTTTTTCTGTAGCTTCCATATCCCAAAGCTAACTGGTTCCATCAGCTTGCTAAGCGCGCACAGAGGATGGCAGAGACCGAATAAACATTGAAAGTGATTTCCTTGGGGTGGCGACTTCCGTACGATGGGTGGTCCGTTGTATTGTTCCTGTAGACTTACAGATAACGAGAAGTGGAGGTCGGTGTACAGTGGGCGTGCTATTAGATGGATTAATTGAATGGACGTGGAGGCAATGTAACAAGTGTCAGGTCAGAGAATGGGAGGAAATCGTAAGTGCATGGTATCGTTGGATCGGTATATCTTCCAAATAAGAAATGGTAAAGCGACAGCTCTAGGAGAGAGTAACAGTTATAGGCGGCAAGTTTCCGGCGTCATGTTCGTCGCCACCGATCTCCATTGTTCTCTCATCATCTATTCTGGGGCCCGTCTCGCTGTCTCCTGAGACGACAGTTCGGGAGAGCGTTTGCGGGTTCTGTTGCAGGTGAGTTTCTTCGTCTGTTTCGGTTTCAGTCAGGGCAGAATGTATGGAAGATTTGTCATCTGCCATGTCGCCACGCCAGAAGCGCACTTCCTCGGCAGAGAGTACCTTCACACCGCCTCCCTGCTTCTCAAAGTCCCGCGGCTCGGCGCGGAGAGCACGACGGCCTGTCTCCAAAAGGCCCTCAAGAATGCCTTTAACTCGACGGTACGTCTCGTCGTGCTTGCCCGTATCCTCCTCATCGCCGTCGTCGCCGTCTTCGTCGTCGATGTCCTCGTCATCTGCAATGTCCTCAGGGCCAAGTGATGACTTGATGGCACGAAAATCGCGAGGTGGGAGCATCAGACGCGACTCCCGCAACTTCCGCCGCAACTCTCTAATTTCTTTGGCTTGCTTATGCTTGGTCGTTTCAAGGGTGGCATTTATGGCCAGAAGGGATCTATTCGTGATCTCCAAGTCCTCAATCTGGGATACCAGAGACTTGTGAGTGACAGATACACGCATGCGGAAGGATAATTTGTTACCTTGCGATTCGTCTTGGCCTCTGCCCTGGTCTTTCGACTAGAGTCCTCAAGCTGGTCACCATGTGTCGCGGGGCTACCCGGTGAAAACCGGGGCGAATCAGGCCCAGATAGGTCATCGAACACATCAAAAGTTGTGCCGGAACCGCGTGCGAGACCTCGTTCTCCGGTAGTCCATGTCGTGGTATGGATGTGAGAGTTTGGTGTAGACGCGGTACTGCCACTGACAGATGAGTCTTGCGTCTGTTTAGAGGACTGTGACGAGAATGACAACGTGGAGGTGGGGGGCGATTGGGGTGGCAAAGGTATGGCCGCTGGGTCAACCTTTGCGGAAACACGAAATGGGAGATTGTTGTCGGGGTCGCGGTTGCTAGGGGGAGAAAATGAGTGTGTGTTAAGGCGTGCCGAAGCCATGTGAGGCGTGATCCGTGGCGGGTAACGGTGAGGATTCGCAGCAGACGTTGGCGTCGTAATGGGATGGATAGTAAAAGGAACAGTCGGGATTGTCGGCGAGGGTGGCCTGGAACCGAAATTGCTGACATCTGTTGTTGTATGCGCTCCTGGTCGACTTTCCGTGGGATGTATCGGAGCAAGAGGTGGGGATGAGGGGTTTAACGGGCTCGCCGAGGTAAATCCATTAGACTTCACCACGCTCGAGACCTTAGCCTTCACGCGTATCGCCGGATTTGTGGGTGGGTTGTCTGAAGAGAGACGGGGAGATGGCGGTGCCGAAGAAGCAGGATGGAACGAGCCACTACTGCGCCGCGCTCGGACGGAAGAAGTCCCGAGTGTTGAAGTTAGGGAGCGCTGTCTAGACAACTCGTGGGCGATGAGTGGAGCCTTTGATCTCGAGGGTTGAACATCAATAGCGGATCGCGTGGACGAAAGCTTCCTGGCATGGCCGTGGGGCGGTTTGGTTGGCGATGGTGGCCGCGTTGTGGACTTGACGGTGGCGTTGCCGGTGCCTGATGAAGAGGATGTCCGCCCAATGACGATGGCAGCACTGCTGCTAACCTTGGCTTTTGGACGAAAAGTCGGTTCAGCCAGCATGGGTGAAGGAGTCGGAGGAGGCTTGGGCCTTGACGGGGTATGAGGGCGTGAGGGAGGTCTTGACTGAATGGTAATCACATTAGTCAAATTTACTTTTGCTGTCACCTTTTCGTGGGGATGTGAGTTGCACGACGCGGACTAGGGCGCTTTGCAGATAATAATTCACCTTTCCTTTATCCATAGAAGTTCAGACGTTCAAAAGTTGAGATAGCAGAGTGACGAAGAATGGAGAATGGTACATCAGAGGAAAGCATCACAAGAGCCAAGCTTAGATTCCTTTTTTGGCCAAGACACTTTCCACCACCTTTTCAATCAACCTTTGCCATTCCATCGACCCGCTCCCCCGTCCGCTTAGCGCGGCCGTCACGCTCTTCTCCACGTACTTCCCAACCATGTCCACTTCTATATTCACTTTTGATCCTATGTTTTTCTTGGCGAGGGTAACTTTCTCTTGGGTGTGTTGAATGAGCATGATGCCAAACGTTCGCTTTTCGTCGTCCACTTCCGTCAGAGTGAGTGAAGTTCCATCAATGGCGACATAACCTTTCGGGATCAGGTACGGTAGCAGGGGTGGTCGCATGGGTGTTGCCTCATTCAGCTGGAAAAGAAGTCGCAGGGAGTCGCCGTCAGGTATCTTGGAAATCAGCGTTGCAGTGTCATCAACGTGACCCTCAAAAGACGAACAGCGTGAGCGCCTGCAGGGATGAGACAGGCACCAAACTGACTTGTACAAAGTGTCCTCCAAACCGGACATGAGGACCCATGGCACGCTCCAAGTTGACCTGGTCGCCGACCTTCCGCTCTCCTGATTGTGATGGATTAAGACTTTGATCGATCGTTTCCTCCACAGCACGTACCCAAATCTGTCCTCTCCAATGTCTCGTTGGCAAGCCAGACCTCGAACCAACCGCCCTTTTGCTGAGCGTCAAACCTGGTGACCGTGAGGCAAGCCCCATTCACCGCGATCGAATCGCCGACATGACAATCCCCAAGGATTGGGCCCGCATCTGAGATTGTCAATGTACATCCTCCGCTATCGAGGCTTATAGTAGCGACGGTTCCCAAAAGTTCGATCTGAGAATAAAGAAATATTAGAGAGATATAGTTGATGTATTATGGGCCACGTACGAGGCCTGTGAACATCCTGTGAGAAAGTTGTGGACGATGATGGGAAGAGCCCGTTCCGTGCGGTCGTCAATTTCTTTGCTGACTTCACATGTCCCACCATCAAACCCGACAAAGTGGGGAGGCCGTGAAGAAACGAACGATCTGGGAGTCATATGCCGGTATGTGCCATCTTACTGTTTTGCACAGCAGTAGTTTTCACGCCTCTATTCTAGTCCTCCCTCCCAAAACCCGCCTCAATATCTCCCTTGCGATCTGCGCTGTAGCCATAGCCGGCATTTTCATATCCGACCGTCTTGAGCAAGCCATACCTACTCCCCCGAAAACCACACCAACACCTCCTAAACAGCTCTAACCGAGCCCTGGGATCCAAATAGCCCTTGACTCGGTAGCATGTTCTATCATCCGTTTCGGGACGCGGGAAATTACAAGCAGTGAATATGTCACCAATTGAATTCACATGTTTCCTCCAATTGCCCTCACTACTACTAGGTCGCAAGGCCATCATACGCATCTTCCGATGTCGCTGACCTTTGAGTGTTCGATCGACTGAGAGGAGAATGGAATTTGTTCGTTGTCACTTCGTTGACGACGCAACAGGACACGCGCTGCGTGCCAAGCAGCTGGCTGTTATCTTTCGGTGGCCCCGCGGTAGGGAATGCTGAGCAGTCGGACGGCTTGTTCTGGTCAGGGCTCTGATCAATGTCGACTTTCCACTGCTCTGCGTGTGTGGCTGCCCCTTTTTGCATCCGCGGTGCTGGGGGTGACCCAAACGATGGATACCCCGGCAAGTTCAAGTTGTTCTCCTCGACCTTGTATTCCCATGTCCCGCGCTCCCAATCCGGGACAAGCTCTTCCTTGCCCCCTCCCTGCCGTCTCCGGCGGCGACCGCAGACATCACACAAAAAGCCCCACCATTGGTCAAAAAATACGACGAGGAGTATCACCGTGCCAACTGCGCTAATCGCAATGACCGCAATTCCGATCACACGCCAGTCGATCGCTTGTCCCTGGGACAGCGCTGAATCGGCGGCGGGCGTGGGTGAAGGATACCACATGGAAGTAGTGACGGTATTCTGGCTGGCGTTGCTGGTGGAAACGACGCTAGTATACGCGCCATTGCCTGCAGAAGCAGGTGTTGGCGGCCTCGAGGTTGGGGATTGTGTGGGTGTCAGGTACGGATGCGGAGAAACTCCAGTTATAGCTATAGTGAGTTGCGCGGCGTGTGTCGTGAGCTGAGAGAACGCAGAAGTCGTGTGCTCGACACGGGGTAGTGTGGAGACCTGCTCCGTGCGGTGTGTGGTCGGGGTGAGGAGGGGTTTGAGGTCGGGTTCGGGTTCAGGTTCATCGAATCCAGGCCCCAACTGTAGAAGGTCTCCAAGGTCACCTTGGGGCAGAGCTCGCGCCGCCGAATTGAGGAGCACAGTCACGAGGCTTGAGATACCCCACAACATGAGGCTACTTGGCGCAGGTGAGAAATTCTAGTGGGCGGCGGCGTCTCTGCGATGTGCTTAGGCGTTTCGGACCTTTCAAGTGTAATGGACCGACGGACTGGCAGACGCGTCTCAATTCGTCACGTGAAATTCTTCATACATCACGTGCTTAAAAGAGTTGAATCTGAATCCGTAACCGTAAAGAAACCCTAACCGGCTTAGACGTTGCATTGAGACCGCCATCCAGCCGACGAAGGTGTGAATAATCGGACAAGTGTCCCTGTGGAAGAGAAGTCGAAAGGCATCGATCTCTTTTGTCTCGGGAACCTCTCCTACACTGTCGGCATCAAGGAATTCATCTCCTCAACCACCGCCTCCAGTCCTAAGTCTTTCCAGCGAATGAAGTACATCCACCTCACGCTCTTTACCTCCTACCCCATCTTCTACTTCCCGGGAATTGGTTGCAGGCTTAGCCTTACCTCCAGACCGTCACCTACCCAAGGTGCTGTATTACGAATACCCCTTTGTTGTCGACATCTTAGCTACAACAGTCCCATAGCAGTCCATTGACACGATGATCTTCAATCAACAATCGCCATACGATACCTCGTCCATGTAATACCACCACACTTCTCGGACCGGCCTCGTACGGGCTCGCATCGTCTCTTCTGCATTACTCGCAGAAGTGGATGCCATGCCACCACCAGTGATAATGGCGACAGAAAGGGAGAAGGCCGGTCCGCTCAAGTCCATTCCTCAAATCCAGGCGTACGAACAGTTCTACCAACCCACTGCCACCAGACCAGCTTGGGACACGGAAGACCCTATCACGCGTTGACCCCACGGTCCGCCCAGGTGCGCTCGCAGGTGGTGGAGGCTGGGTAACACCCCCGTCATCGTCCTTCGACACTGTGCGTGTCCCGCCTACAAGCTCGCGTCGACGGCCGAGCCGAGCTGCAACACTTCCATGACCATCGTCGAATGATGAGTCTTTCGAAACAACTGGGCCAGTGCCTGGCCTGGAGCTCGATCGGCGTACTCGATGACATACTGCATTTTCTTACTTTTTTTTTTCTCGTCGGACGGATCGACTACTATTTAACTTCTTGATTTGCTTTTTTGCTTTCACAATACCATACCCGTTATAGTGTTGGATACAGTTGTAAGTTACTGATCATATCAACAGAGCTGGCCACATACAAAAAGTTAGAAGATCTTTATTATAGTGCGGCCCAACATGATAAAATGAAACGTAGGCATAATTCACTGATAACAGATCAAGCAGTATGCTACGCGTATCATACACGACTACAGCTCAAACAAACGACAAAGTTCAAAACAATATACGCATGAAGTTAGGTAGGAAGGGCGCGAAGTAATACGAGACATTCAAAACAATCCACACCAAGAGCGAGGAACTTTGCTAGCGGTCACGGTGATCGCCCCTTGCCCGACTTGACCACCATTCAACTGCTTGAACGCCGTCGATGCCATGTTAAAACCATGGCCTGCGGTGTCGACGGCAGTCATGATGATTGTCGCGCCGTTCTCCGGGTTAGTGATTCTCCAACACCCGCCGCAATTGGGCGAGTTCCACGCGACGTCGAAAGCACCGCCGATGTAAGGGTAGGAGGGAAGCTTGTTAAACGTCGGGTATTTGGCAGCGAGGCCGTTGGCCCCATCCGAGCATGCGACGTTGTTGAGAGAGCCAGTGGGGTTGTCAAAAGTGGTGTCGTACGTGGCGCGGAGCGGGCTCGGCGTCGGGGTGGCCGCCTGAGGCATGGCGTGGATGACCCGCGTGGAGAGGAGCGCGAGGACGAAGGTGATAGCGCAGATTGGATTGACCATTGTGAAAGTGAAAGAGTTGGTTTGTGGGTGTGTTGGTGGTACGAGCGATGGTTCACTGATGAGAGGAGAGGAAACCTGGCCCACATTTATATGCAAAGAATATCGGACTCATTGGGCGGGAGGATCTAGTGTGTACATGGCATGGGCGGCAAACCGCTGGTGTACTCTCAGCTTTGTGGTGTAGGTTCGCACACGATGTAAGCTCAAGGCCGGACTGAGCTGGAACTGGTTCAACCGAGCCGAGTCCGAGCCTAGTGAGCCTGGGCGGGCCAAGAATGACGGCCTATCATAGAGCCTAGGGCAGGTGAAGACTATCATTGAAAAATGGAAGGAGAGACCACCAAAAGGAGGACAAGGGATCCATTGTCAAATTTCACAAATGGCGAAGACCAAATTCGAGCCGTTTGCGAGCCGAGAGTCAAATGGCCCATCGTATCGATAAGTCCCTGGCTTTTATTTAGAGATTGAGTATTCACATAGATATTTCGTAACTATGCATTATACAGTGCCGGACAGCAAAAGTCGACAAGTTTCCTAGCGCCGGAACCAGAACTTTTTCAGAAAAATAGAGTTCAGAATTGTGATCAGGGGGGCTGAAAACGTCCAAAAACACCCTTTACGGGCTTTCCCGCGTATTTTTTGGGGTGGCCAACTATTGGGGTCAGGGTTTCAACATAATATCTAGTTTATAATGGCATCATCGCTTCTGGACCGACCCTCCGATGCGATTTCTGCATATGGATGGCCCACTTGGCCGCCTTCCCGGTCAAACTTGGTAAGCAGTCATATTTTGCCACATCAAGATGGTCTTTGGGTACATCTCTGTACTGTTGCTTGCACCATCCCCAGTACTGTATCCAGTAGTTAGCCAATGTATGGGAATAAATTAAATCAATGGGATTCAACTTGCAGTGGAATTTTGGGAGACAGTTTAACTTTGTGATCAGTGTTATATTTATTTAAACTTTTCTTTCAATATTTTCGAAATAATAAAACTCTTAGAATCAGTTGAAGGCACTTCATTTCTCACGCGTTATCCATTTAACTTATCAGTTATCATTGTTTTTTGATATTTTTGCGCCCATTGTCATGTCACGTGGGAGCACCAGACTCATTATCACGTGGTTTGCCCTGCCCTTATCAGATAATTTTCACCCTTTTCAACATTGGCATTGGATTCACAAGGGCAAATGGTGTCAATTCATATACTTTTCAATTGATTAACCCTAACTTTAGGGTTGGCCAACTATCAAATTTTGCAAAAAGTAAAGTAGTGTTTATTTTGCGTTTTGAACAAAAATACATCATTAATATTTTTTGTTGACTTGCTGTCCGGCACTGTAATACCAACCCAGATTTGTGCCATGTTTTAGGGTCCAGCCCGCAGTTTGACCAGGCCTGACTCAGAGCCCGAGGAAGCCGGATGGGAGCTATTAGATCACTGTCAATATGCGCAGTGTCGAATGCATAGTGTAGCCCGTGTGTGCGCCTGTATGGCATGCGCAGTACAGTATTACTGGTAAAATAACAATAAAAATTTGCGTTCGCTCGAGCGAGCGAATGGGTTGGAGACGTTGAAGCAAAGAGTTAGTTAGCCGAATGATGAGCGGAGATCCGAGTCTCGGCGCGAAACTTCGCAGACCCATCCGTCACGCGATCTAAATTGTGGGTCACATGAACATCGAGAATTTGGGCTTCCTTCTCCTGTTTGCCCCGTTGATTCCGTCCAACAAGTAACGACCACACCCACATCATCACCACCTAACGCAACAATGTCTACATCTCACAAACTGTGGTGTCTCATCGAAGGAGACGAAACCCTCCTTCTTGTTACTGCCCCCTCGAATATATCTATATTCGAGTTGAAGAAATTGATTAAAGCCGAGAGAGAGAATACACCCTTTTTGAAAGGGTCGATGCGTCGAGCCTCATTCTCTGGAAAGCACGTTCTTTTCTAGTGATTTGTTCTGACATTATGGGTGACACCACTGTACCCATAGGTCAACGTGGGCCTTAGTGGGATAATCGATGCTATACAAGCCCGCCGATATCGGTTCAATACTGAGGACCAACAACCATTGCACGTTTTTACAAAAATTTCAGATGTGTGGCCTCAGCCACCTTCCGATGACCCAGCCCACCTCCTTGTCTATGTTACCCTACCGTCTAACATAGTCAGCCCAACTGGTGAGTACGCCTCTTTGCCCCGGCTCAGGACATCTGACGAACACTCGCACCAGCTCCACAGTATGGATCTCCCATGCTATCGCATTTGGTCGATTATTTCTGGTTAGAGGAAATCTACTCAAAAATATGGAAAAAGAAGGAACTTGAGCGGGCCCTTTTCCGAGAGGTGAAGGTCACTCAAGCGCATTACACTGAATTGCAAGATCGCCTGAATGAGCAACTCCCGGGTCGTAACTCGCCGGAATACGATGGCAAGATGCATGATGTCCGAAGTATCAAGCTTGGTGTCCTTCGGTCGATCCCGGAGAAAGATTTTTCACCACGACATCCTGACACCAATGAGGATCGAGTAGACGATGACGATGATCTGGAGGCAAGCAACGAAGATGCCTCTCAGATGGATGTCGATGGTCCGGAGACAAGCAACAAGGACGGTCCTGGAATCAACTCGTTCTTCCCATTCACTCTCCGATTTTTGGATTTGACAATTTTGGACCTCAAGAACGTGCCGCAACGCTTACCTTCTCCACTTTTCCTTCGTCAAGAATACGATGATATCTCGGCGCTGATCGAGCACGAACCTCAAAGCAAGCATGGTTCGGTGGTAGTTAGTGGTCAACCTGGAACGGGTGAGGTTCTTGTCTCCCTGTTTCACAGGATCTAACCAGCTTGCCGATATCAAGGCAAGACCGCGTATCTCCACCTCAGGGTCATCCAGTCTATGATCGAAGGTCGTCCTTTCTTGTACCAAGCCCAGGATGGAACAGTCTATTATGTCAACGAGAAGGGTGTTCAGCCGATCGAGTTCTGGTCGTCAAATGAATATATTGTGGCCTTTGTTGACGGCGACAGGAACGAGCCCGACTATATGCTCCTCCGGGAGGGAGTGCAGATTATTCTGGCATCAGCCCCAAAAGGTGCACGTGCAAAATGGATAAAGCAAACAGGTTTCGCTAGGACAGTTGCAACTAAACTATGGACGCCCCGTGAACTTTTTATAGCTGGGTTTGTCTTAGGGTTACTTCTTTCAATGCTCGACTGATCCATTTCTTTAGGATATTCCTTCATCCCTTTGATGTCTCTCTCTCGCTGCTCAGGGAGTCAACATTGTATTTCGGCTACAATCCTCGTCTATGTTTTATTTCCGCCCGCTCCGGGAATGTATTGCACGCGATGAAGGTGGAGGTCGCGTCGCGAATCGCAAGCATTGATTTCAAGCAGGGCAACATGTTACAACTGATAGACTCGGCTCGGACAGGTAACTCCACCGTCTCCCGTTCAATTTTTGAAATTTCTCCAATAAACGAATCTCGGCACCTCGGAGAATGCGGGTTTGGCATTGTCTCGCGATGGGCTTTCGATCGCTCCATGGAAACATACGAAGCTCAAGGACCTCATGCGGCCACTACCTTCTACCGTCATATTTCAATTTCAAGAACGCCTGATGCAGTGTCGCTCTGGGGCTATCTGTTCGAAAGGCTCGTATTGAATTGCTTGGATCGCATTGATGCCGCCGGACGCAAGTTTCCGATATGTGGGTTAACCTCCCCCGAGGAAATGACGTGGACGTATTGTGGCCCCACTCCACGCTCCAACTTTCTACACAAGTCGGACTTCATCGACGAAATCACCAAAGCCGTTCAGAAGAACAAGCCACTGCATTTGGTATCTTCGTCTCCCAAATTTACGGCTATTGGCTCGATCCTCTACGTCCCAAATGAGGCGCTGACCTGTATTCAAACCACGGTCAGTACAAACCACGGTATTCCTGTCTCTGGTCTCCAGCGTATTCAAAACTGGCTCGAACATGGTACACTGCTTGCGCATCTCCGCCCTTCAGCAGATCGGCCGTGGCGCTTCATATTTATTGTGCCACCAGGCGAGGCGTCGACTTTCGAATTACAACAGTTGAAAGGCGATACTGCCCTTGGCGAATGGGCTGGAAAGGTAAACCAATTTGTATTGGGGTTGGATGTACTCGGGAAAGGAACAGAATAATATTTAGACTTGGGTGGTTCGAGCTGATTCAACTACATGTACTTATTACAACAGAGGTGTATGTACGTGTAATGCCAAAGATTTCCAGTTTTTCGGTTGATTCCAAATTTAAATCCGAGTGCACTGCTCATACTTCTGTCTGCTTGTCCTTTACTTGCTGGGTGTCTTCACCTTCTTCCTCTTTTTCTATGGCACGAATATTAATTACAATGTCTATCCCTACCGCTAGGAATACACTGCCGAGACTGCGCTACTCGAGCCAATTGCCACCCAACAATAAAAGTGGCCATCAATCATAACCACGACTAGCAACACCAACGGCGAGCTGCGTTCCGCGCTCGGTAGAGTGTATCTCCAATCTGGACAGATCGACAAGGCCGAAGCGCACTTTGCGATCGTCCGCAAGCGTGCCCCGAAACGACCAAAGCGCCCAACGCCGCGTTTGTGGTACTCGCGCGTGGGGAGGACAGGGACACGGCCAGTGAGGTCTTGCGCGGGCTCGTAGAGGAGGATGAAGCGAATTATGCTGTGCGTTCTATCATTCGTTCACTCGTCATGCTTGGCTGGCGTGTGTGTTGAGGCATTGGGTACAGTACAGTAGCTCAAAAAGTGCCGCGAGGTGTTTGATTTTCTTCATTTTTCGTTGGACGGGTCCAGTATTCTACTTGATCATATCAACATAGCTTCGAGAAACAAACCCCTGACACATTCAAAAGCTAGAAGACCTTCATTACAGTGAGCACAACGATGTGGTCGAAATGAAACGTGGTGATAATTCACCGATAACACATCAAGCAGTATGCTATGCGTATCCAGTTATACATGATTACAGCCCAAACAAACGAAAAAGTCCAAAGTGATATACCCATGGAACAAGAAAAGCTCGAAGTAAGATTAAGATGAGACAATTACATTCCACAGTGCCAGCGGTCAACTTTGGTGGCGACTACGTCGATCGTGGTCTTTTGACCACCGTTCAAAACGCCGAATGCCGCCGTTCCCAAGTTGAAACCATGGCCGGCAGTGTCGACCGCGGTCATATAGATCCACGCGTTGTTCTTCGGGTTCGTGATTTTCCAGCATCCGCCGCAGTTAGGAGAGTTCCACGCGACGTCCCAAGCGCCACCAATGTAGGGGTAGCTCGGGACGTTGCTGAACGTCGGGTATTTGGCGGCGAGGCCGTTGGCCCCGTTCGAGCACGCGACGTTTCCGACAGAGTAACTGGGGTTGTCGAACGTGCTGTCGAACGCGGCGCGTGGGGTCGAAGGGGGCGCATTCGGATCCCTCGGGATCATGGCTGGCTGAGGCAGGGCATGTGCAACCTGCGTGAAGAAGAGGGCGAGGGCGAAGGAGATGGTGCAGATCGATTTGAACATTGTGAATGCGGAGGAGTTGGTTTGTGTGTGTGGTAGTGGTGGGTAGAAGTCGTCGGTCTGTCTGGTGACTGATGCTTCACCGAGAGGAAAGTAGGCCCGCTTTTATACGTGAAAAACATAGGAGTCATTGGGCCTGAGGATGCAGTACAGTATAGAGGGCCTTGGCAGTGAACTGCTGGTGTAGTTTAAGCTCTGTGATGGAGGTTGCGCAATGATGTGGTATGCACGGTACAAACGCGAGGTGTTGGACGCGCAGTGTAGTATGTCCCGCCCGACGTCAAAAACCTTGCCGTACAGTATGCCGAGTGCGATAACAATAGGGCTTTGGACCGCCTTCGTTCGACAGAGAAAATGGTTTGCACGGCATTTGGGGACATTGTGTCAAAGAGTTACTTGGCAGAATGATAAGAAGAGACCCAAGACGTTCCAGACGTGCATCGCGTTCAAAGTTGCCGGTCACATGAACAATTCCACATCGACTTTTGATTGGCATCAACGCAATCGATCGGAGCGGCGCTGAAATGAATGTCCGGTGTAGTATTTCTCCGGGAAGAGGTGAAGTGCTACAACAACAAACAGGGCTATACAAGCTATGTCGCACCTGACGCCTTGGGCCTTGGCAAGGACGAAAGTAATTGCCCATGACCTAGACAAATATCCCCAGTGTTACCCACACTGTTGCGCAAAGGTGAAGCAACTTCGTTCTTTGGGCCGCACAGTAATGAGATTGAAGGGACACAATATGGAATATTTCATTGATAATATGGCAAAGTGTCAAAGTGAATGCAATGCGTACTGTATTGTAGTCCAACGAACTTTAAACAAGCAAAGAAGTCTACTGTAGAGGCGGAAGGGAGGGAAGAGCACAGCGGAGGCAGGCGTTTACAATCCACAGGCAGAGGCAGCAACCTTGTTGGCGACCACGTCAACCACGCCCTGACCAATCTGACCACCATTCAACTGCTCAAACGCCTCTTGTGCAATGTTAAAACCACTCGCAGCAGTGTCAATGGCGGTAATTTGAATCGACACTCCCGTCGTCGGGTTGGTGATGTTCCAGCACCCGCCGCAATTAGGAGAGTTCCATGCAATGTCGAAAGCGCCGCCAATGAAGGGGAAGTTGGGGATGTCACCGAACGTCGGGAATCTCGCCGCAAGACCGTTAGGCCCGTTCGAGCATGCGACGCTGTTGAGAGAACCAGCCTTGTTGTCGAACGTAGCATCATACGTGGCACGCAGGGGAGATGGCGTGTTGGGCTCCGGTTTGTTATTGTCGGGCTTGCCGTGATCAGGCTTTGACGGCGGGCTGGGAGGACAAGTTGAGGTTGTGGGTGGGTAGGTCTCCTTGGGCGGCGAGTAGTACGAAGACGAGGTATAATACGGCTGGGAAGAATAATAAGGAGTACCCGTCGTCGAATAGCTGTCTGTGGTCGTGGGGTAGTAATCCGTGGTGCTGCTATACTGGGAGGAATACGGACTCGCTGTCGAAGAGTAGGACGTCGTATATGACGGACTCGAGGACCAAGAGTCCGAAGACGCAGGAGAGTTGGAAGACGTCGGGGACGCATCAGACGGAGATGCTTGAGGCAGAGCGTGGGCCGCCTGTGTGAAGAAGAGGGCGAGGGCGATGGCAGAGGAGATGATTGTGTTGACCATTGTGAAATAGCAAGGTGTTTGTGGTAGAAGTCACTGGGCTGTAACCGATGGGACACCAAAGAGAAACAAGGCCCACTTTTATACACAGAGCACATAGGAGTTTTGGAGCCGACAGCCGCAGTGGTGTAGATGGCCGGCTGAGAACGCCGCCGACATTTGGGCATATAATGGAGATTTCTTACGAGAGTTAGTTATGCAAACATCACATCGGTCACGATCGGCGGTGGAGCACTTTGTGGAGCAATGTAGTATGCACAGTAATGCAGAAATGGAGACCTGCCTCAGGAGAGCGAGGGCGAGCGGATGGTTTGCATGTAATACGGAATCAAGAGAGACTCAGATAGGTCGGAGCTCTCGGACATGTGCACCACGCTCCGGGTCTCGTGATCGGGATTGCGGATCATGTGAGTCACGTCGCCCTGCGTTCTAACTTCCACTTCCAGTAGGGTTTTCTTTCGTAGTTGCATGCGCTAGTAAAAAAACCAAGTTCAAGATTTATGTGTACGGCGACAAGTCAGCATCTGACTTTTCCTGAGCTCGCAAAGAGTCGAAAGCCTCAAAGAAGTGAACAGGTAGATTGCCGGCTTACTAATAGGAATCAGTGCCTAGATAGTAGATTTCAAGAACATGATCGAACGAAATGATACAAAGTCCACACAATTCGTCTCTAGGAGATAAAAGAGTATGCGGTGCGTATGTTACCTGACTACACTCCAAACAAACGAAACTGTCCGAAGCAGTACATGCATGACATGACATGAAACGCACGAAATGAAGTAGTAAGAGAAGACATTTACAATCCGCAGACCGACGGGGCAACCTTGGTGGCGACCACGTCAAGCACCCCCGACCCTAATTGACCGTTGTTCAACCTTGTGACCACCGCCTGTGCCGCGTTGAAACCAACTCCAGCAGTGTCAATAGCAGTATACGGGATCGACACGCCCGTGGCAGGGTTGGTGATATTCCAGCACCCGCCGCAGTTGGGCGAGTTCCAGACGACGTCGAAAGCGCCGCCGACGAAAGGGAAGGTGGGGATGTTGCCGAACGTTGGGAACTTCGCGGCAAGACCGTTTGCCCCATTGGAGCATGCGACGTTGTTGGTAGAGCCAAAGAAGTTGTCGTACGTGCTGTCGGAGGTGACACGCAGGCGCATGGGCGTCGAGGGGGATGCCTGAGCCAGGGCAGGGGTGACCTGCGTGAGGAGGAGTGCGAGGGCAAAGGTGATGGAGTAGATTGGGTTGAACATTGTGAGTGTAAAAGAGTTGGTTTATGGGGGTGGTAGTAGAAGTTGCTGGTCTGTATAACTGATGGGTCACCGAGAAGAAAACATGCCAACATTTATACGTGAAAAATATGGGGCGGATATATGCAGTGTGGACAGCGTTGGCGGTAGTCCGGTGGTACTTTGTTCTTTGCGATGGACATTTCGTGATGATGCAGAATGGGCGGTCACGGTGATTTCGTACATGCGTGTAGTATGTGCCATGTAGTACGCACAGGCTATCGGGATTGCCAAGAAGCGGTTGTGCCAAGAGTCGCAAGTCAAGTCGGTTCTTTTGGGAAAAGCGGCCAGCCAGATCTCGGCAATTTCCATATGCACAAAGATTAGATTAGATTTCTAAGATTATCTTAGGCGTGACGATGCGATGGCATTATGTATTATAATAATCACTGTGCGACGAAGTAGGTCATGGCATTGTATACTCTCTGTAGTGAATGGATATTATATTATCTGTCAACTAGGTATGATGTATCTATATGAAATAGACTGCCGATGCTTTACAGTCGAGATGATAATCACCCTACTCCCCCCGGATTCTCGGAGACTAGGGAGAATCTGAAACAGGTAGAAACACACCACTTGTACTATGGGGTAGTACGGAGAAAGTCAGCTGCGCAGGGCCGAGAGTAGAGATGCCGAGTGTCGGCGTATCTCGTGGTACATTCGAATGGGCACGCTCAAGCTTGTACTTTCTTATAGCAGCTTCACGGAGCTCGGAATCAGCATTAGACGAAGGTGTTGTTCCAAGGGCCGGGCAAGGAGATGGCGGCATAGGGGGTTCGACCTTCGTAGCGGTCAATTTCGTCGCGACACTCTTCTTGACCACGTGGACAACACGAATCTTCTTCGCTCGTGTAGACTGGAGCAGAGCCGGCGAGCAGGTAAAGCTGAGAGGAGTTAGAGTCTTTTCGCCAGGAATAATTCTCCCCGCTTCTGTTCTCCTGTCACCAACGACATAATCGAACCTCCATGCGAGAACCGGAGGATCAGCAGCGGGAAAGTGACGAAGGGACTGAACTAGCTCAGTGCCTTGAACGGTGTATGGACCATTGGCTTTGAGAATAAGATAAGCCTGCCTGGAGAGATAATCGCGAGACCTATCGCCATTGGCCATGAGGCGTCGGAGAACAGGTGGCGTGTCCAGGGAAGAATGATGAAACGCAAAGGACTTGCGCTGCAAGGGCATGAAGTCGGCCATCGCAGAGACGAGATGTACCCCAAGAGAAATAGCATCACCTTCCGTCGTGGTCGGCCAAGAGTAGCCAGCAAATCTGAAAACGGGCTTGATCATCCGAAACCCTTCCTGATCGATCATAATTTCTAGCGTCGTCGACTGTAGCCATGAAAGGGACACGGGAAGATCAGGGAATCGCGCAGTGCCAATACTTGCATTATCCGAGATGATGCGGTTTGAATCATGAGTAGTGCATGACAGATTCGAGTGAGAGGAGAACCCAGAGTCGGTAGTTGAGGTAGAGCCTTTGCGTTTGTGGCCAGATCGCCCGTGACATTCTGAAAAATCCCCGGCTTCTGGGCTACGAGGAGAGGAGTTAGAAAGGGTCGCCTGACGGCCAGACAGCCGGTTACAAGTAGGAGAGTTCTCTGATGCAGCGTGAACAGAACCCTTGTAAGCTATACGGCGTGACTTCTCGGGGCTCGATTCCGGAGTGCACGGTGAATGGAATAACGTGCGTTGTGGATGGGGCATGAGCATCGCCGGAGTTTGGTTCCGAATTTCTTCACCATGGCGTTCAGGACATGGTTCTTCCAATCCTCGCTTATGCTTAGGAAACTTATGATAAACGATGCGACACTCCGTAGGCCCGACTGCGGTGTTATTGTGTGGGTGTAGGGATATTCCCTTGTATTGTCGATCGGATGGTTCCGTGGGGCTAGAATCAACTGTTTCGGTATCAGAACATGCGCCAGTGATCAAGTTGGGAAAGTCTCCAATTCCTGCATGCAAAACCAGGGGTATGCTCCCGACTTGGTAGCAGGCGGCGAGATTATCAAGACTCGACCACGACGGCGGCGGGGAGAGCGTGTCAAGAGATCTGAGGATAGGCGTGCTACACCGCCGAGCCGAGGGTGGCGGGATAGTGGACATGTTCAATCAAGTCCCAAGTAGTGTTGGCAACGCTGTGTGTATTACTGCTCAGGAGTCGGGCGGCAGAAACGAGAGGGTTGAAAGGGGCACTGAAACAAGACTTGTGTCCTTTGTTGTTCGACCAAAAAGGGAACCATCGAGCCATCGGATCTCATAAAGGACAATGGAGTTAGCAGTCATGTTACATAAGCACGTTGCAGGACGGCGGGGGCAGATGCTGGACCCACATGGGGGGAGATATTATATGCCTTGCGTGCTCGCTCGCTCTCTTCTCGGTTTCTGACTAGTCCCGCCCCGCCCTCTTGAGTGCCCCTCGGAAGAGCTGGTAACAGGTGCGTCATTGTTTTATCACTCGTGGCACCACCTTCTGACTTGATGTCGGATGGCCAGGTTTTTCTTGTGACCGTCCCATCGTACTTGTTGGCCTCAACAGGTCTCTTCGAACCGAAAAGTTCCTCTCCAGTTGGCCTCCTTCCTGGATCCCAAGGGCCTGCCATCCCCATTGCCACACCGGCCGAGGAGTCCTCGTCCCTTCCAGTCCCTCTCCAAGAAGTCAGTGCCCTTCACTAGCTCGCTTTTTGTTTGCATCCTGACCAGCACCGAACTCTGCCCGCTCCAGCGAGGGAGCGCTGCTCCCTTTCTTTCCGCGTCCTTGTCATGTCTCGCTTGGATACAATTCTAAACCCCCAAGATAATGATACCACTGTGCTGAGGTTCGGTCACGTCGAGTACACCAAGACTTTTGACTAACAGTCTTTTGCTACTGACGTCGTCACTGTTTAACAGGCCAGAGCACATGCCTTCAACTCGTCCAAGACCCCCTTCACCGACATCGAGCACCGGTGAACCCTCTAGAACTTCGAAATATTCTCACAGCCATCAAGAACACAAAGAGCATTCTGCACATCCTACTTGTCCAGATACCCTTCGCTGCTTGCCCGACACTGACGGGCGCCCACAACATACCCTTCCTGTCATCCTGAGGTGCACGATATTAGGGAGCAAAATGAAGCGCCTCACAATTCGAGAGATCTATGCCGCTATGGAAGAGAAGTATCCGTATTACCGAACCGCAGGTTCTACTTGGAAGGTGGGTTTACACTCTTATCTCATTGGTGACACAAAAAAACTTATGATTATCTTTTTGGCTCAGCAATCAGTTAGACATCATTTATCACTCAACAGATTGTTTGAACGACAGCCGCGACCAGTGACCGACCCTGGCTTTGGATCATACTGGACGGTTAATCTGCAGGCACCTCCTGGCACAAAACGCCCTCGCAAGCGGGGTCGCCCGCAGCGGGAAGTAAATGGCGATTCAGAATCAGTTCCCGTGAAGAAACGTGGCCGTCCTCGCAAAGTACCGGAGATTGAGACCCACCGGCAAGCAGAACTTCCACGCATAGCTACCCTCTCTGTCCCAAGTGCGGATCACATGAGCCCGGTCCTCAGCGTTTCTACTGTGCGACCCAGTTGTCGCCAGTCTGAAGACGAGGCTGAAGATCCCGCCGCTCGTTCCGAACTTGGTGCGCCGTGGGGTGCGGAGGAGGACCTCGAGAGCGAAGACGATGGCGATCTGCCACTGCGACCGGCTACACCGGCATACGATAGGGCACTTACTTTGCACCGTACACCAAGTCCAAGTCGAAGTACACTGCGCCACCTGCAAGATGACCCCATTTCCGACACGTTTCCCGAAAATATTATTGATCACCTCAAGGTTCAAATGGGGAAGCTTCGAACACAAGCATCGGAGTCTCGGTCAGAGGCGGCACGCATGGCACAACGACTATTAGAGTCTCAGGCCGAGACGGCGAGAGCTAGAAGTGCCTTGAGTGCTGCTGAGGAGAGGCTAGAGGTCGAGATTCGGAAGAGGAAAGAAGCAGAACGGGTCGCAGATGAAGAGGCACGGATGAGAAAAATGGTCGAGGACGAACTTCGGACTCTACAGTGATAGATTTCAGGGCTGCGAAATGACGGTCATGATTTGAGAGGGTCATACTATATTCATATTGGCTTGTATGGTAGCATTAACGCTCACGACACGATTATCATGAAACTTATCCCATCACGTGTCTGTCTTCAATTTCCATGAACAACCAGGGTCAAAAAATCAAGACAGCGTAGGTTTTCGTTCATCTTTCGTGGATTTTAATTCATTGTTCACCCTCAGCTTTAAAAAAGCGCGTACCATCGCGCCCCTATACACTGGTGGTCCTGTTGCCATCACTCAAAATGGCCTCTGGCTCATAACTTCCGTGGGGGAGGAAGCCCTCCTCACCGATCTTCAAAGTGGCGCAGAAATTTGCCGTTTCGCTGGGGTATCGTACCATCCGTAAATGCTCTATCGTCCGCCTTTCTGAGTACTTTCATAGGACACAGAGTCGATCACTGCGCTATGCGCCACACCCTCTGGCAAGCACCTAATGATCTTCACCGCCTCCATGGCCCTTCGCATATACGAGCTACCGACATCCGCCACTCCGATTCAGAAGCCAGTCTCACCCATTCGCGTCGTCTCTCGTGCCCACGATGCGCCGGTTTACGTTTGTAAGGCGGACCCCACCTCCACCTATCTTGCGTCGGGAGCTTCCGACGGGACAGTCAAGGTTTGGGACATCGTGCGCGGCTTCCCGACGCATGTCCTCCGTGGCCACGGCGGCGTCGTCTCTGCGATAGCCTGGAGCTACCCTCGCGTGCAGGACTTCGAGGCCCGCAAGATGCGACTTTTCACTGCGAGCGTCGACACACGCATCCGGGTGTGGGACCTCACCAAGGGCGCCGAACAGTCGCGCGCTGGGAAGCAGGTCAAACCGGAGGCCGTGTTGGAGGGACATGTCAGCGTGCCGAGGGGTCTCGACGTTAGCGAAGATGGACGGTGGCTCGTTAGCGGGGGGCGAGACCAGGTGGTGCTGGTCTGGGACATGAACGAGAGGCAATCCAAGAAGAGCGGAAAAGGGAAGGAAAAGGAGGCCTGGCCAGCCTTGGCAAATACGATCACTGCTCTGGAGCGCGTCGAAGCGGTGGGCATCTTGGGCGAAGAGGTGGATGCCGGCGAGTCAAGCTCGCGACGAAGACATGTTCGCTTTTTCACTGCTGGAGAGAAGGGCGTGGTGAGGATTTGGGATGGCAAGACGGGAAATGTACTTCGCGCGTTTGGAGAAGAGCAAGAATCAAATTCCGAAGATCAAGAGGAGCAACGGCAAATACTGGATGCCTTGTGAGTGGCTTGGCTGGTTCATCGTATCCTCGCTAACTTGTCGACGTCACAGCTTCGTCCCATCAACATCTTCCATTGTGTCTGTTCACGCCGATCAGAACATCCTATTTTACTCCCTCCCCAACGGTGCACTATACCGACAGCTCGTTGGGTTCAACGACGAGATCATTGACGCAGTGTTACTGAATTCCACCCAGTCCAGCGACCACGTTGCACTTGCGACAAACTCCTCTCTCATACGTATATATTCAACCAAATCCTTCGATGCGCGACTACTTGCTGGGCATCGCGATATCGTTCTGAGCCTGGCTGCAAATTCATCTAGAAGAATGCTCGCGAGTGGCGCGAAAGATAACTCTGCTCGACTCTGGATACCCCAAGATTCCGAATTGGCTTGGGCTTGTGTGGCGACATGTGAAGGCCACGCGGAGAGTGTCGGCGCAGTTGTGTTCGAGCGCGAGGACGTACCTCGCTTCCTCTTCACGGGGAGCCAAGACCGCACAATCAAAGTCTGGGACCTCAGCAGCGTGCAGACAGAGGCGCCTGCTACATCGGCGCCGGTACGATGCAAAAGTGTCAGTACGACACGCGCACACGAGAAGGATATCAATGCTCTCGACTCGTCTCCTGGAGGAGCGCTTCTCGCGTCAGGTTCGCAGGACAAGACGGCGAAGGTGTGGGCCGTCGACCGCTCTAGTGGCATGCTCAAGCTACGCGGCACCTGCAAAGGACATAAACGGGGGGTCTGGAGCGTGCGATTTGCGCGCGGCACACGGACACTTGCGACGGGCAGCGGAGATCGCACGGTGCGGTTATGGAGACTGGACAACTTTTCGTGCTTAAAAGTGTTCGAGGGTCACGCGAATTCTGTGTTGAGGGTGGACTGGCTGGGCGGAGAGACGGATGGATATGGCCAAGTTGTCAGCGCGGCGGCAGACGGCCTTGTCAAGGTGTGGGACTCCCGGACGGAAGAGTGCGTCGCCACTCTAGATGGACACGAGGATAAGGCGCGTTAAATGTGGTCGTCCTTTTTTCTTCTTTGCCACGTGCTGACCTTTGCGATGTCAAAAGGTCTGGGCCCTGACGGTGAGCCGAGACAACAAAACCATCATCTCCGGAGCTGCGGACTCTGTAGTCACGTTCTGGGAGGACTGCACCGAAGAGCAGGAAGCCGCAAGGGAATCTGCACGCACAGAGCTCGTTCTCAAGTATGTGCTGGTCGCCTCTATCCTTCCATCTTGTGTCGTTGACTCAGTGACGGATTACAGGGAACAAGACTTCCTTAATTATGTCGCTCTGCACGATTACAGGAGGGCGATCGAGGTAGCGCTGTCTCTCCGACATCCAGGTCGCCTACTTCAACTCTTCAAGGACCTGAAAGAGGGTTCAGGTGTGACGGGCAGCGCCGATGTTGATCGAGTCCTGAAAGAGCTGGCACCTGCGGATCTCGTGAGGTTACTCCTCTACGTCCGCGATTGGAATACGCGCGCTTCGAGTGCCGCTGTTGCGCAGCGTGTGCTACACGCCATCATGAAGCTTCGCTCAGCAGATGACATTTCCCACGCGTTCGAAAATGCCAGCACAGACGATGAAAAGAATGGCCTGCACGAGCTCGTAGAGGGCCTCATTCCCTACACGGAGCGTCATCTCGCACGGATGGAACGGTTGGTCCAGGAAAGCTATGTATTGGACTACGTGCTTAGAGAGATGGATGACGGCTTGGCTGACGATGACGATGAAGCTATGGATGTTGACAGTGTATACCATTCGCAGGTGCTGGTGGATGTACACGCATAAACTACCATGGTCCGTAATAGACGAATATATTTTAGGAATTCCAGGACCTCTTCAAAGTGGGTACATGTTAATGTACATGGAAAGTATTAGTATTATAGGAACGTGAATATTATGCGTAATAGAATGGCAGAGAAAGGGACCCAAATGGAAAGAAAACGTATCAGACTACTAACCCAAGGAGGATGTGAAGTATAAAGTATAAGGACACAAGGTCAGACTTTGCGAAGACGAGTGACGGCTGTACGGCATCCCTCGACGGCGTTAAATATGAGAACAAGCTCTCCTTCCTGGACGTTGTCCCTGGTGAGTAACCCTTGATCGTCGGTCACCACGCGACCTTGTTCGAGAAGCCAGCGTCGCGTCACACCAGGTAGACAACCAGTGGAGTCGTGGGGCGTAACCCAACGACCACGGCGGAAGAAAGCCAAGTTGCGGACGGACGTCTCCGTGATCATTCCCTTTGTGTTCCACAAGACGACATCGGCGGGACCTCCGGCATCCGGGAGATCGAAACGAGCGCGCGCTGCTGCGTAATGACTGCGGTAGGTCGTTTTGGTGGCGGTGAACGGGGAAGACGGGGTAGCAACCCTATCGAGGAAGAGGATGATTGGGTCGGCAAGACATCGGGGTAAGCGATCAGTTGCAGGGGATATTTGAGATGCGACCATAGGATCAGCGGTCAGAGGAGAGGCTGGCTGGACGGTGGTTGTGATGGTACCAGCGCGATGAAGTACGAGCCGGAGCTGGTGAAGAAAGGAGAGAGGAGAAGGCGGTTAAGGAGGTTTGGTAGACGTGGATGAATATGCCGGTGGTCTGACCTTGAGAGGACCGCCCTTGGCTGGCCCATCGTAAGCCTGGATAGCACGTTGACAGGTCAATTGGAATAAGTCCCATGGAATGGACGCTACGGCATCCTTCCAGCCGTGGATCGCGGCAGCCGCCCTGAGACGGTCAAAGTGATAAGGGAGGAGCATGAATGGAGAGGGCTGTCCATTGTTTAGGGCGGAATTCCAAGGGAGATTGAGGCAGAGGGTGTCGTGACGGATGGTGGATACGAGGTGATAAACGATATTCTGTTCTGCTGCCGGGAACGGGAACATGACTCTGATCGTCAACGCGTCAACGCACGGCAAGAACGGGAAGCTGCGCCGCAGTGTGACACAATACAACAATACAATTGATTATTTAATTCGCTTTTAACCTTCCCAAGTTGTGTTTGGTCACCTTCATCGTTCAACCCATCATGTTCACTGTTAAAGCCACCTATCGTTCAGAAATTCGCAAATTCTCTTTCCCAAACCCTTCTTTCCCTACTTACAGCCAGATTAACGATCAGGTGAGCCTGTTTATCCCCATCCTTCGTCCAAACCGCTCACCAAACTCTCCCAGCTTTGTCGCGTATTGCCTATTAGTACATCTTATTATCTTGCTCGTCTCCTTTTCGCTCAGTCTCCAAGTGCTCCCCTTGCCCGCATACTCATTGGTATGGAGGTACATTCAGAGGAAGAGTATGAACAGCACGTTCGCCCCTTCCGTGGCCGCGATTGGCCAGGTGGTCTCCTTCGTTTCACAGTATATGACGAGGACACCCCCCGCGAGATCTCAGAGAACCTCTCTCCCCCTCAGGATGACGAAGATATCCTGATGGAAGACTCGTTCGGCACCGACAGGTATCGCAGGCACTCGCGCCGGCGTGAACATCGCCATGTCCATGGACATCACCATGGACATCACCGTGATCACCACCGCCAGGGCGACCTTCCCCATTGGCTGCGTCCTCGCCCTTCGTTTATCGCCCCACCACCTCCTCCGTTGCCGCCACCTCCGCCACCTCCCCCTCCACCACCTCCGCTGCCGTTTTTACCACCACCTCCACCGCCCTTTTTCTCTCCTTTCTTCCATCCGCCTCCCCCCCCTACGCCGCCCTCTCGCCATGGAAGCCCCTTAATCGTACCACCTCCGCCGATTCTGTCCCCACATGTTGCGCATCCGGCACCCCCGCTTCCTAGTCTGCCGCCCATTCGACCTTTGTCACAGAACTACGCCCACCAACAACAGAGTTCGTCTCCCACGGTAGGCGCCGCAGAATCACCCGTAGAGAGGCTATTCCGTCGTCGGGGTTTGCGGTCCGTTGCATCTGCCCCAGTGTTAGACCCCTCTCTTCCCGCACCACCACTGCCCCCGCCTCCACCTCCCCGTCCGGTCTCACTATACGGAGAAATACATGTCCCCGATTCTCCTCCTTCTAGGCGGGTGTCGTATGGACCGCCAGTCGCAATCGTGACACGTATGGATAGACGACCGAGACCTCCGTCCACCGTTAGCGATGACTCGGACGAGTTTGATGCCCGGGCTCGCGCGGACCGAGTAGAGGAGAAGGGAAAGGAGCGTGGTACTTGTTGCGACGTGGAGCGCAGCAAACAAGAGATTTCTAATACTATTCGCACCTTCAAGACCGATATTGACCGCATCATTTCCGAGACCCTACATATGGAACCCGCAGAGGTGTGGGGTTTCTCATCTGCAGAGGGACAACCTAATCCTACAATCCCTCTATCATCGTCCAATTCGGAACATTCTGAGGCGGAGGCGCCACATCAGACACAGCCATCAGAACCAGCCCCTCCTATGGAGGCCCTTTTAGATGTTGAACCCGTGATCCATTCAGACATCCTTTGCAATTATTGTCGGGATGTCATTATTGGAGTTAGACACAAATGCCTCGATTGTCCAGGTTTGGCTTCCTCGCCCATGCTATCTGCACTGAAAATTAACCAACAATTTGTGTGTAGATTTTGATCTTTGCTCTTTGTGTCTTGCCGCTCAGCCACAGAAGATTGGTTCGCATGAAAGATCTCATTGTATGTTTGCCATTGAAGAGCCTGGAGGAGTATGGGTACACACATGGCTCAAAGGGGATGATACTCCGGAGGGATACGAAACACCGACAGCGAACGAAGGACCCTCGGAACTCCCGAATACCACATCAGACACTCAGGGGGAAATCACAACCCCTGTTGCCAAGCTAGCAGTCCACCACGCTGCTTGCAGCCTTTGTGACTCTGCTATCAAAGGGAACCGCTTTGTGAGTGTTATTCACGCTGTACAGAATGTTGCACTCACGCCTCCCACAGAAGTGTTTCGACTGCCCAGATTTCAATACGTGCGAGTTGTGTTACGCGATCGTACCCGCTCAGCACCCTGGCCACAGCTTTGCGAGCCTGCACGATCCGGAAGACTTGAAATATCCTCCTATCTCTCCGCCTGTTCATGGCGTTACTTGCAATGAGTGTGGTAACACGATATCTGGCGTTCGATACAAGTGCATGCATCCGGCGTGCAACAACTTTGACCTCTGTGCCAACTGTGAAGCGTTCCCGATTCCTATCCATCCGACAACTCACACGATGCTGAAAATTCGTGAACCTGATGCCTACATTCCCATCGTCAAACGTTATGGGATCCAACGAGACCCAACCCCAGTTGCGAGTGAAACTGGCCCACAGAAGGCCCACGATGACGACATCGAAGAGACTAAAGAAGAGCGACCTTACACACATGTGAAAGATTTGGCGCTGGAAGTTATACATGCTCATGCTCCCGTCGAGCTCGATGCACTGCCGACGCCCATCACATCGAACACACGTCTTGCCGGAGCTTCGCCAAAGCCTGCAGTGGACCTCGTGGATGTTTCGTATCCCGAGTTTGAACACAATATGTACGAGGAGTCTCACAAGAGGCCTGTTTCGTTTGCGTTCGGTGACCATGTCGTCATCGAAAGTCCCGATCTTGGACACCCAGGACACCACATCCCTAATACTGCCCCGCTACTCCCTGTGCCCTCACCTGCACCTGCTCTGGCCACCGAGTTCCTCCGGGCTGTTCCGTCCTTGCACCAGAACAGCCAGTACACCGA